>Ga0335070_10000052_pt1 | contig 148153 bp, 144 predicted proteins | sample Lox_Sample_13_FD_206722 | JGI IMG/M metagenome (GOLD analysis project Ga0335070, IMG submission 206722) | Soil microbial communities from Loxahatchee National Wildlife Refuge, Florida, United States - Lox_Sample_1.3 | ecosystem: Environmental > Terrestrial > Soil > Wetlands | place: USA...
TATCTCGACGGCCACGGCGGCGAGCTCGACGACGCCAGCCTGCGGCGGGCGATGGGCTACGGCACCGTGCTCGCCTCCTTCAACGTCGAAGAGTTCGGCACCGAGCGGGTCAGCCGCCTCGAGCGCGAGGAGATCGAGGAGCGCTTCGAGACGCTGCGGGCGATGACCCAGTTCGACAGCGTGCGACACCAAATTCGGTAACAAAGCTTAGGCAGGCAAACTGCGATACTTCGCTCTCCCCAGCAAGAGCTTCGAAGGAGAGCGATGGCCACCGAGCAGCAGACCCAGGAAGCGACCCCGGAGGCCGCCAGCGCCGGCAAATCGGAGTCGCTGACGGTTACCGACAACCGCACCGGCAAGACCTACGAGCTGCCGATCGAAGACGGCACGGTCCGCTCGATGGACCTGCGCCAGATCAAGGTCGACCCCGACGAATTCGGCATGCTGGCTTACGACCCGGCCTTCACCAACACCGCGTCCTGTCGCTCGTCGGTCACCTACATCGACGGCGACGCCGGCATCCTCGAACACCGCGGCTACTCGATCGCCCAGCTCTGCGAGAACTCGACCTTCCTCGAGGTCGCCTACCTGCTGATCTTCGGCGAGCTGCCGACCGGCCCCCAGCTCGACCGCTGGACCTTCGACATCACGCACCACACCTTCGTCCACGAGGACCTCAAGCACCTCTTCGAGGGCTTCCGCTACGACGCCCACCCGATGGGCATGCTGCTCTCCGGCGTCGGTGCGCTCTCGACCTTCTACCCGGACGCGAAGCAGATCGACGACCCCGAAGAGCGCTACATGGCGGCGGTGCGGCTGATCGCCAAGGTGCCGACCCTGGCCGCCTTCTCCTACCGCCACAACATGGGCTTCCCCTACGCCTACCCGGACAACGAGCTGAACTACGCCGAGAACTTCCTCTCGATGATGTTCAAGAAAACCGAAGCTCGCCACATCCCCAAGGAGGCGCTCTCCAAGGTCCTCGACGTCCTCTTCATCCTCCACGCCGACCACGAACAGAACTGCTCTACCAACGCCGTCCGTGGCGTCGGCTCCTCCGGGGTCGACCCCTACTCGGCCGTTGCGGCCGGGGTCGCGGCCCTCTACGGGCCGCTGCACGGCGGCGCCAACGAGGCGGTGCTGAAAATGCTGCGGCGGATCGGCTCGCCGGACGAGATCCCGGACTTCCTCGAGCGGGTCAAGCAGCGCGAGGAGAAACTGATGGGCTTCGGCCACCGCGTCTACAAGAACTACGACCCGCGGGCGCGGATCATCCAGCAGCACATCGACGAGGTGTTCGAGGCGACCGAGTACAACCCGCTGGTCGAGATCGCCCGTGAGCTGGAGAAACGCGCCCTCGACGACGATTACTTCACCTCACGCAAGCTCTACCCGAACGTCGACTTCTACTCGGGGATCATCTACGAGGCGATGGAGATCCCCACCAACATGTTCACGGTCCTCTTCACGATCCCCCGCACCGCCGGCTGGGTCGCGCAGTGGATGGAGATGCAGGAAGACCCGGAGACCAAAATCGCCCGCCCGCGGCAGATCTACACCGGCGCCCGCGACCTCACCTACACGCCGGTCGCCGAGCGCGAGGGGCCCGAGAAAATCGTCGGCCCGCCCGCGCGGCGCCCGAAACGCCCGCGGCGCGGCGCATGAGGAGCGGCGGACCTCGAAAGGCGCGGGGCCTGTCACCGCAGGGGACCCCCCACACCCTGCGGTAGCTAAAGCTTCCTCGGGTGTGGGCCCCCCTACGGTGCCACCCACGCCTTTCGAGGTCCGCCGCTCGATACCCATCACTTAGGGTTGGGGGCGTGGCTCGTCCGAAGTGGAAGCTGACTGTGCGGGATGGTTCTGAGGTGACGCATGAGGCGTTCGACGACCTCGACCTGGCCGTTGCCGCGATGCGGGAGCGGGCGCTGGCGATTCGCACCGAGGGGCCGGCGAAACCGGTGCGGTCGCTGCGCGACTACTCGCCCGGCGATCAGGTGAGGGCGCGGTTGCAGCTGAGCGGGCGCGGCTTCCTGCGCAGGCCGACCGCCGGCATCGACGTCCGCGGCGACGGAACCTTCATGCCCTTCCGCGGCGGCGTCGGCCGGGTCGAGCTCGACCCCAGCCACCACGAGACGCCGTTCGACCTGGTGCGCGAAACTCTCGGGCCGGAGAAGTGATGAGCCCCGACTCGAAGACCGACATCCCGAAGGGCAGCTACGCCGCCGGCGAGCGGGTGAAGCTGCCGGCCGGCGCCGAGCCGCCCTTCACCGTCTTCATCAACGGGGTCGAGCAGAGCGAGGGCGCCGACTACTCGATCGCCGGCGGCGAGATCGTCTTCACCCGCCCGATCGTCAAGGAGAAGATCGGCACCAGCCGCTGGCTGGCGATGTACCTCGGGCTCTGGGGCACCTACCGCAAGAACGAGAACGTCGACGTCCAGTTCACCCGCAAGGGCAAGGTCGAGCTCGTCTCCGAACTACCGATCGTCCCCTACGAGGAGGGCGAGGGCCCCGAAGGCGGCGGCGCGTGAACATCGGCTTCGTCCTCCTCTCCGACCACAGCGAGGCGGTCAACGGCAAGCTCTACCTGACCGGCGGCGGCTGGAACGTCCTCCGCCTGCCCCAGCTCCCCCACGAGTGGTCCTTCCACATCGGCCTCGGCATCGACGTCGCCTGGCACGAGACCAACAGCCCCCACGAGCTGGTGGTCACGATCCAGGACCCCGACGGCGGCGAGCTCGGCGAGGGCCTCACCGCCAACTTCGAGACCGGCCGCCCCCCCGGCATGCCCCAGGGCCAGGAGCAGCGCCTGGTGATGTCGATCGCCGCCACCGCCACCTTCTCCACCGCCGGCCCCCACGCCGCCGTCGTCGTCGTCAACGGCGAGGAGCTGGGCCGCAGCCGCTTCTACCTGATGGAGGGCGGCGTCGAGGAGCCCGAGCTGGGCTGACCTCTACAGCGCTACTTGAAGACGTAGAGCAGGAGGAAGGCGATGATGGCGTAGGCGGCGCCGGCCGCCTGGATGCCGCGGTCGCCGGCGACGATCTGGGCCATCGAGCGGTCGTCGGAGCGGTCGTAGATCAGGTAGAGGTAGCGGAAGATGCCGTAGACGACGGGCGGGATGGTGAGCATCATCTGACTGCCGATCAGCGGCGAGTTGACGGTGTAGATCGCGTAGCTGATCACGGTGCCGGTGGTGACCAGGGAGACCATCTGGTCGAGGAAGGGGAGCGAGTAGTGCTCGAGCACGGGCCGGGTCGAGGTCCCCTCGTGCAACTCGGAGACCGCCTCCTGGCGGCGCTTGGTGAAGCCGAGGAAGGCGGCGAGCATGCCGGTGCAGAGGATCAGCCACTCCGAGGCGTGGGCTTCGACGGCGCTGGCGCCAGCGGCGACGCGGAGGATGAAGAGCCCCGCCAGCGTCATCACGTCGATGATCACGACCTGCTTGAGGCCGAGGCTGTAGGCCATCTGGGCGACGCCGTAGCCGACCACCATCAGGCCGACCTGCCAGTTGACGACGAAGCCGATCGCGATCGCGATCAGCGCCAGAACAGGCGCGATCGCTTTCGCGGTCGACTCCGAGAGCTCGCGTGCGGCGAGCGGCCGGAACTTCTTCTTCGGGTGCTTGCGGTCGAGCTCGACGTCGATCAGGTCATTGACGAAGTAGCCGGCGCTGGAGATCAGGCAGAAGGCGACGAAGGTGACGAAGGAGAGGAAGACGTCGTGAGGCTGGTTGAACTTGCCGGAGAAGAGCAGGCCGGCGAAGACGAAGACGTTTTTGATCCACTCCTTCGGCCGCCCGGTCTTGATCGCCGCGCGCAGCGGCGAGCGCCGGGGGACGACGGGCTCGTCGGCCGGCGACTGCTGCTCGGGCTCAGCCGGCACGGTCGGTTGTTCGGAGGTGATCGTTTCCATCGCGGCAACCCCGCCACGGCATGCGCCAAGCGCTCCCGTGCGGGATATCGAGTCGCGAAAGGGTAGCGCCGCCCGCCGTCGCGCCCCCGTCTCGAGGCCGCACTGGGCGATGTTGAGCTTTGCCGCTCATAGCGCGGGAAAGCTCAACATCACTGGGCGGGGTCGATGAGGACGCCGGGGTTGAGGATGGCCGCGGGGTCGAGCTCGGCCTTGGCGGCGCGGAGGGCGGCGGCGAAGAGAGCGGGGCGCTGCTGGTCATACCAAGGGCGGTGATCTCGGCCGACGGCGTGGTGATGGGTGATCGTGGCCCCGGCGTCGATCAGCGCCTCGGAGACGGCGGCCTTGACCTCGTCCCACTGCTCGACCTCGCCGCCGCGGACCGCGGGGGCGAGCACCGTGAAGTAGGGCGCGGCGCCATCCGGGTAGACGTGGGTGAAGCGGCAGCTGACTCGCGGCGCACCGGGTCCCTCGGCCGGGCAACCAGTCGCCTCGGCGGTCGCCCTGCGGGCGGTCTCCATCGCCGTCACGTGCATCTCCTCCAACCGGTCCCAGGTGATCGCCGTCTCGAACGTCTCCGACAGCACGCCGCAGGCAACAAAGGTGTCGCGAAGGTACGGAGCAAGCAAGAAAGCGCCCCGCCAGGTCTCAACCGCTCCATCCCCCTCGCCGCCGCCGGCACCCCCTCCTCCCTCACCCGCATCTGTTCGTCCCGTCGAGCGCACGTCGCCGGGAGTGCCGCCGTGCTCACGGGCGATCGCAACGGCCGCGGCGAGCGCGTCGTCCACCGGGGCCCGGGCCGACTCGAAGCCGAGGATCAGCAGGTGAGAGCTGCCGTCGCCGGCGCCGGTCAGCTCGGCCTCGGCGTTTTCGAGCAAACGGCAGTTGGCGGGGTACAGCCCGGACTGCGCGATCGCCCGCACCGGCCGGGCCGCCGCGTAGAAGTCGTCGAAGCCGACCGCGACCGACGCCTTGAACTGGGGGCGCGGCCGCACCCGCAGCCAGGCCTCCGAGATCACCCCGAGGATCCCCTCGGAGCCGAGCAGCAGCCGATCGGGCGACGGCCCTGCCCCGGACGCGGGCAGCCGCCGGCTGCGCCACTCGCCGCGCGGCGTCACCGCCCGCACCGACTCGACCAGGTCGTCGACGTGAGTCTCCAGGGTCGCGAAGTGGCCGCCGGCGCGGGTCGCGATCCAGCCGCCGAGCGTCGCGTACTCGAAGGACTGCGGGAAGTGGCGCAGGGTGAGCCCGTGCTCGCGCAGCTGCTGCTCCAGCCGCGGTCCCGTCGCGCCGGCCTGGATCCGCGCCGCCAGCGAGACCGGATCGACCTCGAGCACCCGGTCCAGCCGCCGCAGGTCGAGCGTCACCACCGGCCGCTCGCCGAGCCGCGGCTCGACCCCGCCGACGACGCTGGTGCCGCCGCCGAACGGCACCACCGCGGCCCCCTCGGCCTCGGCCCAACTCAAGACGGTCTCGATCTCCGACTCGTCGCGGGGGAAGGCGACGAGGTCGGGCGGGTTCGCGAACTCGCCGCGGAAGCCCCGGACGACGTCGCGGTAGGCCTTGCCGAGCGCGCGCGAGACGCGCTCGTAACGGTCGTCGGAGAAGAGGTCGCCGAGCCCACTCGGCCGCTTCAGCCGCGGCGCCCGCAGCTCGACGTCCTCCAGCGCCATCGGCTTCTCGACCTCACCGCCGAAACCGAACCGCTCCCGAATCCCTTCCCCAGCCTCCCGAAGCTGCGTCGCCGTCGGCGCCTGGTCCTCATACCCCCACCCCCAGTGCTTCAGCCGACGCTCCACGCGGGCAACCTTAGAGACGCGGTCTGGCCAAGCAGTTCAAGGACGCAGGGAGCGCCGTGTGCTCTGCACACAAGCGACCGAGGACGCCGAAATGCGCCGGCCAGAGCGCGTCTCTACCAGTGGACGCCTTTCATGAGATGCGCAAAGGCCACGGCCTCGGTCGACGGCGGCTTGTCGCGCGCCTCGTCGCCTTTCCCCTTCGCCGCCTGCGAGTCGGGGAACAGCTTGTAGGCGGTGTTGAGGATCGAGTCGCTCGCCTTCGGCGCCACCGCGTAGAGCAGCTCGCCGAAGTTGCCGAGTTTGGTCGCCACCTTCTTCGGCTTGTTGACCATCGCCTTGGCGATCATCTCCGCCGCCTCCTCGGGCGTGATCGCCGGGAACATGTCGTACATCCGCGTCGGCGCGATCATCGGCGTCCGCACCAGCGGCATGTTGATCGTCGTGATGTGAACCTTGTCGTCCTTCACCTCGGAGGCAATCACCCGGCTGAAGGCGTCGAGCGCCGCCTTCGAGGCGACGTAGGCGGAGAAGCGCGGCGGGTTGGTCTGCGTCCCGATCGAGCTGATGTTGATGATCTGCCCCTGCTTGCGCGCCCGCATCGAGGGCAGCAGCGAGAGAATCAGCCGCAGGGCGCCGAGGTAGTTGAGCTGGATCGTGCGCTCGAAGTCGTGGAAGCGGTCATAGGAGAGGGCGACCGAGCGGCGGATCGAGCGTCCCGCGTTGTTGACGAGGATGTCGACGTGCCCGTGGTAGGCGAGGACCTCCTCGGCCATCCGCGCCACGTCGTCGATGTCGGAGAGGTCGCACTGGTGGATGTGAGCGGTGCCGCCGGCGGCGAGGATCTCGGCCTTGGTCTCCTCGAGCTTGTCGATGGAACGGGCGACGAGGAGGACCGTGGCGCCGGCGTCGGCGACCTTGACCGCGGTCGCTTTGCCGATCCCCGACGAGGCGCCGGTGATGAGGATGATCTTGCCGCGCACCGCACCGGCCAGCGAGCGGTCCTTGAACAGGTCGGGGTCGAGGTTGCGCTCCCAGTAATCCCAGACCCGCGAGGCGTAGCCCTCCAGCGGCGGCACCTCGATCCCGGACCCCTCCAGCGCCGCCAGCGCCTCGCTGCAGTCGAAATGGGTCGGATAGTCGACGTAGGTCAGCACCGAGGCCGGCAGACCGAGCTGGTCGAGCACCCGCTTCGTCGCCATCTTGGCCGGCGGCAGCAGCCCGAGCACGCTGCGCAGGGCACCGGTCGCCGGCTCGGTCACGTCGCGCTCGAGCCGGAACGCCATCTGCGGCGCGTCGGCGGCCTTGGCGAAGAGGTTGATCACCTCTCCCGCCCGCTTCGGGTGGGGGTCGGTGAGGTGGAAAGCGCGACCGTCGAGGTCGGGCTGATGCGCGATGTGGTCGATCGCGGCGGCGACGAAGTCGACCGGGACGATGTTGATCTCACCGCCTTCGATCCCGACCGTCGGCAGCCACGAGGGCAGCACCCGCCGCGCCCGCTGCAGCACCTTGAAGAAGTAGTAGGGCCCGTCGATCTTGTCGATCTCCCCGGTGCGCGAGTCGCCGACGACGATCCCGGGGCGGTAGACCCGCCAGGGCCGGCCGTGTTCGCGGACCAGCCGCTCGGACTCGTGCTTGGTGCGGAAATAGGGGTTGGTGTCGAGGCGTTCGGCCTCCTCGAACATGTCCTCGCGCCACTCGCCCTTGTAGAGACCGGCGGCGGCGATCGAGCTGACCTGGTGAAAGCAGCCGGCGTCGAGCGCGCCGGCCAGCTCGAGCGCGTGCCGGGTCCCCTCGACGTTGGCGATCTCCTGCGCCTCGGCGTCAGCGGTGATGTCGTAGATCGCCGCCAGGTGGAAGAAGTGATCGACCTTGCCGCGCATCTCGACCATGTCCTCCTCGGCCACCGCAAGCCCGGGCTGGCTGAGGTCGCCGGCGACGGGGACGATGCGGGCGCCGTCGGCGCCGAAGCCGGTGCGCAGCTCCTCCAGCCGGCCGCGCGACCCGGCGCGGACGAGAGCGTAGATCGTGCCCTCCCGCTGCAGCAGCCGCTGCACGAGGTTCCGGCCGATGAAGCCGGTGGCGCCGGTGACGAAATAACTCACGAGCATCAGGGTATCTCGCCTTCGGAGATTCCTTGCATACCAGGCTCTGTCCAGACGCCCGGTTTCATAGACTTAGGCGAAGAAATGCCAGAGACGGCCACCGTGCAGATAGCCATGCCCGAGATGGGCGAGTCGGTGACCGAGGGCATCGTTCTCGAGTGGCATGTGGCCGAGGGTGACTTCGTCAACGAGGGCGACACGGTCGTCGAGGTCTCCACGGACAAGGTCGACGCCGAGGTGCCGGCTCCTACCAGTGGCGTGATCACCAAGCTGCTGGTGCAGGTCGACGACGAAGTTCCGGTTGGGGCGCCGTTGGCCGAGATGGAAGCTGGGGACGGTGAGGGACAGGGCGCCCGACCCGCGGGTCCTGTCGCCGGTGAGGACGCCTCGTCCTCGCAAGCTGCGGGCGAGACGTCCTCACCCGCGCCACCCGCGGGAGGGGCCGCACAGTCCGCCACCGCCGCCAACGGCGGCTCGGGCAACGGGGCTGACGTGAAAGCTACGCCGGTTGCTCGACGGGTTGCTGCCGCCAATGGCGTTGATTTGAGCTCCGTCAAGGGTTCGGGCGTCGGCGACAAGGTGACCAAGGGGGACGTCCTCGCTGCCGGGGATGGAGCTGGGCAAGGGAACGGAGGCGCTGCGGCTGTCGCCGGCGAGGCGAAGCAGTTGCGGGGGCCGGCGGCGATGCTGGCTAAAGCGATGGACGAGAGCCGGGCGGTGCCTACGGCGACCTCGTTCCGGACGATCGCCGTCGACACGCTCGACGCCAAGCGCAAGGCGATCAATCCGCTGCTCAAGGAGCGCGGGCTGAAGGTTTCCTTCACCCACCTCGTCGCCTGGGCGATCGTGCAGGCGGTCAAAGACTTCCCGGTGATGGTGCGCAGCTTCGAGCAGCGCGACGGCAAGCCCTACGCGATCGAGGACGCCCCGATCAACCTCGGCATCGCCGTCGACGTCGAGCGCAAGGACGGCTCCCACAGCCTGATGGTGCCGGCGATCAAGGGCTCCCAGGACCTCGACTTCGCCGCCTTCCACTCCTACTACGAGGACCTGATCGCGAAGACGCGCGAGAACAAGCTGACCGCCGACGACTTCATCGGCACCAACATCTCGCTGACCAACCCGGGCGGGATCGGGACGATGGCCTCGGTGCCGCGCCTGCTCGCAGGTCAGAGCGCGATCATCGCCACCGGCTCGATCGCCTACCCGCCGGAGTGGCTGCATGCCTCGCCGGAACGGATCAAGCAGCTCGGCGTCTCGAAAGTGATGACGCTGACCTCGACCTACGACCATCGGGTGATCCAGGGCGCCGAGTCGGGCGCCTTCCTGCGCCGGCTCGAGCAGCTGCTGCAGGGCGAGGACGGCTTCTATGAGTCGGTCGCCGCCGACCTCGGCATCGATGCCGCCCCGATCGCGGCCGCCCACCCCGCCGCCGCCTCGGCGCCGCCGCTCAGCGCCGCGCCGCCGAGCGCCGAACCGACCACCGCTCCGGGCGAGGTCGACGAGGAGCTGCTGCAGGCGGTCCAGGCCGCGACCTCGCTGCTCAAGGCCTACCGCACCCACGGCCACCTCGCGGCCCACCTCGACCCGCTTGGCTCCGAGCCGATCGGCGACCCCGCGCTGCAGCCGGAGAACGTCAACCTGACCCCGGAGCTGATGGCGCGGATCCCGGCCTCGATCCTGCGCATCGGCGTCCCCGGCGAAACCCTGCTCGAGGCGCTGCCGCGGATGCGCACCGCCTACTGCGGCACGATCGGCTACCAGGTCGAGCACCTCGCCTCCCATGAGCAGCGGATCTGGCTGCGGGAAATGATCGAGACCGGCGCCCACCGCCAGCCGCTCACCGACGACGAGAAACACCGCCTGCTGCACCGCCTGATCGACGTCTTCCAGTTCGAGCGCTTCCTCGAGAAGGCCTACCTGGGCCAGAAGATGTTCTCGATCGAGGGCCTCGACGTGATCGTGCCGATGCTCGACGAGGCGGTCACCCTCGCCCACCGCGGCGGCGCCGAGGAGGTCGTCTTCGGCATGGCCCACCGCGGCCGGCTCAGCGTCCTCGCCCACAACATGGGCCGTTCGGTGGAATCGATCCTCGCCGAGTTCGAGGGCGGCAAGCAGCTCGCTGCAGTCAAGGCCGTTGCCGCGATCCCGCACGGCGGCACCGGCGACGTCAAGTACCACTACGGCCACCGCGGGGTGTACGAGACCTCGGCCGGAGAGCAGATATCGGTCCGCCTCTATCCCAACCCCAGCCACCTCGAGTTCGTCGACCCGGTCGTCGAGGGCGGCACCCGCTACCTGCAGTCGACCTTCGACGGCGCCCAGATCGGCCACGACCCCAAGCGCGCGGTGCCGGTCCTGCTGCACGGCGACGCGGCCTTCCCCGCCCAGGGCGTCGTCGCCGAGACCTTCAACCTGCAGGGCCTCAGGGGCTACACGACCGGCGGCACGATCCACCTGATCCAAAACAACCAGGTCGGCTTCACCACCGATCCGGAAGACTCGCGCTCGACCCCCTACGCGGCCGACATGGCCAAGGGCTTCAACGTGCCGATCGTCCACGTCAACGCCGACGACGTCGAGGCCTGTACAGCGGCGATCCGGCTGGCGATGGCCTACCGCGAGCGCTGGGGCCGCGACGTCGTCATCGACGTGATCGGCTACCGCCGCTTCGGCCACAACGAGACCGACGAGCCCGCCTACACCCAGCCGGCGATGGCCGCCGCGATCAAGTCCCACAAACCGGTCTCGGAGATCTACGCCGAGAAGCTGGTCGGCGAGGGCGTGGTCAACGCCGAGCAGGTCGAGCAGGAGGCGACGGTCCGCCAGGAGGAGATGTCGGCGGCGCTGAAGGGCCTGCGCGAGAAGATGGAGGCGGGCGAATACGAGGACCCGACCGTGACCGGGTCCAACACCAGCACCGGCGAACTGCTCGACCGAACGGCGAGCCCACCGGTCGACACGCGCGTCCCGGCGGAGAAGCTGCGAACGCTGAACGAGGAGCTGCTGCGCACGCCGGAAGGCTTCAACGTCCACCGCAAGCTGCGCCGCCCGCTCGGCAAACGCGTCGACGCACTCGAGCAGGGCGGAATCGACTTCGGCCAGGCCGAGGCGCTCGCCTTCAGCTCGCTGCTGACCGAGGGAGTCCATATCCGCCTCACCGGCCAGGACACCGAGCGCGGCACCTTCTCCCACCGCCACCTCGTCCTCCACGACGAGAACACCGGGCTCGAGTACACGCCGATCCAGAACCTGCCCGACGCCACTGCCCCGTTCGAGCTCCACAACAGCCCGCTCTCGGAGATCGCCTGCCTCGGCTTCGAGTACGGCTACTCGGCGGCGACGCCCAACGCGCTCGTCCTCTGGGAGGCCCAGTTCGGCGACTTCGCCAACGCCGCCCAGGTGATCATCGACAGCTTCATCGTCTCCGGCGAGGCGAAGTGGGGACAGACCAGCCGCCTCACCCTACTCCTCCCCCACGGCTACGAGGGCTCGGGCCCCGAGCACTCCAGCGCCCGGATCGAGCGCTTCCTCGCGCTCGGCGCCGAGGGCAACATCCGCATCGCCAACCCGACCACCGCCGCCCAGTACTTCCACCTGCTGCGCCGTCAGGCGCTGATCCGCAAGCCGCGACCGCTGATCGTCTTCACCCCGAAGGGGCTGCTGCGCCTCGACCGCGCCAGCGCCAGCCTCGAGCAACTGACCGACGGCGAGCTGCAGTTCATCCTCGACGACCCGAAGGCGGTGGAGCGGCGCGAGAAGGTCGAGCGCCTCGTCCTCTGCACCGGCAAGGTGTACTACGACATCGACGCCTCCGATCGCCGCGAGGCGGCCGAGAACGTCGCCATCGCTCGGGTCGAGGTCCTCTACCCGTTCGCCAAGGAGCAGCTCGAGGAAGTGATCGGCCGCTATCCCAACCTGAAGGAGATCGCCTGGGTCCAGGAGGAGCCGCGCAACATGGGCGCCTGGAAGGTGATGTCCCGCCGCTTCCCCGCCGTCCTCCCCGAGGGCATCGACCTCACCTACATCGGCCGCCCCGGCCGCGCCAGCCCCGGCGAGGGTTACTCCGGCGCCCACGCGCTCGAGCAGGAGCGCATCGTGCTGACCGCACTCACCCCCGGCACCTGAGCCGGGGATGGCGCGCCCGTTCGAGAAACCGGTACCTGGAAACCTGTTTGTCTGGGTGAAGCGGTTCTCCTGGATCGAGCTGGCGATCTTCAGCGCCCTGATCGCGTTCTGGCTGCTGCCCGGCTTCGAAACCGAGACGATGGTGTTCGGTTGGGCGCACGGGCTCGGGTTCGTCGCCCTCTGCGTCGTGATCTGGATCGCCTGTGTCAAGCACGAGGCGCCTTACACCCTGCTCGCCGCGACCCTTACCCCGGTTGGCCCGGTCGGCAGTGTGATCGGAATCGAACTGATCGAGCGCAAGGGGTGGGGAATCGCCGACCCCGAGGAAACCGCTCCAGAATCGGGTCTAAACGGGTTGTAAACCGTTTGACTCGCCTTGACCGGACGAGTCCCAGCCTGTATAGCTAACTGAGACTGTTCCTTCTGGGCAGTCCCGTCCAGGGGAACGGCCGGCGTCGGCATCCCTCCCTGGCTACCGACGCACAGGTGCAGTGAGGGTCGCGCGGACCCCCCTGCCTCCCGCGGCCCCGCTGCGCCTACTCTTTGAGCTTGCGCAGCACCGTCTGCAAGATACCGCCGTTTATAAAGTAGGAAACCTCGTTCGGGGTGTCGAGCCGCACCGTCGCGGTGAACTCCACGCTCGAGCCATCGTCGCCAGTTGCAGTGACGGTCACGGTTTTCGCCTCACCGTTCTCGAGCTCGCCCACGTCGTACGTCTCCTCGCCGCTGAGCCCGAGCGACTCGGCGCTCTCGCCGGCAGCGAACTGCAACGGCAGCACCCCCATCCCGATCAGGTTGGAACGGTGGATCCGCTCGAAGCTCTCGGCGATCACCGCCCGCACCCCAAGCAGTTTCGTCCCCTTCGCCGCCCAGTCGCGCGAGGATCCGGAGCCGTACTCCTTGCCGGCGAGCACGACCAGCGGCACGCCGTCGGAGGCGTACTGCATCGCCGCCTCGTAGATCGTCGTCTCCTCGCCGTCGGGGAAATGCCGGGTGAAGCCGCCGGCTTTGTCGACGAGCTGGTTGCGGAGGCGGATGTTGGCGAAGGTGCCGCGGATCATCACCTCGTGGTTGCCGCGGCGGGCGCCGTAGGAGTTGAAGTCACCCGGTTCGACCCCCTGCTCGATCAGCCAGCGACCGGCGGGACTTTCTTTTTTGATCGCCCCGGCGGGGGAGATGTGGTCGGTGGTGATCGAGTCGCCGAGCTTGGCCAGCGCCCGGGCGGCGGCAATCGGCTCGACCCCGGGCGGGTCAGCCGGGATGTCCTTGAAGAAGCTCGGCTGCCGCACGTAGGTCGAGTCGGGCCAGGTGTAGCGGTCGCCGGCCGGGACCTCGACCGCGTTCCAGGCGTCGTCGCCGGCGAAGACGCCGGCGTAGTTGCGCTCGAACATCTCGGCCGCGACCGAGTTGCCGACGACCTGCTTGATTTCCTCCGCGTCGGGCCAGACGTCGCGCAGGTAGACAGGCTCGCCGTCGGAGCCCTCGCCGAGCGGCTCGCTGGCGAGGTCGATGTCCATCCGGCCGGCGAGCGCGTAGGCGACGACCAGCGGCGGGCTGGCCAGGTAGTTGGCCTTGACGTCCTGGTTGATCCGGCCCTCGAAGTTGCGGTTGCCGGAGAGGACCGCGCAGACGGCTAGGTCCTTCTCGCCGATCGCCGCCGAGATCTCCTCTGCCAGCGGGCCCGAGTTGCCGATGCAGGTCGTGCAGCCGTAGCCGACCAGGTTGAACTGCAGGGCGTCGAGGTACTCGGTGAGGCCGGCACGCTCGAGGTAGTCGGTGACGACGGTCGATCCCGGTGCCAGCGAGGTCTTCACCCACGGCTTGCGACCGAGCCCGCGCTGCACCGCGTTGCGGGCGAGCAGGCCGGCGCCGATCATCACGCTCGGGTTGGAGGTGTTGGTGCAGCTGGTGATCGCGGCGATCACGACGTGGCCGTGGTCGAGCTCGAACCGCTCGCCACCCTCGACCATGGTGACCGTGATCGCGTCATCGGTCAGCTGTTTTTCGGCGGTCGCGACCGGGGCGCCGGTGACCGCCGGGCGCGGCTTGCCGCTCTCTTCGTCGTGGTCCTCGGCGGGGGGGTCGGAGGCCGGGAAGGACTCGGCGCCGGCCTCGTCGATGCCGTTGCCCATCTGCTCGGCGGCCTCGGGGTCGAACTCGCCCATCGCCTCGAGGAAGGCCTCCTTTGCCTCGGCCAGCGGCACCCGGTCCTGGGGCCGTTTCGGGCCGGCGATGCTCGGTTCGACGTCGCCGAGGTCGAGCTCCAGCAGGTCGGAGAAGACCGGGTCGGGGGTCGACTCGTCGTGGAACATGCCCTGCTCGCGGGCGTAGGCGTCGACCAGCTCGATCGTCTCCGTCGGCCGCCCGGTCAGGTCCATGTAGCGCAGCGTCTCGGCGTCGATCGGGAAGATCGCGCAGGTCGAGCCGAACTCCGGCGACATGTTGCCGAGCGTCGCCCGGTCGGCGAGCCCCAGCGTCGGCAGCCCCGGCCCGAAGAACTCGACGAACTTGGAGACGACGCCGCGCTCGCGCAGCATCTCGGTCACGGTGAGGACGAGGTCGGTCGCCGTCGCCCCCTCGGGCAGCTCGCCATCGAGCTTGAAGCCGACCACCTGCGGCAGCAGCATCGAGATCGGCTGGCCCAGCATCGCCGCCTCGGCCTCGATCCCGCCGACGCCCCAGCCGAGCACGCCGAGCCCGTTGACCATCGTCGTGTGCGAGTCGGTGCCGACCAGGGTGTCGGGGTAGGCCTGGAGGACGCCGCCGTTCTCGCGGCTGTAGACGACCTGGGCGAGGTACTCGAGGTTGACCTGGTGGCAGATGCCGGTCGCCGGCGGCACGACGCGGAAGTTGGCGAACGAGCCCTGGCCCCATTTGAGGAACGAGTAGCGCTCGAGGTTGCGCTCGAAGTCGCGCTCGGCGTTGAGGGCGAAGGCGCGCTCGTTGCCGAAGGCGTCGACCTGGACCGAGTGGTCGATGACGAGGTCGACGTCGACCAGCGGGTTGATCGCGGTCGGGTCGCCGCCGATCTCCTCCATCGCGTCGCGCATAGCCGCCAGGTCGACGACGGCGGGGACGCCGGTGAAGTCCTGCATCAGGACTCGGGCCGGTTGAAATGGGATCTCGACGCTGGGCTCGGCGGCGGCGTCCCAGCCGGCGATCGCCTCGACGTCGGCGGCGCTGACCGAGACCCCGTCCTCGAGCCGCAGCACGTTCTCGAGCAGGACCTTGACCGAGTAGGGCAGGCGGGCGACGTCGAAGCGCTCCTGCAGGGCATCGAGGCGGAAGACCTCGTACTCGCGCCCGCTCACCGCGAGGGTCGAACAGGCGCCAAACGAATCGCTGCTCATCTGTGGGGGGTTCCTTCCAAGTGTGGGTGGATGGGTGGGGCTATCTCTTGTCCTTTGCGTTCTCCGCGTGGCCGGCGGCAATCGCTTCGGAAGCCTTCTGACCGGCGGCGCCGCTCTGGGCGCGGACGGCGATGCTGGGGCTGACCAGACTGAAATGGGCGGCGACGCGATCGATCAGCGGCGCAACGACGATCTCTACCCGGTTGTGCTCGACCGCCTTGACGACGGCGGCGGCGACGTCGGCCGAGGTCGCGGTGCCAAGGCCCGGCGGGACCTTGGCTCCGGAGTCGGCGAACATGCCGGCGTCGCGGATGAAGCCGGGCGAGACGAGCGAGACGCCGACGCCCTTGGGGCCGACGTCGGTGCGCAGGGCGAGGGCGAAGCCGCGCAGGCCGAACTTGGTCGCGTTGTAGATCGAGGTGCGGGGGCTGGCCGCCTTGCCTGCCAGCGAGGAGACGAAGACGAGATGGCCGTTGCCGCGCTCGACCATCGCCGGGTAGAGGGCGCGAGCGAGCAGCATCGGCGCCTCGAGGTTGACCCGCAGCGCCCGGCTCACCTCCTCGGCGCTGAACTCGGTGAGCCAGCCAGCCCCCGGCAACCCGGCGTTGGCCACGAGCAGGTCGACCTCGCCTGCCTCGGCGGCGAGCCGCTCGGCGGCGCCCTCCTGCGCCAGGTCGGCGGGCAGCGCCCGGTGCCCCTCTCCCGGCAGCTCGGCGGCGAGCTGCTCGAGCTGCTCGGCCTTGCGGGAGCTGAGCAGGAGCGTCGCGCCCCGGTCGGCCAGTGCCTTGCCGATCGCCCGCCCGAGGCCGCCAGTGGCGCCCGTCAGCAGAGCAGTGCGACCCGCAAGTTGCATACCAGTAGCCAAGCTACCAGGGGGGCTGCCGACACAAGCTCCAGGCCGAGAAAGCCGGTTTGGAGGAATTGTGTGCTTTTCGTGAGCAAATCGCCCGGCGATCGTCTACACTGCCGCGAGTTCGTTGAACCGAAACGCCGAGTCCCTGCATCTCGGAGATGCGGGGAACGGGGGAACCACGTTTTCGGGGCTAACCCGCCGCCAGGCGGGGGCGCAGGCTCCTTCCGCGCCAGCCCGACAGCTAACCCCGTAGGCCGACAAAGGAGATCGGTTTTGCTGTTCCATAGCTTCAAGTCGAAGGCCGTCGGGGCATTGGTCGTCGTACTGGGCGCGATCGCGCTCGTCGCTCCCGGCACCGCCGCGGCCGACTGCGGCGGCGGTGGCGTCTCCCCCGCCGAAGTCGACGTCTGCACCCCGACCGCGAAAGCGCGGCTGCTCCCCAACGGCATGCTGGTGCCGCCGAAGAGCGCCCCCGCCCGGGTCAAGCAGGTGATCGCCGCGGCCAACCGGATCCGTTCCAAGCCCTACGTCTGGGGCGGCGGTCACGCCCGCTGGTGGGACCGCGGCTACGACTGCTCGGGCTCGGTCTCCTACGCCCTCCACGGCGGCAAATTCCTCGAAAGCCCGCTGCCCTCGGGCCCGATGGAGAAATGGGGCCTGGCCGGCGCCGGCCGCTGGATCACCGTCTGGGCCAACGGCGGCCACGCCTACGCCGAAATCGCCGGCTTCCGCTGGGACACGTCGGGGGACGAAGGCGCCGAAACGGGGCCGCGCTGGCACGAAGAACTGCGCGACAACGTCGGCTTCATCTCGCGGCACCCGCCTGGCTACTAGGCAGGGGTTCTGCGAAGGGGAGGGGTCGAGTACCCCTCTTCACTTGCCTACCTGGCTGAATCGCGATCAGCCTTCCGAGATCGAGCTCTCGGCCAGCGGCACAAAACGTTCAGAGGGGTACCCAACCCCTCCCACCGGAAGCCTCTGTCTCGAGACAGCCGGGCGTCGCAAGATGAGGTCGAGGAGCGGCAAGACGTTCTCCCTGCCCATCTTGGGCTTAAAGCTCCCGAGGGACGAAGCGCGCCGTCCCTTGGGAGCTTGGCGGGTGTGAGGCCGAAGAGGACGGGCTCGCGCTTGGGTGGGGTTTCGCTGGACGCCTTGCCCGGGCCGGAAACGTTTCGTCGGCGGGGATATGGGTGACCCCCTGAACGTTTTGTGCCGCTAGGCGAGAGCGCGTAACTCGGACGGGCGCAGCCGATTCACCTAGGCAGGCAAGTGAAGGGGGTCACCCATGTCGCCGCCAAATGCCTACCTCCCACCCCGGGCAAGAACCCCTTGCTCCATCCCGTCTAATCCTCGCCGTCCTCTTTGTCCTTGCTTTTTGGTCCGGCTGGGATACCTTCACGGCGTCGACTCCACGCCCGACATCCGTCTCGCCAGCCTGACCAAGAAGTACGGTGAGGTGGTTGCGGTTGCGGGGATCGACCTCGAGGTGGAGCGCGGGGAGTTCTTCACGATGCTGGGGCCGTCGGGCTCGGGGAAGACGACGACGCTGCGGATGATCGCGGGGTTCGAGGACCCCAGCTCCGGCACGATCGAGCTTGCCGGTGAAGAGGTCGGCGGCATCCCGCCCTACGACCGCGCGGTCAACACGGTCTTCCAGGACTACGCGCTGTTCCCGCACATGACCGTTGGCCAAAACGTCGAGTACGGGATGAAGGTGGCCAAGGTGGACAAGTCCGAGCGCGGCAAGCGCCGCGACGAAGCGCTGGAGATGGTCCGCCTCCCCGGCTACGCCGACCGCAAGCCGGCCGAGCTCTCCGGCGGCCAGCGCCAGCGAGTGGCGCTGGCGCGAGCGATCGTCAACAAGCCCAAGGTGCTGCTGCTCGACGAGCCGCTCGGCGCCCTCGACCTGAAGCTGCGCGAGCAGATGCAGGTCGAGCTGAAGAGCATCCAGGGCGACGTCGGCATCACCTTCGTCTACGTCACCCACGACCAGGACGAGGCGCTGACGATGAGCGACCGGATCGCGGTCTTCAACGAAGGGCGGATCGAGCAGGTCAGCCCCCCGCGCGAGCTCTACGAGCAGCCGGTGAACGAGTTCGTCGCCGGCTTCGTCGGCGTCTCCAACGTGATCGAGCGCGACGGGCGCAAGCTGACGATCCGGCCCGAGAAGATCGAGCTGCTCGACCCGGCGGCCCCGGCCGCGGGCCTGCAGAGCGAGCGCGGCCGCGTCACCGAGGTCGCCTACGCCGGGATGGTCAGTCGCTACACCGTGGCGCTCGACGCCGGCGGCGAGCTGCAACTGGTTCGGCAAAACGTGGGAGCGGCCTCCTCGGGGGCCGAGCCCGGGCAGGGGGAAGAGGTACTCGTCGGCTGGCGGCCGGAGCACGCGGCCACGGTCGGCGGCAAAACCAAGAAGGAGGAGGTTGCACCATGAGGAGGAGAAAGCAAGCCCATCCAGCGAGGACGGCTTGGCTGGCGGTAGGCGGCCTGGTCGCGTTCATGTTGGCGCTGGCCGCATGTGGCGGCGGGAGCAGCAGCGGAGGTTCCGGCGGAGGCGGTGAAGAACTGCAGAAGCTGGGCAAAGGCGAGGGCTCGCTAAACCTGATCTCCTGGCCCGGCTACGTCGAATCCGGTGGAGGCGAAAGCCCCGACTGGGTGACGCCCTTCGAACAGAAGACCGGCTGCAAAGTCAACGACAAGGAAGCCGGGACCTCCGACGAAATGGTCGAGTTGATGAAAACCGGGCAGTACGACGGCGTTTCGGCCTCCGGCAACGCCAGTGCCCGGCTCTGGGCCGCGCACCTCGTCGCGCCGGTCAACACCAGCCTCGTCCCCAACTACAAGACGGTCTTCGCTGACCTCAAGAACCAGCCCTACAACACCTTCGAAGGCACCCCGTACGGGATCCCGCACGGCCGCGGGGCCAACCTGCTGATGTGGAACTCCAACGGGGTGAAGCCGGCGCCGACCTCCTGGGACGTGACGCTGGATCCCAAAGTCGCCGCCAAGTACAAGGGCAAGATCAGCCAGTACGACGACCCGATGTCGATCGCCGAAGGGGCGGTCTACCTCAAGTTCCACGAACCCTCGCTTGGGATCGAAAACCCCTACGAGCTGAACGAAGAACAGTTCGAAGCGGCGGTCAACCTGCTGAAGGAACAGCAGCCGAACGTCGGCGAATACTGGTCCGAAGCTGCCAAACAGGTCCAGGCCTTCGGCGCCGGCGACAACGAGGTCGGCACCACCTGGCAGTACCAGTACTTCCTGCTCAAGGAAGAAGGGGTGCCGGTCGCGGCGAGCCCCGCGAGCCAGGGCTTCCTGCCGAAGGAGGGCGCGACGGGCTGGTCGGACACCTGGATGATCAGCTCCAAGGCCAAGCACCCCAACTGCATGTACATGTGGATGAACTGGATCATCGAACCGAAAGTCCAGGCCGAAGTGGCGGAATGGTTCGGCGAGGCTCCAGCTCAGGAACTGGCCTGCAAAGAAACCGAAAACCCCAACTTCTGCACCGAATACCACGCCGACAACCCCGCCTTCTGGAAGCGGGTCTACTACTGGGAGACCCCGCTGTCTGAATGCGGCAACGGCGAAAACGACTGCATGGACTACAACGACTGGGTCAAAGCCTGGACCGAAATCAAAGGCTGAGCCCGGCGGTCAGATTCGATGAGCGGTGAAACGGTCGCGGTGAAGAGGTCGGCGGGTCGCAGGCTCGCCGGCCTCTTCTACGGCCGCCCCCGGCTGCAGCTGGGGTCGCTCCTGACCGGGCCGCTGGCCTGGCTGGTCATCCTCTACCTCGGATCGCTCGCGGTCCTGCTGATCACCGCCTTCTGGACCGTCGACCCGCTCAGCGGCGAAGTGATCAAGGGCTGGAGCCTCGAAAACTTCGAATCGATCTTCAACGAACCGGTCTACGGGGAAGTGATCTGGCGGACCGTCCGCACCGCCGTCCTCGTCACCCTCACCGACGCCATCATCGCCTTCCCGATCGCCTTCTACATGGCCAAGGTCGCGAGCCGGCGCGGCAAAGCGCTGCTCGTCGTCGCGATCCTGATGCCGCTCTGGTCGAGCTACCTGGTCAAGGTCCTCTCCTGGCGCACGATGCTCTCCGAAGACGGCGTCATCAACTGGGCGCTGCATCCGCTCGGCCTTCACGGCCCCGGTTACGGCCTCACCGCCGTCTGGCTCGTCCTCTCCTACCTCTGGCTGCCATACATGATCCTCCCGATCTACGCCGGGCTGGAGCGAATCCCGAACTCGCTGATCAGCGCCTCCGAGGACCTCGGCGCCTCCCCCTTCACGACCTTCCGGCGGGTGATCCTGCCGCTCGCCTTCCCGGCCGTCGTCGCCGGCTCGATCTTCACCTTCTCGCTCACGCTCGGGGACTTCATCTCGGTGCGGCTGGTCTCCAACAGCCAGTTCATCGGCACCGTGATCTCCTCCTCGATCACCAACGACCTGCCCTTCGCCGCGGCGCTGGCGCTGGTCCCGATCGTGGTCATGATCGGCTACCTCGGCGTCGCCCGGAAGCTCGGCGCCTTCGAGCACGTCTGATGGGGGCGCGATGAGACTCTCGAGGCGAGCCGAAGCCCTGCTGCGCGTATTCGTCGGCCTCGGCATGGCGTTCATCTACCTGCCGCTGGTGGTGATCGTGATCTACGCCTTCAACTCGAGCAGGATCCTCAAGTGGCCGCCGCCGAGCCTGACCACCGAATGGTTCAGCAAGGCGTTCGAAAGCGAATCGGTGCGCGAAGCGCTGCTCACCTCGGTCGAGGTCGGGCTGGTAGCCACCGCCGTCGCGCTGCTGCTCGGCAGCCTCGCCGCCCTCGCCGTCGGCCGCTTCCGCTTCTTCGGCCGCGAGACGGTCTCCTTCCTGGTCATCCTGCCGATCGCGCTGCCGGGAATCGTCACCGGCGTCGCCCTCTCCAACACCTTCACCCAGGTGCTCGGCGTCAGCCTGGCGCTGTGGACGGTGATCGTCGGCCACGCCACCTTCTGCATCGTCGTCGTCTACAACAACGTCGTCGCCCGCCTGCGGCGCACCACCGGCTCCTTCGAGGAGGCCTCCGCCGACCTCGGCGCCGACCCCTGGCAGACCTTCCGCTTCGTCACCTTCCCGGCAATGAAAACCGCACTCGCCGCCGGCGCCCTGCTCGCCTTCGCCCTCTCCTTCGACGAGATCATCGTCACCACGTTCACGATCGGGGCCGGCGAAGAAACCCTGCCGATCTGGATCTTCCACAACCTCTTCCGGCCCAGGGAGCTGCCGATCGTCGACGCCGTCGCCGTGATCGTGATCCTGATCTCGATCGTCCCCGTCTACCTTGCCCACCGCCTCTCCAGCGAGGAGGGCGGCGTCACCGGCGGCAAAGGCGGCGGCGCAGCCGAGGTCGCCGAGGTGACCGCCGCGCCCTAGAGAAGTGGCGGCGGCTCAGTCGGCGCAGGTTTCGCGGTAGGAGCGCAGCATGGGCACCGTGTCGAAGACCGCTTCCCACTCCGTTTCGGTGAGGTTGCGGCCGGCCATGGCGCAGACGTCGCGCTTCAGCTCTTCCCCGGTCGCGGAGTCGCTGTCGCGGTCCCAGAGGATCGAGTCCCACATCGTGATCGGCTGGCCGAACCCGGCGCTGACCAGACGCGATGCGCCATCCTCCTCTGCGGTGAAGGCGAGCCCCCTCACATAGGTGCGTTGCCGGCCGAGCAGGTGCCCTGGCAGGCAGACGCCCACCAGCTGGCGGGTGGGGACGTCGTAGAGGCAGATGCTGCCGTTCCCGTCGCCGGCGGCGAGCGTCTCGCCGTCGCCGCTGAAGGCGAGGGCCGTGATCGGCTGTGACTGGTAGAGCGTGCTCGCCGTCGGTTCCACCGAGTAGCCGTCGTCGTCGTGGGCCACTTCCCACAGGGCGACCTGCTGATCGCGGCCTCCGGTCGCCAGCAGCGACCCGTCCGGCGAGAAGGCGATCGCTTCGCCGGCCTGGTTTTCGTTGCCGTAGGCGCTTTCGAACGTGATCCCGCGCGGGTGGTACGGATCGCTCACGTCCCAGACCCGCGTCTTGCCGTCCGAGGCGGCGACGGCGAGCAGCGGCGTGCCCGGGGGGCCCAGGGCGACCTGGTAGAAGCGCGCGCCGGGAACCCTGCTCGGGCGCGCCGAGAGGTGCCTGATTCGCCTCGTCCGCGCCGTCCTCGTCACGTCCCAGAGATCGATGACATCGTGACCGCGACGGTGAGCGGTGGAGGCGAGGAGCACCCTGCCCTCCTCTTCGGACATCGCCAGGCTTTCGACCGGCAGCCGCGAGAGGTTGTGGGCCGGGGGACCGAGCTGGCAGGGCCTGCGCGGCATCGTCGCGCAGTCGGGTCCGGTGTCCATCAGGACGAAGGAGTTGCCGCGGCCGAGCGCGAGGAGATTGCGGTGGAAGGCGACGGCGTAGCTCGGACCGGGGATCGTGGTCGAGGGATGGGGCGCCGACGGCGCCGCGGGAAGATCGCCGAGGTCCCAGATCGAGGTTCCGGCGGCGCCGTCGGCGGTCGCGACCCGGTTTCCCGACACCGCCAGAGCCCAGAACCCGGCTTCGGCTTCGAGCCGCGATTCGGCCGGGTCGAGCCCCCCGATCGTCGTCGCCAGCGTGCGACCGGGATCGACGTCCCAGAGCTTCACGAGAGCATCTTCGCCGGTGGTGGCGAGGGTCTCGCCGTCGGGGCTTACCGCCAGGCTCGTCACCGGCGAACGCCCCTCGATCCGGGGCGGCCCGAAGGGCCGTCCCGTACCGACGTCCCAGGTGGTCACGGTCGAGTCGCTGCTGGCGACGGCAAGCGCCTTCCCGCCGTCGGCGAAGGCCAGGCCCAGGGAAGGCCCAGGCGGCCGCAGCTGCAGGAGCCGCCCGGAGGCGTCGCGCACGTCGACCCCCCTGCCGCCGCCGAAAGCAAAGGCCCCGTCGGCGGCAGTTGCGACCGCGGTCGACGGCGCCCTGCCGTAGGTGGCCGGCGCCCCGGGAGCAAAGCCGTCAGCGGCGACGCGCCAGGCGAATCGCCCGATTTCGGTGGCCGCCAGCAGCCTGCTTCCGTCGCTGCTGAAGGCCAGGCCCCAGATGCCGCCGGCAACCGTCCGCTTCCCCAGCAAGACCGGGTTGCGGGGGTCGGAGAGGTCCCAGAGCATCACCTCGTCCTGCTGGCCGCCGACGGCGAGCAGGCTCGGGTCCCTCGGGTCGAAGACCAGGGCACGGTTGGCGCCCGCAACCCCGGGCAACGTGCCCAGGCCGACCAGATGCTCGGGATCGTCGACTCGCCACAGCCTCACCGGCCCGGCGGTGAACCCCGCCGCCAGCAGCCGCCGCCCCGGCGGGCCGGCGATCGCGACTCCGTAGATCGCCTTCCCAGAGAGGACCAGCGGCGGCCCGAGCTGTTCGCCGTGGAGATTCCAGAACCGGATCGTGCCGTCCCCGCCGCCGGAGACGAGCCGCTTAGATTCCGGCCAGAACGCGACGGCATAGCTCGTGCGCGTGTGGCCGACGGCGATCGTCGGCAGGGCCGGGTTCAGTTGCAGCGGGCCGAGGGTCGCGCTGCGCGCCTCGAAGGTCGGCGAGAGCCGGTCCGCTTCGAGCGCCGCCAGCGCGGTCGCGCTCGGTCCGAAGGTGGGCGAGGTCGAGAGCGAGAAGAGCCGTTGTGCGACCTCCACGGACTCGGTCGCCGCTTTGCGCCGATTGGCGACACCGGCCTTGTAGAACGCGAAGACGACAGCGGCGATCACCATCACCGCCACCGCGACGCCGAGCAGCGCCAGCGCGATCCGCTTGCGGCGGCGCTCGCTGGCGGCGCGGCGCTCGGCCTTCTGCGCCTCGCGCAAGGCCTCCTCCTTCTCCTCGCGCTCGCGCCGCAGGCGCTCGTCGCGCTGGCCCTCTTCGACCCGGCCGCGCCATTCGACGATCGGCCGTGCCAGCGCGTCGTGGAAGATCTCGTAGAGCGGTTCGCCGCCGCCGCGCGAGGAGATCGGCCGCAGGATGTGGAGCTTGGGCGAGGAGAGATGGCGCAGCACCGGCTCTAGTTCGACCTTGGCGACTTCGGTCAGGTCGGCGAGGTCCTGGGCACTGAGCGCGATCTTGGTGCCGCCGCTGGTGACGAGGAAATGGAAGATCGCCGCCGCCAGCAGTCGCTGCGCCTGGGTGAGACCGCCGGCGCCGTCGATCGAGTCGTCCATCGCCCGGTCGAGATGGCCGCCGATGATCGTCTGCGCGCCGCCCAGCTCCTCCAGGGTCGCCAGCCGCAGCAGGCGCGAGCCGGCGGCGGTCTCGACCTCCCACAGCCGCCGCATCACCAGCTGCAGGTAGGTCGTCTCGACCCGCGCCACCCCGCCGCCCTCCTCGCCGTTGGCGTCGCGACCGACCTGGGTGAGCACGGCCTCGACCAGCTGCGGCTCGACCGCGAACGGCTCGGCATCAGGGTCGAGCTCGTTGACGTGCGCGATCGGCCCCTCGATCGCCTTGCGCGCCCCGGCGCGGTCGAGGAAGTCGAGATGGAGGAAGTTGCCGTAGACGTTGGCGATCTTGCCGCGGAAGAGGTCGCCGACGTGCGAGTAGGCGTCCTCGCGGATCGAGATCAGGAAGTTGGCCCGCAGGTGCGGGTCGTTGACGCAGCGGGCGACCTGATCGGCGACGCGCTCGCCCTCCTCGGCCTGCTCGGGGTAGAGGAAGTGCTCCTCGAACTGGTCGAGGATCAGCAGCGGCGTCGTGTCGAGCTTCTCGGCGACGGCTCGGATCGCGGCCTCGAGGTCGTCGCCGTCCAGCTCCGGCGTGGCGCCCTCCGGCCAGTACGGCTGGGCCGCCGCGGCGATCGCGTCGACCAGGCTGCGGATCGGCCTGCCGCTCCAGGTGCTGAAGATCACCGGCAGCAGTCGCGGCGCCCCGCGCGCCTGGCGTTCGCGCTCGCCGTGCTGGCGCAGGCTGGCCACCACCCCGGCCCGCAGCACCGAGCTCTTGCCGACACCGCTCTCGGCGTAGAGCAGCGTCAGCCGCGCCGCCCGCAGGTTGCCGATCACCACAGCCGACTCGGACTCGCGGCCGAAGAACCACTCGGCATCCTCCTCGGTGAAGTTGGCGAGGCCGACGTAGGGGTCGTCGACCGGCGCCGACGTGGCGACCGGGCTGGGGCCGGTCAAGGCCCGGCCTTCGTCCTCGCCGCGGCCGCCCGCGCCAGGCTCTCGCCGAGCTCGCCGACGTAGGCCTCGAGCGAGGTCGCGCCGACGTCGACGTCGATCGACTGCCAGAAGCTGCGGTCGAGCGCGGTCGGGTCGCGCTGGATCGCCCAGGAGGTGCCGCGCGGCTTCTGGTGTTCGCCGAAGATTCGTTTGAGGAAGACCCGCAGGCTCCAGTCGTGGATCGAGTGGCCGAGGAAGAGGTAGTGGCTGTAGTCGCGCAGGCTGCTGAGCAGCTCGAAGGGCACGATCGACTCGACGTCGGCGCCGCGCATGTACTCGATGTAGTCGTCCTCGGTGATGACGAAGTTGTCGCGCCAGAGGCCGGGGCCACGACGGCTGTCGACCGCGCCGTGGACCTTCATGATCACCGTCCGTTCGACCCGGGGGGTGATCACGTCGACCGGAAAGCCGGTGTAGCTGTTGGCGTCGGCGATCAGCTGCGGCTCGCCGTCGAAGGGGACGTGGACGAAGCGACCCCGGTTGGGCCCGCGGGCGACGTAGACGGCGAGGTCGAACGGCTCTTCGGCGTCTTCGAAAGCGCGCTCGAGACCGTCGTCGTAGTTGGTGGTGACGATCAACTGATAGCGGTCGGCGAAGCCGAGCTTCGTCATCGTGCTCGGGTAGGCGGCGAGGAAGCGGTGGACGGAGCTCGGCGGGCAGGTGCTGGGCAGCGCCCGCCGCAGGGTCAGGAAGAGGTCGAGTTCGCCGACTTCGAGCAGCACGTTCTGGGAGACCTTGGCCAGCTCCGGGCTGGGCGGGGCGGGGTCGAGCATCGCGGCGAGGAAGGCGGCCAGCTCGCCGCCGTCCGGCGAGTAGCCGGATTCGGGGTCGCGCCAGGGCTCGGTGCGGTCGCTCGAGTTGGCTTCGGGGCCGAGGAAGGGGACGACGAGCGAGTGGCCGTCGAGCAGCGTCCGCACCAGCGCGTCGTAGTGCTCCTGGTCGGGAGGGGGCGCCTCGCTTCTTGCGGTCTCGCCGTCCGGCGTTTCGGGTGGTGGGTCCGGCGCCGGATCTGGCAGAGATGGTGGCGGTGGAGGCGGCGGCGCGGCGGCGATCTCCTCGATCCGCGCGATCAGCGCCTCGACGTCGTCCTCCCAGTGCGGCGGTCGCAGTTCGATCGCCTGCCGGCGCAGGAGCTGGCGCACCGACCCGAGTGATCGCAGCTCGGTCTCGCGCGGCATCGAGGCGCCGAGGATCAGGGCCGGGATCACCTCCCGCACCTGCGAGTCGCGTCGCAGCGCCGCTTCGACCTCGGCCCTGACCTGGTCTTCTTCGGCGCCGCCGGCCCGCTCGGCCATGATCGCCGCCCACTGTGGGCCGATCAGGGCGAGGAAGATGGCGGCGCTGGAGCTGCCCGAGCGGAGCTGGTCCCGCCACTTCGCCCCCGCCTCGAGGCTCGCTTCGTCGAAGAAGACGTTCTCGGCCCCGAACCGCGCCGCCAGCCGGTCATACAGCCGCCCCGCCCACCCCGAGGCGTCGGCCTTCCGATAGCTGATGAAGATCCGGGTAGTCGCGTCGCCCCCCGCGGGCACCGTCCCGTCCACCGCAGAAATCCTCCCGATCGTTTTGGCCAGTCTGACCCAAAAGAGGAACCCGCGTGTCAGCCGGTCACTCGGCGCGCGGTTGAGCTTTGTCGCCTATAGAGAGACAAAGCTCAACCACACTCCAGCCCGGGGAATCTCGCCCTGGCTTAGTGAGGGAGGGGTCGGGTGACCCCCTGAACGTTTTGCGCCGCTAGGCCAGAGCGCGTCACTCGGACGACCGCAACCGATTCACCTAGGTAGGCGAGTGAAGGGGGTCACCCGACCCCTCCCCCGCAACGCTAAAGCGGAATGTTCCCGTGCTTGCGCTTGGGCTGATCGACGCGCTTGGACTGCAGCATCCGCAGCGCTTTGATCAGCTTCGGGCGCGTCTGGCGAGGCTCGATCACGTCGTCGATGTAGCCGCGCTCCGCCGCCGAATACGGGTTGGCGAAGTGGGCTTTGTAGTCGTCGATCAGTTTCTGGCGGCGCTCGTCGGGGGTCGGCGAGGTGGCGATGTCTTTGCGGTAGATGATGTTGACCGCGCCCTCGGGGCCCATCACCGCGACCTCTGCCGTCGGCCAGGCGACGTTGTAGTCGGCCAGCATGTGCTTCGAGTTCATCACGTCGTAGGCGCCGCCGTAGGCCTTGCGGGTGACGACGGTGAGCTTCGGCACCGTCGCCTCGGTGAAGGCGTAGAGCAGCTTGGCGCCGTGGCGGATGATCCCGTTCCACTCCTGGTCGGTGCCCGGCAGGAAGCCCGGCACGTCGGTGAAGGTCAGGATCGGGACGTTGTAGCAATCGCAGGTGCGGACGAACCGAGCCGCCTTCTCGGAGGCCTCGATGTCGAGCACGCCGGCGAGGAAGGCGGGCTGGTTGCCGACAACGCCGACCGGATAGCCGTCGAGGCGGGCGAAGCCGCAGACGATGTTTTTGGCGAAGTGTTCGTGGACCTCGAAGAACTCTTCGTCGTCGACGATGCGGGCGATCACGTGGCGCATGTCGTACGGCTTCGAGGAGTCGTCGGGGACGAGGGTGTCGAGCTCCTCGTCTTCGCGCTCGGGGTCGTCAGAGGGCTCGAAGCGGGGCGGCGCCTCGAGGTTGTTCGAGGGCAAGAAGCCGAGCAGGTAGCGGCAGTCCTCGAGGCAGCTCTCCTCGTCCTCGGAGGCGAAGTGGGCGACGCCCGACTTCGAGTTGTGGCTCATCGCCCCACCGAGCTCCTCGAACTCGACTTCCTCGCCGGTCACCGTTTTGATCACTTCCGGGCCGGTGATGAACATGTGCGAGGTCTCCTTGACCATGAAGATGAAGTCGGTCATCGCCGGCGAGTAGACGGCGCCGCCGGCGCAGGGACCCATGATCAGGCTGATCTGCGGGATCACGCCCGAGCACATCACGTTGCGGACGAAGACGTCACCGTAGGCGCCGAGCGAGACGACCCCCTCCTGGATCCGGGCGCCGCCGGAGTCGTTGATCCCGATCACCGGCGCCCCGACCTGGGCGGCAAGGTCCATCACCTTGCACATCTTCTCCGCCATCACCTCGCCGAGGCTGCCGCCGAAGACGGTGAAGTCCTGGGAGAAGACGAAGACGGTGCGGCCTTCGATCGTGCCGTGGCCGGTGACGACGGCGTCGCCCCAGGGCCGTTTCTTCTGCATCTCGAAGTCGTAGGTGCGGTGGCGGACGAAGGTGTCGAGCTCCTCGAAGGAGCCGGGATCGAGCAGCTTCTCGATCCGCTCGCGGGCGGTCATCTTGCCCTTGGCGTGCTGCTTCTCGACTGCCTCGACGGAACCGGCGTGGATCGCCTCCTCGCGCAGTTCGCGCAGGTAGGCGAGCTTCTCGTCGTGGGTTTCGGGGTTCCGTTCGCGCATCGGCGCGGAGTCTATTTGCGCCGCGTTTCCGGTGTCCCCAGACAAAGCGAAGGGCCCGCCGGAGCGGGCCCTTCCACAGCTGCAATGCGAAATCGGCGCTTAGAGTTCGGCGCAGATCGCGAATGCAGTGACGGACCAGGCTTCCACGGTCCCGCCTTCGATCTCACGGGCGGAGGCGGTCCAGCCCAGATGCCCGGTCGCATTCGGGGACGATTCGACCGGGATGACTTTCGCGCTGGCCCCGTTCAGACGGACACCGCCACCGAGGACTTCCTTGCCAGGAGGACAGAAGGCCGTCACCGACTTCGTGTCGGTCCCATCGGAGACACTGGTTTCGCTGAGGTAGGTGACGTTCTTCAGCAGCTGGTTCCAGGTCGACGTGGCGATCTTCGCGGCGCTGACGGCTTCGCCCTTGAGCTTGCCGTTGGTGACGGCTTCGGCGGCGAGCTTGGTTTCGGTGACCGCTTTCTTCGCCAGGTTGCGGTTCCAGACCGATTCGAGGCCGAGTTTGGCGTTGGTGACCACGTTCTTCTTCAGCTTCGAGTTGATCACCGATTCCTTGCTGAGGTCGGCCGCGTTGATCCCGTTGTTCTTGATTTTCCCGGAGGTGACCGACTGGCTGCCCAGTTTCGGGTTGGTCACGGAAAGGTTGGCGAGGTTGACCGATTTGACCTGGCCGGGGCCGAGCTTGGTCGCCGCGTAGGCGGACCCGGCGAGGGCGATGAAGATCGCCGTCAGGGACAAGACGTTGGCAACCGAGAGGTGCCGCTTCAACAGTTTCACTGTCTGGACTCGCTTTCTGAGCCGGCGGGCACCGGCCGCTTGGAGGGGCATTGCAAAGTCATTGCTGGATCGAGACGACTCAGCTGAAGGGACGGCGCTGCGGTTCGGCGAGGCGGTCGAGGACCGCTTCGAGGTCGGCCTCGACGAGGCCGCTGTCGTCGCTGGCGCGGATTTCGACCCGGGTGCCGAACCCCTTCTCGGCCATCGTCACTTCGAGGCCCTCGACGGTCGCGATCAGCTCCGCCAACTCGGGTTCGGACTTCATCAGGGTCCTGGAAACCTCGATCATTGCCGCCGCTTTCCACCGCCACGCCTCCGTTCCTGCCGCAAATCCGACCTGAAACAGACCGTTCAGGCGACGCGGGGGGAGAGAAAGGCGCGCTTCCGACATTGACCCCAGTCAGGTGTGGTCAATGTCGGAAGCGCGCTCAGCTCAAACCTGGAGATTGGCTGCGAGGCAGCATGGGATCTTGGCGCGGCCTCAGTTGCTCGCTTTGGGATTCAGCGCGCGAGCGATCGAGCACAGGATCGCGTACGGGCGGCTCCATCGAGTCACGCGGGGGATCTACGCTGTCGGCTGGCCACATCTCGATCAGCGGCGGCGATGGGCGGCGGCCCTCCTCACCGCCGCCGCGGGCGACAGGGCGGCGCGACTGAGTCGCGCGAGCGGCGAAACCGGCGGCCTCTCAACCCAGCCGTATTTCGGCAACAGCGCCGTGCTCAGTCACCGCAGCGCCGCCGCCCTCTTGGGAATCGGCGAAGAGGCCGCGCTGCGGATCGACCTCAGCATTCGCCGTCGTGAAGCGCGCCCTCGTCCCGGGCTTCGAATCCACGGCAGACCCACGCTCGCCCTCGCCGAGGTCCAGCTCCTCGACGGCCTCCCCGTCACCACCCCGGTCCGCACCCTGATCGACCTCGCCACCGAACTCAGCCCGATCGCGATTGAGCGGGCCGTCAACAACGCCGACAAGCGCGACCTGATCGACCCCGAGGCGCTCCGCCTGGCCCTTGACGTCCACGCAGGCGAGCCCGGCGTCCGCCCCCTCCGCCAGGTTCTCGACCGTCTCACCTTCCGCCTCTCCGACTCCGACCTGGAGATCTACTTCCGGCCGATCGCCTCTTCCGCCGGCCTCCGCTCCCCGCTCAGCAAACACCGGGTCAACGGCTTCGAAGTCGACTTCTACTGGCCCGATCTTGGACTGGTCGTCGAGACCGACGGCCTTCGCTACCACCGCACCCCCTCCGCCCAGAGGCGCGACGCTCTCCGCGACCGCGCTCACATCATCGCCGGCATGACTCCGCTGCGCTTCACGCACTACGAGATCCGCTACGAAGGCCGCCGCGTTCGCTCCGAACTCAGCCAAGTCTCAGCGTTGCTCCAGAAGCGCATCCGACATTGACCACCCCTGACTGGGGTCAATGTCGGATGCGCTTCGCGCACTCGGCCTAGAAGAAGCTGCCGCCCTTGTATTCGCCGAAGACCTCGCGCATCGCGCCGCAGACCTCGCCGATCGAGGCGTCGGCGGCGAGGGCGGCGCGAATTGGGTGCAGGAGGTTGCCGTCGCCCTGGGCGACGTCCTTCAGCGCCTGCAGCTTGGCATCGACGCCGGCCTGGTCGCGGTTCTGCTTGAAGGCCTTGAGGCGGGCGAGCTGGCGCTGCTCTGACTCCGGGTCGACCTTGAGGATGTCGACGTCGTCGACCTGGTCGGTGACGAATTTGTTGACGCCGACGATGACGTCCTGGCCGCTCTTGTAGCGCTCGTGGTAGCTGAGCGCCGACTCCTCGATCTCGCGCTGCATGAACTCGAGCGCTTCGACCGAGCCGCCGAGCTCTTCGACCTTCTCCATCAGCTCCCAGGAGCGCAGCTCGATCTCGTCGGTCAGCGACTCGATGAAGTAGGAGCCGGCGAAGGGGTCGACGGTGTCGGCGACGCCCGACTCGTAGGCCAGCACCTGCTGGGTGCGCAGCGCGATCCGCGCCGAGCGCTCGGTCGGCAGCGCCAGCGCCTCGTCGAAGCCGTTGGTGTGCAGCGACTGGGTGCCGCCGGCGACCGCGGCGAACCCCTGCAGGGCGACGCGGATGATGTTGACCTCGGGCTGCTGGGCCTGGAGGGTGACGCCGCCGGTCTGCGTGTGGAACCGGATCTGCATCGATTTCGGGTTCTCGGCGCCGAACCGCTCGGCGACGATCTTCGCCCACATCCGCCGCACCGCACGGAACTTGGCGACCTCCTGGAAGACGTTGTTGTGGCAGTTGAAGAAGAAGGCGAGTCGCGGCGCGAACTCGTCGATCGCGAGGCCCCGCTCGAGCGCCGCCTCGACGTAGGCGATCGCGTTGGAGAGCGTGAAGGCGACCTCCTGCACCGCCGAACAGCCCTTCTCGCGGATGTGGTACCCGGAGATCGAGATCGTGTTCCATTTGGGCACGTTCTCGTGGCAGTACTCGAAGAGGTCGGTGGTGATCCGCATCGTCGGCTCGGGTGGGAAGATGTAGTTGCCGCGCGCCATGTACTCCTTCAGCACGTCGTTCTGGACCGTGCCACGCAGCTTCTCGGAGGGGACCCCCTGCTCCTCGCCGACAAGCTCGTAGAGCAGCAACAGGATCGCCGCCGGCGCGTTGATCGTCATCGAGGTCGAGACGCCGTCGAGCGGGATCTGCTCGAAGCAGATCCGCATGTCCTCGATCGTGTCGATCGGCACCCCGGTGCGGCCGACCTCGCCGTGGCAGAGCGGGTCGTCGGAGTCGCGGCCGAGCTGGGTCGGCAGGTCGAAGGCCATCGAGAGCCCGGTCGAGCCGTGCTCGATCAGGTAGCGGTAGCGCTCGTTGGTGTCCTCCGGCGAGGCGAAGCCCGCGTACTGGCGCATCGTCCAGAGCCGGTCCCGGTACATCCCGTCATGGATGCCGCGGGTGAAGGGCGGCGCGCCCGGCTCGCCGAGGCGCTGCTCGAGCCCGGGAGCGACGTCGCTGGCCTCGTAGAGCCGATCGATCTCGATCCCGGAGTCGGTGAAGACGCGCTCGTCGTCGGGGCCGACGAGGGGCGCGATCGTGCGATGGGTCTCCTCGGCGGCGGTCCTGTCGGTGCTGGCCATCGCCCCAGAGGATATTGAGAGCTGCGCGCCCGCGGCCCGCCGGGTTCCTGCAGCTTGTCGCCCACCGGAACCTTGGCTGGCCAGCCGGGTTGTCATCAGCAGCGGCCGAGAATAGGCTTGGCTGCAATCGACTTTGTCGTAAGTCGCCGAGTGGGACAGCAGGGGGCGACAAAAAACGGAGGAACCATATGACTGATGCAACCCAGCCACGCGTGGCTCGGGGGAGAATGCTGCCCGCCGGCATCCTGGCGGCGGCGCTTTTCGCGCTGCTGGCGTTCGCACCCTTCGCTTCCGCTGCCAACGACCCCGTCGCCAAAAGCACGACGACGACGGTCAACCTCAACAGCAGCTGGACCAAGTACCTGAAGACCTTCGGGATCAAGATCCAGAAGACCGGTTCGGCCAAGCTGAAGGGCCAGAAGGCGACCTTCACGGCGACGGGCGGCTCGCTCGACCCGACCACCGGCAAGGGCACGGTCAACCTCAACGGCGGCCTCAAGTTCAAGGCCGGCAAGAAGAGCGTCACGGTCAGCGCCCTGATCCTCAACACGAGCAAGAAGGAACTCTCGGCCAAGGTCGGCGGCAAGAAGGTCAAGTTCGCCTCGATCGCCGGCTGGTCGCAGAAGCGCAACGGCTTCGGCGTCAACATCACGATCAAGAAGCTGAAGCTGACCGGCCCCGCCGCGACGCAGCTGAACAAGAAGACCGGCTACCCGAAGGGCACCCCGAAGCCGTTCCTCAGCGGCAAGCTGATCGGCAAGGGCTCCAGCGCCGTGCAGCCGGAAACCGTCACGGTCAATGCGGGCGGGCTGATGAACCTCGCCACGAACGCGACCACGATCGGCAAGCTGAAAGAAGTCGGCGTCACCATCCCGGTCACGGCTCCGACCACCGAACCGACCCTTGGGACCTTCGCATTCCCGATCGTCGGCGGCTCGATCGCCCCAGACGCAACGGCGGGCACGGTCAAGTCGGAAGGCGGCCTGCAGCTGCTGCAGAAATTCCCCACTGCAGACCCGAGCAAATTCATCGAAACCGAAATCACCCTCGCCAACGTCTGGGCCGACCTCGGCGCCAAGACGCTGAACGTGGAAGTGATCGGTCGCTCGAACGCAAGCGAAAAACTCAACCTCGGCAACATCGGGCGCAGCTCGATCGCCGACATCACGATCGGCGGTTTGGTCGCCGACCCGACGACCCGCACGGTCAGCGTCACCGCACCGGCCACCCTGCAGCCGATCTCGGCCGAAGTCCTGAACGGCTTCGTCGCGGTCTACCAAGCGGGTTACGAAGCGGCCGCATACGCCGAAGTTTGTGAAAATTTCGCGCCGGAAGAATGCGAATCCGCGAATCCGACGCAGAAAGCAGAAGAAGAAGCGTTCGCCAAAAAAGAAGCCAAAAAAGCAGCCGAAGAAAAAGTCGCGGGCAACTTCCTCAAAGCCGGCGACCCGCTCGGCGTCGTCAGCTTCACCGCGCAGACCCAGTAGTCAGCGCTCGAAGCGAGATTCGGGAAAGGGCGGCCTCCGGGCCGCCCTTTTTCTTGCCCGCAGTCGCGAGCGACAGCCTGAAGCGAGCGGGCTAGTCCGAGGCGCCGACCAGGCGCTCGACGCCGGACTGGTCGATCGTACGGCGGAGGCCGTCGAGCAGTTCGATCGTCGGTTCCCAGCCGAGCAGGTCGCGGGCGCGGGCGATGTCGGGGCGGCGCTGCTGGGGGTCATCGGTGGGCAGGGCCTCGTGGACGATCTCCGAGCGGGAGCCGGTCACCTCGACCACGGCCTTGGCCAGCTCGAGCAGGGTGAACTCGTTGGGGTTGCCGATGTTGACCGGCATGTGGACGTCGGACTCGGCGAGGGCGACGATTCCCCGGATCAGGTCGTCGACGTAACAGAAGCTGCGCGTCTGGCTGCCGTCTCCGAAGACGGTCAGCGGCCGGTCCTGGAGGGCCTGGCGCAGGAAGGTCGGGATCGCGCGGCCGTCGTGGGCGCGCATCCGCGGCCCGTAGGTGTTGAAGATGCGGACGATCGCGGTGTCGAGGCCCTGCTGGCGGTGGTAGGCCATCGTCAGCGCCTCGGCGTAGCGCTTGGCCTCGTCGTAGACGCCGCGCGGGCCGATCGGGTTTACGTGCCCCCAGTACTCCTCGGTCTGGGGGTGGACCTTGGGGTCGCCGTAGACCTCGCTGGTCGAGGCGATCAGGAAGCGGGCACGCTTGAACTTGGCCACGCCGAGCATGTGATGGGTCCCGTGCGAGCCGACCTTGAGCGTGTGCAACGGCAGCCGCAGGTAGTCGATCGGGCTGGCCGGCGAGGCGAGGTGGTAGATGAAGTCGACGTCCTCGGGGATGTCGACGTAGCCCTCGACGATGTCGATGTTGCGGAAGTCGAACCGGTCATCGCGGATGTGCGCGATGTTTTCCAGCGAGCCGGTCTCGAGGTTGTCGATGCAGATCACCCGATGACCCTCCCCGAGGAGGTGCTCGCAGAGGTGCGAACCGAGGAAGCCGGCGCCGCCGGTCACTACACAGGTAGCCATGCCCGGATGCTATCGACGGCGAGGGCGGCGGGGGTTTCTGCTGACTAGAGGTGCAATTTCCGAGAATTCGGGAGGAAGTCGTGCCGAAAAGGGGGGAGAGACGCGCGCGTGAAGTGCCTTGTCCCTGGCATCGTGCGGTGTAGGAAAATGCAGCGGGCAGGGAAGCCTAAGTAATGGGTCCGAATGATCGGGAAGGGGGCGACGAGGCGCCAGCGCACGCTGCGCAGCTAGACGCTGCCCGCAAGCGCGCCGCGGTCGAGACCTACGCCCGCAACGAAGCGACGCTGAGGCGCACCGCCCGCCGCTACTCGATCTGCGAGGACGACGCCGAAGACGCGCTGCAGCGGGGTCTCGAGATCCTCCTGCGCAAGGCGCCGACGGAGGACCCGCGCGAACTCATCAAGTGGACCCAGACGGTGGTCAAGCACGAGGCGCTCGCGGTCCGGCGCGAACGCGAGCGCCTGCTCTGCGGCCCCGCCGGCAGCCAGCGCGGTGGCGACGAAGACTGGGTGGCGCTGATCCCGGCTCCCGGCGACGGGCCCGAGGAACGGACCGAGCGCCGCGAAGCCGTCGCCCGCAGCCGTGAGGCGCTGCAGTCGCTGAAGCCGCAGGAGCTGCGCGCCCTGACCCTGCTCGCCGAGGGCTATTCCTACCGCGAGATCGGCGAGATAACGGGGTACTCGGCGACCAAAATCAACCGCTGCCTCGCCGAGGGACGGGAGCGCTTCCGCAGCTTCCTCGCCCGCAGCACGAGCGGCGGCCGCTGCCAGGAGCTGGGGCCGCTGATCTCGGCCTTCTGCGACGGCGAGGCCGGTGAGGAGGAGGCGGGGACGGTGCGCGAGCACCTGCGCGCCTGCGCCAACTGCAGGGCGACGCTGCGCGCCTACCGCGCCGCCCCGCACGCCGCCGCGGCGCTGGCGCCGGTCATCTCCGGCGGCCGCCCGCTGCTCGAACGCGCTCAGGACGCGATCGCCGGGCTCAGCGCGCGCTTCGGCGGCGGGGGCGCGACCGGCGACTCGGCGCTGACCCAGATCGCGGCCGCCGGCGGAACTCGCGGCGCCGGGATGGCGGCGCTGGCCAAGGTCCTCGCCCTCTGCGTCGGCACCGTCGGCGGTGCCGCCGCCTGCGTCGCCACCGGGGTCGTCCCCGACCCGATCGCTGCCGACCAGGAACCGGCGATCGAGCGCAGCGCCGACGAAACCGCGGCGCCGCCAGTCGAAGTTCAGCCCGAACCGACGCTGCCCGAACCGGAAGAACAGTCGCCTGCCCCGACCGCCGAAGACGACGCCGAACCCCGCCAGGAAACCGGCCGATCCGCAACGCCAACCGCTGCTCCCGAAACGGACAGCGGCGCGGTCGAATACGTGGCTCCCCCGCCGCAGGCGGTCACCGAAACCGCGAGCAACGCCGCCTCTGCCGCCGCCTCAGGGGAGTTCGGTCCGTGATCCGGGCGCTTCCACGGATCCTCTTGGGAGCCCTCGCGATGACCGCGATGGTGCCGCCGGATGCAGGCGCCTCCTCCTCGCCGGGAGACGCCAAACTCGCCAGCCGTGTCGCTGCCGTTCACGTCGCCGGCGGCGAGGCCACCTGGCACAGCGACGGCCAGTTCCACATCAGCTGGGACCTCGAGGAAGGGGGCTCCGACGTGGCGCCCACCGAGTTCGCCTACCGGATCGACGACGAACGCGGCCAGCCGACGGGCCCGACCAGGACCGTCAAGCTGAGCGAGGACTCGGCCTGGGTCTCGATCCCCCACGGCCTCGGTGAGATGCCCGCGCCAGGTATCTACCGCCTCCTCCTCTGGATGCAAAACGCGACGCAAGCGGGGCCCGCGGCGACGACGGCGCTGCGGCAGGACTCCAGCCCTCCCGCCCCGGTGCGACCCGTCGTGCCAACCGAGTGGCTGCGCGCGGGAGCGGCGGCTGAGGTCCGCGTCGAGCATCCCGCGCCGCCGGCTCCACCGTCGGGGATCCGCGGTTACGCGGTCGAGGTCGACCAGGGAGCCGGGACCGAGCCCTGCGGCGGCAGGGCGACCTGCACCCTCGCCGAGACCGCCCTGCACGGAGGCGAAGACGACGACACGATCCTGCTCGGTCCGCTTGCCGAGGGGGCCCAGGTCCGCGTCGTCGCCGTGTCCGGCAGCGGCGTGCGCTCGGTCAGATCCGAATCGGCGCCGCTCGAGGTCGACGGCACCCCTCCGACGGTCCGTCTCCGCGGCGCCCCCGGGGGCTGGTCGAACCACCCGCTGGAGATCGAGGCGAGCGCCAGCGACGACCTCTCCGGGATGGTCGCCTCCGGCCCAGCCGGACCGGCGACGGCGATCGCGGTCGACGGCGGCCCGCCAACCGTGACGCCGGGCGATCGGGCGACGGGGGTCGTCCACGGCGACGGCGTCCACGAGGTGACCGCCTTCGCCCGCGACGGCGTCGGCAACACCGGTGCGGCCGACCCCGCAACGGCCCGGCTCGTGGCGCGGATCGACGAAACGGCACCGCAGGTGACCTTCGCCTCCGCCCAGGATCCCGAGCGGCCCGAGCGGATCGTGGCCCGGGTCGCCGACGAGCTTTCGGGCCCGAGCTCGGAGATAGGCTCGATTCAGGTGCGGCCGGCCGGCTCCAACCTCCCCTTCGAAACCCTGGACACCGTTGTCGCGGGCAGCCGCCTGCTCGCGGACTGGGATTCAGACGCGGCCGTGCCCGGGACCTACGAGTTCCGTGCAGTCGGGTTCGACGCCGCCGGCAACCGGACCGAGAGCGGCCGCCGTGCCGACGGAGCGGCGATGCTCCTCTCCAATCCGGTCAAGCTCCCCACCGCGCTGACCGTCGGCTTCGGTGGGCGCACGTTCCTCGCCCATCGCTGCCACCGCGGCGCCACCGGCCTGCACTGCCAGAGCCACGCGATCTCCGCCTTCGCGCGGCGGCCGGCCAGCACTCGCGTCGCCTACGGCCGCGGCGTCCCCGTAGCCGGCCGCCTCGTCACCGCTGCCGGCAGCCCGCTGGCCGACCGCCCGGTGACGATCACCGAGACGTTCGAGGCCGGGACCGCGCTGGTCCGCCGGGAGACGACCGTCTCGACCGGTCCCGACGGAGTCTTCCTCGCCCGCCTCGGCCCGGGCCCGAGCCGGGAGGTGACGATCTCCTTCGCCGGCGACGAGAGGCTGACCAAGGCGGTGGGCCGCGAGCTACGGCTCGAGGTTCGCACCGCTCTGCGGCTGCGCACCTCGGCCCCGATCGCCAGGGTCGGCGGAGCGCCGGTGGTCTTCACCGGGCACCTCGGCCGCCGCGGCGCCGAGATCCCGCTCGGCGGCGTCGCGGTCCAGCTCGAATTCCGCGTCGCCGGCCTGCCCTGGAGCGAATTCCGCACCGTCCGCAGCGACTCCCGTGGCCGCTTCCGCTACCCCTACGCCTTCAGCGACGACGACAGCCGCGGCATCCGCTTCCAGTTCCGCGCCCACGTCGCCCCCCAGGCCGGCTGGCCCTACGCCGAGGCGTACTCGCGGCCCGTTGTGGTGACGGGCCGCTAACGACGACCGCCCCGGAAGTCCGGGGCGGTCGGTACTGCGGCGATGACTCTCAGCTCAGCGGATGGCGGCGAGCTGGTCCGTGACGCTGTCGACCAGGCTCTGCGCGCGGCTCTGAACCTCGTCGCGGTTGCGCTTGATCGTGGTCTCGACCGAGCGCTGGCGGCGACGAGCCTCACGCTCGACTTTGTTGCGAGTCTTGCGGGCCTCGGTCGTCGCTTTGCGGCGGGCGCTGGTACCGCGACGCTCGGTCCGCTTCAGGGTTTTGCGTAGCTGGGTGCGGTAGGCCTTGATCTGCTTCTCGGCGCTCGACCGCGCGGTCCACGGCTCGACCAGGTCGGAGATCCGGTCGCTGACGCTGAGCACGGCGCCGACCGGAAGGTCGACAGCGGACTCGGCGACCGCCTGGACCTGGTTCTTCTCTGCCACAGCGGTCTTGGTCGCCGCTTTTTTCGCTTCGGTAGTCGCGCGTTTGGCCTGGGTTTTGGGTTTGCTGCTGTTGCTCTGCGTTGCCATGAAAGTGATGCATCCCTTCGAGTCTCGGTTGGCTGCCTCGGGCGTTCCCCGAGCATAGCGAACATATGTTTCCACGAACACACGTTCCTAAACCTCGCCCCCGCTCCGGTTACACGGCCCCGGAGCTACGCCCGCTGGGCGGTGGTAACTGTGGCGAGGGCCGAGGTGCTGCAGGCGGCGGCGAGGTGGAAGCGGGCGTCGAGGCCGAGCGACGCCTCTTCCAGCCCCAGCTCGCCGAAGGCGACGGCGCCGCCCGCCTCGCGCACGACCAGCTGCGCCGCGGCGGCGTCGACCGAGCGACAGGGGCGCAGGCTCAGCATCGCATCGAAGCGACCGGCGGCGACGTAGGCAGCGGTTATCGCGATCGAGCCGACCACCCGCAACCGGTAGGCCTTGCCCTCCAGGGCCCGCAGCGCCGGCTGCGTCCAGTCCGGCTCGGCCGACTCGAGGCCGACCAGCTCGAGCTTGCCGTCGGCGCTGGAGACCGCTGCCGGGACGCCACCGAGGCTGGCCCCCTCGCCGCGGGCGGCGAGGAACTCCTCGTCGGCGCCGAAGTCGTGGACGAAGCCGAACTCGACGTCGGCCATCGTCGGCCCCGACGCGAGGGCGATGCTGAGGCTGTGCGACGGGATCGTGCGGCGCGCGTTGAGCGAGCCGTCGATCGGGTCGATCACGATCCGCGCCTCGCCGCCGGAGCCGAAATGAACCTCCCCCCGCTCCTCGGAGACGGCGACGAACGAGGCCCCCTCGCCGGCCAGCTGCTCGAGCTCGGCGAAGACCGCGTCCTCGCATTCGCGGTCGATCACCAGGGTGTGGTCGCCGCCCTCGCCGACCCCCTCGTAGACCGTGCGCTCCTCGCTGCTCGCGGTGGCGGCGAAGACCTCGCGCTGGGCGGCGACGATGCGGCGGCAGATCTCTGGCCAATCTGCGGAGAAGACGTCCATCGACCGGAGACTACGGCGCGCTAGCGTTGGAACGATGCGAGAGGAGCCCCCGAGCAGCCCGGCGGCAGCCGACGAGCGCGACCGCGTCGCCAGCCATGGCGACGGGCCGCTGCTGGTTCGCGGCACCGCCGGCACCGGCAAGACCGAGCTGCTGGCGCGGCGCCTGGCGCGCCTCGCGGCGGCGGGCGTCGGCCCCGAGCGGGTGCTGGTGATCGGCTCGACCCGGGCCACCGCGCGGCGCCTGCGGGAACGCTCCGAGGCGCTGATCGAGGGCCCCTTCGAGGAGCTCTGGATCGGCAGCTGGGAGACGCTCGGCGAGCGCCTCCTGCGCGAGCACTCCGAGGCCGCCGGCCTCGACCCCTTCTTCGACGTCCTCGGCCCGGCCGAGCGCCTGGCGATGCTGCTCGACCGCTTCGACCAGCTGCCGCTGCGCCGCCACGAGATCCGCGGCAACCCGGCCGGCCTGCTGGCGCGACTGCTGGCGCGGATCGACGGGCTCAAGGCCGACCGGATCGGTCCCACCAGCCTCGCCGAGCGGGTGCGGGAGCGCGAGGCGGGGGCCGGCGACGAGGCGACCCGCGAGGAGCTGCGCCGGGAGCTCGAGTTCGCCGAGTTCTATACCGCCCACGACCAGATCCTCGCCGAGGCCGGCAGCCTCGACGGCGGCGACGTCTTCCTCGCCCTCGACTGCCTCTTTGCCGAACGCCCGGACGTCGGCAGGGCGATCGCGGGTCGCTTCGACCACGTGATGGTCGACGAGCTCGAGGAGGCGACCCGGGCACAGCTCGCCCTGCTCGAATCGCTCGCGCAGGTGAACGACAACCACCTCTATGCGCTGGAGGACGAGGCCGCAGCCCTCGACTGGTTCGCCGAGCTGCATCCGGCGGGCGAGGTGGTCGAGCTCGAGCACCGGCTGCGCGAGCCCGAGATCCGCTTTTGGGCCTGTGCCAACGAGCGCGCCCAGGCGCAGGCGGTAGCCCGCGAGGCCGAGCACCTGATCGCGACCGGCACCGACCCAGCGCAGATCTGCGTCCTCGTCGCCGACGCCGGCCACGACGGCGGCGCCATCGCCGCAGCAATGGAGGAGCGCGGCGTGCCCTTCCACCTCGCCGGCCCGACCGCCCTCTTCCAGCGGCCCGAGGTGCGCGACGCGATCGCCTGGCTGCGGGTGCTCGCCGACCCCGACGACTCGGCGGCGGCGGCGCGGGCGCTGACCCGGCCGCCGGTCGAGCTGCGCTCGGGCGACCTGGCGCGGCTGACGACGATCGCCCGGCGGCGCAAGCTCGACATGGTCGGCGGCTGCGAAGCGGCGCTCGACAGCCCCCAGTTCCAGCCCGAGGCGCGCGAGCGGATCCAGTCCTTCCTCAAGCTCTACGGCGCCGCCGCGGCAGCAATGGAGGAGCGCCGCGCCGACGTCTTCGTCCGCCGCCTGATCGAGCGCGTCGGCCTCCGGCGCCAGCGCCTCTTCGCCGCCCAGCCGGAGGTTGCCGAGCGGCTGCTCGGCCTCTCGCGCCTGGCCGAGCTGGCGACTGCCTGGGCACGGCGCGAGCCGCACGGCTCGACCCGCGGCTTCGTCGCTTATCTCAGCGCCGTCGCCGAGGCCGGGGTCGAGCCCGCTGGAGGGGAGGAGCCGCCGGCGCCGGGCTCGGTGCTGGGAATGTCGGTCGACGCGGTCAAGGGCCTTGGCTTCGACCACGTCTTCGTCCTCGGGCTCGAGGCCGAGCACGAGTGGGAGCGGATCGGCTGGCCGGCGCGGCGCGGGCTCGTCCTCTCGCGGCTGCGCCGCGGCGAGGAAGGGGAGGTCCTGCCCTCGAACTTCTACGAGCGGGCGCTGGCCCTGGCCGGTGCCGAGGAGGAGGACCACGAGGAGGAGCTGTTCGGCCCGGCCGAGGGGCTGCACGCGACCTACCGGGCCCTGCGCGAGAAAGTGCTCGAGGCCTCCTGGCGGGCCGGGCGCGAGCTCTCCGAGCCGCGCCTGGACACCGCCCTCGACGTCAACCGGGCGATCGCCCGCTACCTCGAGCTGCTGAAGCTGGCGGCCCTGGCGCAGCGGCCCGGCGACGAGCCGACCGCGGAGGCGATCGAGGCGGTCAACGGCCTCCTCCGCCAGGTGGCGAGCCCCGAGCAACAGGCCGAGCTCGACGCCTCCTCGCTCGACGCCTACCTGCTCGACTCAGAGCAGGAGCGGGGCCGGCGCCTGGAGCTGATCGCCGCCCGCGACGAGCCCTCGCTGGAGGCCTTTCTGCCGCGCCGCGGCGACGGCATGCTGAGCCTCTCCGCATCCGATCTCAGCCTCTACCTGACCTGCCCGCTCAAGTACAAGTTCGCCCGCGTCTTCGGGATCCCCCAGGAAGCGACGATCAACCAGCGCTTCGGGATCCTCTTCCACAACGTGCTCGAGCGCTTCCACAAAGAACCGCCCGAGCAAGAGGAGGACGGGCTGCGGCGGCTGACGCGGCTGTTCGAGACCGGCTGGCACCGCACCGGGTTCGGCTCCAGCGACGACGAGCTGCAGTACCGCGACCGCGGCCGCGAGGCGCTGCGCCTCTACTGGGAGCGCGAGCGGGTCGCCGAGTCAGAGCCGGTCTGGCTCGAGAAGAAGTTCGACTTCAAGGTCGGCGAGCACCACGTCCGCGGCCGCGTCGACCGCGTCGACCGCCTGCCCGAGGGCGACTTCGAGCTGATCGACTACAAGACCGGTGAGCGCAAGACCGCCGCCGAGCTCGAGAACGACCTGCAGCTTGCGCTCTACCGGCTGGCGGCGCGCGAGGCCTGGGAAGTCGAGGCGGCGTTCGGCAGCTACTACTACGTGCTCGACGGCGACAAGGTCGCGGCGCCGACGAAGCCCGACGACGCCGAGCGGGTCGAGCGCACCGTGCTCCAGGTCGGCGAGGGCGTCCTCAGCCAGGACTTCGAGCCCCGCCCCTCTCCCACGGTCTGCAGCTGGTGCGACTACCGCCTGATTTGCCCTGCGGCCGAGAGCTGAGGCACGCCGGACCCTAGGAGTTGTTGCCTCTTTGCCTGAGGAAGCGCTGGAACTCGCGGGCGATCGAGTCGGCCGAGGGGAGCTCCTGGCCCTCGTCGGCGAGCAGGTCGACCTGTTCGGCCTCGATCCGGGAGACGAGCTCCTCGATCTCCGGGTTAGCGGCGACGGCGCGGCCGATCTGCTCCTCGTAGTCGCTCGTCTCCTCCTCCAGCTCGGAGGCCTCGACCGCGATCCCGGTCAGGCCCTCGAGCCGGCGCAGCAGCGCCAGCGCCGCCTTCGGGTTGGGGACCGCGGCGACGTAGTGGGGCACCGCTGCCCAGAGCGAAGCGGAGTCGATCCCGGCCTGGTGGCAGCGGTCGTGGACGACGCCGACGATCCCGGTCGGGCCTTCGTAGTTGGAGCGCTCCAGCTCCAGCTCGTCGACCAGGTCGGCACTCGAGGCGAGGCCGGTGATCGGCACCGGCAGCGTGTGGGCGACCTCCGCGATCAGCGCCCCGAGGGTGACGACCAGCTCCACCCCGAGCGCGTCGGCGGCGGTCGCGATCGTCTCCGAGAAGGTCCGCCAGCGCAGGTTCGGCTCGGTCCCATCGAGGAGGACGAGATCGCGATCGGCGGCCGGAACGCGGACCGCGATCAGGTTGTTCTCAGGCCAGTCGATGCGCCGCGCACGGCCCTCTTCCATGCTGATCGTCGGCCGGTTGGCCTGGAAGTCGAAGTACTCCTCGGGGTCGACGCGGGCGATCAGCTCGGAGTCGAGCGCAGCCGCCATCGTCGTCAGCGCGGTCGAGGCGGCGGCGGCTGCATCGTTCCAGCCGCGGAAAGCGCAGACCAGGACCGGGGATCTCAGATTGGGCAGATCGCCTTCCCAGGTGAGTGAATCCACCTGTCGAGGGTACTACCGCGCGGAGCGGGCTCGGTGAACCAGCTGCGCGGCGAAGAAGAGAGCGAGCGCGGCGAAGGTCAGCTGCAGGAGCCATTCGGAGACGTTGTTGGCGACGGTCACGCCGAGCAGCACGCCGAGCGGCGAGAGGGCTCCGATGATCGCCGCCTCGCGCAAGCGGACGTTGCCGTACCCGTTCTGGCGGATCGCGCCGACCAGGGCGACGATCACGATCATCAACAGCGAGGTCGCCTCGCCCTCGACCTGGGAGAGGCCGAGGCAGATCGTCAGCGCCGGGACGAAGAGGACGCCGCCGCCGACCCCGACGAGGCCGCCGGCGAGCCCGCCGGCGAGAGCGATCAGGACCGCCGCGACCTCGGTCATTTGAGCACCAGCTCGATCGCGATCCCGGTCAGCAGGAGGGCGAAGAGATAGGAGACGGCGCGCTGCGGGATCCGCTGCTGGATCGCGGTGCCGAGGACGACGCCGAGCACCGCCGGGATCGTCAGCAGCAGGCCGGTGAGGAGGTGGACGTTGCCATAGATGCCGCCCTGCGCGACCGCGCCGAGCAGGCCGATGAGGACGATCGCCGCCAGGCTGGTGCCGGTCGCGAGCCGCTCCCCGTAGCCGAACCAGAGGATCAACAGCGGCACGATCACGGTGCCGCCGCCGACGCCGAAGAGACCGCTGAAGAAGCCGGCGAGGGTGCCGATCGTCGCCAGCTGCAGAGTCGTGCCGCGATGGCTGGCGTCGGTCGAGCCTGGCATGCGGCGATACTAGGGCCCGTGTCTCGCGAAACTGAGACAGGGGCCGAGGCCTGGGAAGTACTGCTCGGACCGCTTCGCGAAGAGCCCGCGCGGGCGGCGATCCTGACCGACGTCGACGGCACCCTGGCGCCGATCGCCGAACGGGCCGAGGACGCGGCGGTGCCGAACGCGGCGCGCGAGGCGCTGGCGGCACTGGCCGATCGCTACGGGCTCGTCGGCTGCGTCTCCGGGCGCCAGGCCGCCGAGGCGCGGCGGCTGGTCGGGCTCGATCAGCTCGCCTACGCCGGCAACCACGGCCTCGAGCTGCTGCTGCCGGGCGAGGAGGCGCCGCGCCACGACCCCTCGCTCGACGGCCGCGAGGCGGAGGCGGCCGGGTTCCTCGCCACGGTCGACGCCGGCGAGCTGGCCGCGGCGGGACTGCGACGCGAGGACAAGGGCGCGATCCAGGCGCTGCACTGGCGCGGCGCCGGCGACGAGGAAGCCGCCCAGGCCCGCGCCCGCGAGATCGCGATCGAGGCCGGTAAGGCCGGGCTCGACCCGCACTGGGGCCGCAAGGTGCTGGAGCTGCGCCCGGCCGGCGGTGGCGGCAAGGACGGCGCCGTCGCCGCCCTGCTCGCCGAAGCCAGGCTCGACCGTGCCGTCTACGCCGGCGACGACCGCACCGACCTCGACGCCTTCCGCCGCCTCGTCGCCCTGCGCGAGGAGGGCGAGCTGAGCACAGCGGTGCGGGTCGGCGTCCTCTCCCCGGAGGGCCCGGCGGAGCTGACCGAAGAGTCCGACCTCGCGGTCGGCGGTCCCTCCGGCTGGCTCGCGATCCTCGAATGGCTCGCCGAGTAGACGTGGGGTCGGTCGCCTAGTGCCCTACACCGACCTGCTGCGGGTGACCGTCTTCCTCACCGGCGCCGAGGCGACGGCCCTGGGGGCGATCACCGCGATCACCGCCAATGGCGAAGACAACGCGACGACGCTGATCGTCGCCGCCGCCTGGTGGCTGCTCTCCCTCGCGATCGGCTTCTGGCTCGGCCGCCCGGCGCGCGCCCGCGAGGACATGCGCGACCCCCTCGCCCGCGCCCGCACCGCGACCTCGCTGCCCGCGGAGTCGCCGGCCCGGATCGCGCTCGGCCGCCTCTGGCCGATCGCGCTGACCGCGGTGATCGCCGGCGGCCTCGGCCTCTTCTTCCCCGGCGTCGCCGTGATCGGCGCCGGCTACGCCCTGATCGTCTCCCTCGCCTGGCACACCCGCGAGGCCGCCGTCCTCGCGATCGAGCAGCGCGACGGCGTCAAGTTCTACGTCGTCCCCAGCCCCGCCTGGCGCCCGGTAGAGCTCGTCCGCACCCCAGGCCTGCGCACGGCCCCCAAGGGCACCGCGTACTGATTCAAAGCAGCTTCTTGAACTCCGCCCAGGGGCGGGTGTTGGCGACGTCGGCCTTGGTCAGCCAGGCACGGCGGGCGGTGGCGACCGCGTACTGCATGTTGTCGAGGGTGTCGACGCCGTGGGCGTCGGTGTTGAGGACGATGGTGACGCCGGCGTCGACGGCGAGACGGGCGTGGCGATCGGAGAGATCGCGGCGGTTGGGGTTGCCGTTGATCTCGATCATCGTCCCGGTGCGGGCGGCGGCCTCGGCGACCGCCTCGACGTCGATCCCGTAGGGCTCGCGGCGGCCGATCAGGCGCCCGCTGAGGTGGCCGATGCAGTTGACCTGCGGGTTCTCGATCGCAGCGATCACGCGCGCGGTCATCTCCCGTTCGGAGATCGAGAAGGAGGTGTGGACGCTGGCCACCACCCAGTCGAGCGCGGCGACCAGGTCGTCGGGGTAGTCGAGGCCGCCGTCGAGGCCGATGTTGACCTCCGAGCCGGCGAGCAGGCGGAAGCCCCTCCCCCCTCTCCCGGGTCCCTTGTTCCAGGCGCGGACCTCCTCGATCCGCTGCCAGAGCCGCTCCTCGCTGACGTGATCGCCGAAGCCGTGGCTGGCGGAGTGGTCGGTGATCGCCATGTAGGCGTAGCCGCGGGCGCGCCCCGCCTCGGCCATCTGCTCGAGGCTGTTGCGGCCGTCGGAGAGGGTCGTGTGGGAGTGGAGGTCGCCGCGAACGTCGCCGAGCTCGATCAGTTCGGGCAGCTCGCCGCTACGGGCCGCCTGCAGCTCGCCGCGGTTCTCGCGCAGCTCAGGCTCGATGTAGGCGTAGCCGAGGCGCTCGTAGACCTGGGCCTCGCTCTCGCAGAGAGTGACCTCGCCGCTCTCGGTGTCGGTGACGCCGTGCTCGGAGACCGAGACGCCGCGGGCGACCGCTTCTTCGCGCAGGGCGACGTTGTGGGCCTGGGAGCCGGTGAAGTGCTGCAGCAGGTTGCCGAAGGCGGCCGGCGGCACGATCCGCAGGTCGACCGAGACGCCGTTATGGGTCTGAGCGCGGACCCCGTTGGGCCCGGGGGTGCCAGCGGCGGCGATCAGCGGGTGAGCGGCGAGGTGTTCGGAGAGCAGCGTCGGCTCCTCGGCGGTGGCGATCAGGTCGACGTCCTTGCAGGTCTCGGCCCAGCGCCGCACCGAGCCGGCGACCTCGACCCGGTTGGCGGCGGGGTGCTCGCGCAAGGAGGCCGCCAGCTCTTCGGCGATCGGCCGCACCTTGGAGAGCAGCATGCGGCCACCGCCCTGGTCTTCGCCCTCCTGGCCGAGCCGCGCCAGTTGCTCGAGCACGTTCTCCTCGACCTTGGGGCCGAGCCCTTTCAGGGTGCGGATCCGCTCCCCGTCGGCCGCCTCGCGCAGGTCCTCGAGCGTCGCCACGCCGAGCTCGTCGTAGAGGCGTCGGGCCGTTTTCGCGCCGAGGCCGGGGACCCGGGTGACCTCGATCAGGCTCGGGGGAAACTTCGCCTTCAGCTTCGCCGTAGCCGGGATCTCGCCGGTCGCCAGCAGCGCGTCGATCTTTTCCGCCAGCGTCTTGCCGACTCCAGGGATCTCGGTGGCGCGCCCCTGCGCCGCCAGCTCAGCGACCGAGACCGGGCTCTCGCGGATCGCGGTCGCCGCGGTGCCGTAGGCGAGGACGCGATATTTGACCGCCCCGTCGAGCTCATAGAGGACGCCGAGCTCGTCGAGCGCGGCGGCGATTTCGGCGTTGTTCACGGACTGAACTTAACCTTTGCGCAAGCTGGGCTTTAGCTTGGGTTTCGGATCGCGAATAGCATCGGTGGATGGGCGCCGACGAGAACGCCGTTCCCTGGCTGCTGCTGCCGACCTACAACGAGGCCGAGAACGTCGCGGCGATGGTCGCCGCCGTGCGGGCGAAGCTGCCAGCCGGGGCGCAGATCCTGATCATCGATGACGCCTCTCCCGATGGCACCGGCGCGATCGCCGACCGGCTGGCGGCAGAGGACGCGGGCGTCGAGGTCCTGCACCGCCCCGAGAAGGAGGGCATCGGCCCCGCCTACCTCGCCGGCTTCCGGCGTGCGCTGGCCGGCGGAGCCGACCTGATCCTCGAGATGGACTGCGACTTCTCCCACGACCCCGCCTACCTGCCGCGGCTGCTGGAGGCGGCGCGGCGCGCCGACCTGGTGATCGGCTCTCGCTACGTCGCCGGCGGCGGCGTCAGCGACTGGGGGCCGCTGCGGCGGGCGATCAGCCGCGGCGGCTGCGCCTACGCCCGCCTCGCCCTCGGGGTCGAGGTCCAGGACCTGACCGGCGGCTTCAAGTGCTTCCACCGCAGGGTGCTCGAGGCGATCGACCTCGACTCGATCGAAGCCCGCGGCTACGCCTTCCAGATCGAGATGACCTACCGCGCCCTGCAGGCGGGCTTCAAAGTCCTCGAGGTCCCGATCGTCTTCCGCGACCGCCGCGCCGGCACCTCCAAGATGGACCGCTCGATCGTCGCCGAGGCGGCTCTCCAGGTGCCCCGGATGCGACTCGCCAACGGTCGCCGCGAGAGCCCCCGCGCCGTGACCGACCGGGTGGTGGGCGAGTTTGATTCGGGCCGGCGCTGACGGCTAGGCTTTGCCGCTGGAGATGGTCGACGGGCGCCGGAGAAGTTGGAGGTGGTTCAAGGTCCTGCTAAGCGGACTGTTGTTCATCTCCACTCGGTTCGTTTCGTTTCCAAGAGCGCCCCACTGGATCGCGTCTCTCGTCGTCGGCGCATGCCTGTTGGGCTTTCTCGGTGCCGGCTTGTCGGCGGTCTTCAAGCATGAGCATGACGACTACCTGGCGGAGCGCAACCGCCTTCGGTGACGCTGACATCCCGCGCTATACTTTCTGAAGTATTGAGAGTTCGCACCAGACCTCGCAACTTCGACCTGGGAGACCGATACCAGTGACCGGGAAACTGACTGACGTAACCGACGCCACCTTCAAAGCCGATGTCCTCGACGCCGACGGTCCGGTGCTCGTCGACTTCTGGGCTCCCTGGTGCGGCCCGTGCCGCGTCGTCCACCCGGTCCTCGAGGAGATCGACTCCGAGCGCGAGGACCTGACCATCCTCAGCATCAACGTCGACGAGAACCAGCAGACCGCGACCCAATACGAAGTCCTCTCGATCCCGACGATGATCCTCTTCAAGGACGGCGCGATCGCGAAGAAAATCGTCGGCGCGATGCCGAAGCGCCGCCTCGAGGCCGAGCTGGAGCCGGCGCTCGCCTGACGGCGAGCGCCCCCGAGGTCAGCCATGCCCTTCGTCGAGGTCCACTGGTACGAGGGACGCAGCGACGAGCAGAAGGCCGAGATCGCCAAGCGCATCGAAGCCGCCCTCGTCGAGGTAGCCGGAGCCCCGCCCGAGCATTGCTGGGTCAAGTTCTCGGACTCCAAGAAGACCGACTTCCTGATCGGTCCGATCGAGGAGTAGGACGAGGGTTTTGCGTGGAGGGGTGGGGTATACCCCTTCACTTGCCTACCTGGCTGAATCGTCGCCAGTCTGCCGAGATCGAGCTCCCGGCCAGCGGCACAAAACGTTCAGGGGCACACCCCACCCCTCCTCCCCAAGCGCCACGTGGGTCCTCGGCCGGGCCGGCTTTCGTGAGAGCTGAGCTGGCGCCACCTCCGGCCCGCGCCGTTTTCAGCTCAGGAACGAGCGACCTTCGCCCCGGATTCACGCTTCCGAGGGACGGAAGCTACGTCCCGAGTCGTTCTGCTCCGCCCTGACCAGCTCCCGAATCGGGACCAACACTTCGTTGGGGAGGGCCGTGTGACCCCCTGAACGTTTTGTGCCGCTAGGCGGGAGCGCGTAGCTCGGACGGCGGTAGCCGATTCACCTAGGCAGGCAAGTGAAGGGGGTCACACGGCCCTCCCTAGCCCAGCTTGGACCCACCTTCGGAGCCCGTCTTCGTCGTCGCAAACGATTCGCGGATGCCTTCTTCGATCCACGGGCTCAGGGTCCGGGCGAAGGTCGCGGTGAGGTGCGCTTTGTCGCGATAGACGAGCGCGTTGCCGATCACGGCGCGGCAGAGTTCGCTGGGGCAGATCTCGGCGGTGATGTCGATCAGGTGGACGCCGGGGGTGGATTCGGCGGCGCGGACGTCGTATTCGATGTCCCAGTCGTGGGGACGGGGAAAGGCGCAGGCTTCGAGGTCATTGAGGTCTTCGGAGACGCAGCTGGGGATGTCCTTGACCGAGGCGGGCGTGTCGCGGATCACGACCGCGTCGAGGCCGGCGGCCTGGACCCGTTCGAGCGTCGCCTTGTAGCCGGCTTCGAGGGCATCGGCGTTGGCTTTGCCGCTGAGCTTTTCGCCATTGGGGCCGTAGGCGGTGTAGGCGGTGTCGCCGGCCATCACCAGGGTCGCTCGGCCGCCCGCTTCTTCGATCCGTTCCAGCTCCTTTTCGCGCCAGGCATCGCACTGGGAGTACTCGCGATCTTCGACCATGCTCTGGACTTCGACTTCGCCCGGCGTGCATTCGGCCTTGGTCAGGTCGATCAGCCGCCAGTTGTTCTTTTTCGCCAGCTTCTGCAGCGGCGCGAAGTACTGGAGAGCGTGGGAGTCGCCAAACAGGATCAGCGTCCGGGTGCCGTGCGGGTTGCCATAGAGGCAGTGGCCGGAGTTGGTGCCCGCGATGCCGACCAGGCAGCCATCGTAGAAGGCCTGCGAGCGGTCGGCGCGGGCGTCGAGCGGGTTCGGGCGCACCGCCGATGCGCTCTGCTGCGGCACTTTCTGGGAGGCCAGCGCTGCCGCCCCCCGGACCTCGGAGATCGGCGCCGCTTCGAAGCTCGGCTGAGCGTTTTCGAGGGCGACGCCGACGCCGATCGCGAAGACCATGCAGGCGGCGCCAAGCGCCAGCGCCCGGCCCGGCATCCGCGCCAGCCCGCGCGCGCGGCGCACCGGGTCCTCGATGAAGTGATGGCCGAGGACGGTCGGCAGCAGCGATGCGAGGACGACGGCGCAGCCGGCGAGTGGCGAGAGCGGGCCCCAGATCACCGCGGCGAAGACGAGCGCGGGCCAGTGCCAGAGGTACCAGGAGTAGGAGATGCGGCCGACGTAGCGAACCGGGCGCAGCGAGAGCGGCGTCGCCACCGCGGCGCGGGCCTGCCGGTAGACCGACGAGCCGGCGAGGATCAGCGCCGCCGTCCCCAGGGTTGGGACCAGCGCCGCAACGCCGGGGAAGGGCGTGTTGGCGTCGAAGGCGAGGATCGCGTAGACGATTGCCGCCACCCCCGCCCAGCCGATCGCGACCCCGGCGCCGCGGGGCAGGCGGACGCCACCAAGCAGCGCCAGGCCGCCGCCCAGGGCGAGCTCCCAGGCGCGGCCGAAAGTCGAGAAGTAGGCGGCGGCCGGTTGGCTGTCGGTGTAGGCGATGCCGAAGATCAGCGAGGCGATGAAGACGACCGCCAGTGCCAGCAAGAGGATGCCGCGCACCGGCCGGCCCTTGCGCCGCTGGTACCAGGTGACGCCGAGCATCAGCGCCGGCCAGACGAAGTAGAACTGCTCCTCGATCGCCAGCGACCAGAGGTGCAGGACCGGGCTCGGTTCGATGTCCTGGGCGAAGTAGTCGACCGACTGGGCGGCGAAGTGCCAGTTGGCGGTATAGGTGGCGGAGCTGATGATGTCGCCGGAGACTTCGACCGCGCGCAGCGGCGAGAGCAGGATCAGCGAGAGGACGCCGACGCTGCCGAGCAACAGCGCCGAGAGCGGCAGCAGCCGCTTCGCGCGGCGGGCGTAGAAGCGCGGGATCGAGATCGTGCCGTGGCGACCGAGCTCGCCGAGCAGCAGGCGGGTGATGAGGAAGCCCGAGATGACGAAGAAGACGTCGACGCCGACGTAGCCTCCGGCGAAGGCGGGGATCCCGGCATGACAGAGCAGCACGGCGACGATCGCGATCGCGCGCAGGCCCTCGATGTCGGGGCGGAACCCGCTCGAGGCACTCGCCTTGTCATTTCCTGAGTCCATCAGTCAGGAATTAGATCAGCCTTTTTCGGCTTTCCCTTTTTTCGGCTTCGGGGGATGCCACCAGCCTTCGCGGATCGCCAGCGCCCGCCACTGCAGCCTGGCCGTGTTCGCGAGCCACTTCATCGACCTGCTGATCAGCCACGGCCGGGTGCGTTCGGTCGTGTGCCCGCCCGGCACCTCCCAGAGGTGGACGCGGGTGAACTTGGCGGCGAACGCTTCGTTCATCGCCGGCGGCACGACCTGGTCGCCCCGCCCCTGGTAGATCAACAGCGGGCTCTTCTGGGGGCGGCGCAGCGGCGAGAGCCGGTAGCGGGCGGCTTCGCCGAGGTCGATCTGTTCGTAGTAGTTGGACCCGTACTGTTCCAGCGGCCACTGCCAGCCGACCAAGTCGGTGACCGGCGCCTTGGCGACCGCGGCGCCGATCAAGCCGTCACCGGCGAGCAGCGTCGCCAGCGTGCCGCCAGCCGAGGCGCCGTAGGCGTAGACCCGGTCGACGCCGAACTTGTCGCGCAGCCGCCGGGCTTCCGCCCGCGCCCGCAATACCGCAGCGGGCATGTCGTCGAGCGGGTAGTTGACGTAGTGAGGGACGAAGCCGGCGTCGACCGCGCGTTCGGCGGTCGACGGCTCGAAGTCGGGGTCGTCGTAGAGGAAGGAACCGCCGTGGAAGAGGAGCAGCTGCGGCGGCGGGCCCGGCGGTTCCGCCGGTTCCTTCTTTTCATTGCCTTCCACTGCTTCGTTTACGGCCGATTCGCCCTTATCGGTCCCAGGGCTCGCTCCGCCGGCGCCGGCCAGCGCCTGCGCAGGAACAGCCAGAGCTGCCAGCAGCAGCAAGACCGAGATGACTGGAAGACGGCGGATAGGCCCTTAAACCCGCTTCACCGCGATATGTAGCTGACGGCCATCGATTTCCGCTCCTCCGCCGTCTCCGGCCTCATAGGCGACCGCGGTCGCCAAGACCTCGCCGGCGATGTAGGCCTCGTGCTCGCGGGCGGCGGCGAGCAGCTCCTCGTCGCCGCCGAGCCCGAGCTCGATCCGGTCGGTGATCTCCAGGCCGGCATCTTTGCGGGCGATCTGGACGGCGTGGACGATCTCGCGGGCGAGCCCCTCGCGCAGCAGCTCCTCATCGAGCTCGAGCGAGAGCGCCACCGCGTGCCCCGCCTCTGCCTCGACCTCATAGCCCTCCAGCGGCTGCAGAGCGAGGGTGAGGTCGTCGGGCCCGAGGCTGTGGTCGCTGCCGTCGATCGAGATCCCGACCTCGCCGCCGTCGGCGAGGACGCGGGCGGCGCGGGCGGCGTCGAGTGCCTCGACCGCAGCAGCGACCAGCGGCATCTTCTTGCCGAAGCGCGGCCCCAGGGTCCGGTAGTTGGGCTTCGCCGAGTAGCTGACCAGCTCGCCCTCGTCGCTGACGAACTCGAGCTGCTTGACGTTGAGCTCGGCGCTGACCAGATCGGCCCGGGCCTCGATCGCTGCCCGCTCGGCATCGTTGGCGACGATCACCGCGCGGCGCAGCGGCTGGCGCACCTTGGCCTTCGCCTGCGCCCGCGCCGCCCGTCCCAGCTCGACCGTCAGCCGCACCGCCTCCATCGCCTCTTCCAGGGCCGGGTCGGCGAGCGCCGCATCGACCTCGGGAAAGTCGCGCAGGTGGACGGAGTCGGGCAGCTCGGCACTCGCGCCGTCGACACCGCCGGCGAGGTTGAGGTGGATCTCGTCGGCGAGGAAAGGCGTGAAGGGCGCCAGCATCGCAACCGCCTCCAGTAGGCAGTGGCGCAACGTCGCGAAGGCGGCCCGGTCGCCCTCCCAGAAGCGGCGCCGTGAGAGCCGCACGTACCAGTTGGAGAGCTCCTCGACGAAGGCGGCGATCGCGTGGCCGGCGCTCGTGCAGTCGAAGTCGTCCATCCGCTCGCGCACCGTCGCCACCGTCGCCTGCAGGCGCGACAGCACCCACCGGTCCAGGTCGTTTCCGTCTTGCGGTTCCTTTGTTGCGCCCTGCGCAACGAAGGAACCGCGCGATTGGAAGTCCTCGGGCCCGAGGCCCTCGGCGTTCGCGTAGAGGACCCAGAAGGAGTAGGTGTTCCAGAGCTGGAGGGTGAACTGGCGCACCGCTTCGCCGACGGTGTCGACCGAGAAGCGGTAGCCGGCCCAGGGCTGCTGGGTCGCCAGGTAGTACCAGCGGAAGGCGTCGGCACCATGGCTGGCGAGCACGTCCCAGGGATCGACGACGTTGCCGCGGCTCTTCGACATCTTCTGACCCTCGGGGTCGAGGATGAGGCCGAGGCAGACGCAGTTGCGGAAGCTCGAGGTGTCGAAGAGCAGCGTCGACTCGGCCAGCAGCGTGTAGAACCAGCCGCGGGTCTGGTCCTGGGCCTCGCAGATGTAGTCGGCCGGGAAGCGCTCCTCGAACTCCGCCTCGTTCTCGAACGGGTAGTGGAACTGGGCGAAGGGCATCGCGCCGCTGTCGTACCAGGTGTCGATCACCGACTCGATCCGGCGCATCTCGCCGCCGCATGCCTCGCAGGCAAACGTGATCTCGTCGATGTAGGGGCGGTGCAGGTCCTCGGGGGCGTCGGCGCCGGAGCGCTCGCGCAGCTCCGCCACCGAGCCGATGCAGGCGACCTCGCCGCACTCGGGCTCGCTGCAGCGCCAGACCGGCAGCGGCGTCCCCCAGTAGCGGTTGCGCGAGAGCGCCCAGTCGACGTTGTTCTCCAGCCATTTGCCGAAGCGCCCGTGCTTGACGTGCTCGGGGTGCCAGCCAATCGTCTCGTTGTTGGCCAGCAGCCGGTCGCGGGCCTGCGAGGTGGCGATGTACCAGCTCGTCGTCGCGTAGTAGAGGAGCGGCGTGCCGCAGCGCCAGCAGTGCGGGTAGGAGTGCTCGTAGCTCTGCTCGCGGAAGAGCAGGCCGCGGCGCTCGAGGTCGCCGATCAGCGCCCGCGTCAGCTCCGGATCCTTGACGAAGCGGCCCTCGAAGCCGCGCACGCGGCGGTCGAAGCTGCCGTCCGGGAGGACCGGGTTGTAGAGGCTGCCGGCGACGGTCGGGTCGAAGATCCCGTTGGCGGCCGCGGCGGTGTAGTCGTCCTCGCCGAAGGCGGGGGCGATGTGGACTAGGCCGGTGCCGTCCTCGGTGGTGACGAAGTCGCCGGCGATCACCCGGAACGGCGGCGAGTCCTCGCCGCCCGCCGGCCCGCCGTCCCCCAACTCGAAGACCGGCCCCTCGTAGCGGCTCTCGACCAGGGCGCTGCCGGGCAGCCGCTCGGCGATCTCGACCCCCTCGCCCAGCACCTTCTCGACCAGCGCCTCGGCCAGGATCAGGACCTCCTCCCCGACCCGAGCCTTGGCGTAGACGACGTCGGGGGCGACGGCGACGGCGACGTTGCCGGGCAGGGTCCAGGGCGTCGTCGTCCAGACGAGGAGCGATTCGCGCTCGCCGCCGAGCAACGGGAAGCGGACGTAGATCGAGGGGTCCTCGACGTCCTGGTAGCCCTGCGCGACCTCGTGCGAGGAGAGCGGGGTGCCATCGCGCGGACAGTAGGGAACGACCTTATGGCCCTCGTAAAGGAGGCCCTTGTCCCAGAGCTGGCGCAGCGACCACCAGACCGACTCGATGTAGGAGTTCTCGAGCGTCACGTAGGGGTCGTCGAGGTCGATCCAGAACCCGATCCGCTCGGTCAGGCGGTCCCACTCCTCGACGTACTCGAAGACCGACTCGCGGCAGCGGCGGTTGAACTCGGCGATCCCCAGCTCCTCGATCTCCTGCTTGGAGGAGATGCCGAGGTCCTTTTCGACCTCGAGCTCGACCGGCAGGCCGTGGCAGTCCCAGCCCGCCTTGCGCGGCACCCGGTAGCCGGTCATCGTCCGGTAGCGCGGGTAGACGTCCTTGAAGACGCGGGCGAGGACGTGGTGGGAACCGGGCCGGCCGTTGGCGGTCGGCGGTCCCTCGTAGAAGCTCCAGACCGGAGCCCCCTCGCGGTTGGCGAGCGAGCGAGCGAAGAGGTCGGACTCGCGCCAGCGGGCGAGGACGCGCTCCTCCAGCTCGGGGAAGGACTGTTTCGGGTCTACTGGCTCGAATCCGGGCACAAGGGTCCGGATTTTAGGAGCGAGGCGCCGCTGGCCCGCGCCTCCTCGCCGGCCGAGAACGAAGTCGCCCGGATCGGCAGGGCCGGCGGCCGGCCGATAGTCTCCCCCCGAATGGGGGATTACAGCCTCAACGGCAAGGTCTGCCTGGTCACCGGCGCGGCGCGCGGGATCGGCTACGAGACGGCGCGGCAGATGCACATTCGCGGTGCCTCGGTCGCCGTCCTCGACCTCGACCGGACGCAGGCCGAGGAGGCGGCGGAGCGGATCGGGCCGCGGGCGATCGGCCTCGCCGGCGACGTCACCGACGAGGGCGCGATGCGAGCCGCGGTCGCGACCGTGGTCGAGCGCTTCGGCGGCCTCGACGTTGCCGTCGCCAACGCCGGCATCGCCCAGAAGCAGTTCGCCACGGTTCGCGGCATCTCCGGCGAGGAATGGGAGCGGGTCTTCGAGGTCGACATGCTCGGCGTCTGGCGCACCGTGCGGGCGGCGCTGCCGGAGATCGTCAAGCGCCAGGGCCAGATGGTCGTGATCTCCTCCGTCTACGCCTTCGCCAACGGCTTCGGCAACACCCCCTACGCGGTCGCCAAGGCCGGCGTCGAGCAGCTAGGGCGGGCGCTGCGGGTCGAGCTCGCACCGCACGGTGCCAGCGCCACCGTCGCCTACTTCGGCTGGGTCGACACCAAACTCGTCCAGGACGCCTTCGCCCAGCCCACCGCCAACCGCGTCCGCGACCTCTCTCCCGAGTGGCTGCTGAAGCGGATCGCCCCGCCCGAGGCGGCTGCCGGCCTCGTCCGCGGCATCGAGGAACGGGCGCCCCGCGTCTTCGTCCCCAAGTGGTGGCGCTACGTCTCCGCCCTGCGCGGCGTGATCAACCCGCTGCTCGACAAGCGGATGGAAAGCGACGCCAAGACCCGCGCCCTCGTCGCCGACCTCGACGCCGAGGCGCTGGGCGGGAGCGACGCGCCGGCCGAGGCCGACGCGGACAAGCCGCTCAACGCCGCCTGACGGCGGCGACTACCCCTGGGCGCGCTGCTGCTCGTAGACCGCGCGCTGGACGTGGTCGTAGAGCGTCTCCGGCGCGATGTCGGCTTCGTTGGGCCACTCGATGGTGACGCCCCAGTCGTCGATTTGGAGCCGACGGAAAAACTCCGGATCACGGAGAGGCTCAAACACAGGCCCCCGTCCCACCAGGTAGGTGAGGTCGACATCCGCCGCCAGCCCATCGGCGAAACGCAGGTGAACTCGATAGCCATCGAGAGGCCGGGCCTCTACCAAGGCGGGAGGGAGGATGACTAGTGGGGCCATTCGCCTAGTGTAGACAACTCATTTCAGAGGATCTATGGGACGAGGATCGAGGTCGGCGCGAGCTCGATCCCAATTTGCCAGCAACTCGGCCCGGCGCTGCTGAGCCCACTCCCGAACCAACCGTTCGATTCGAGGCGGCAACTCACCTGAGATGCACGAGGCATCGGCGACGTCAAACACCGCCAACTTTCCGGCGTACCATGCATGAAAATGGGCACGGCCCGGATGGATGTCCTCGTTGAAATACATCCGGATCTCGATACCGCGGAACCTAGAAATGATCGGCACCTCGCCCCAAGGGCAGAAGGCACCGCAGTTCTCCCCCGCCTTCAGCCCGGCCGGGTCAGGCGCTCGAGCAGGATGACGATCGATTCGTAGGGCTCGCCGGTGGCGCGGGTGAGGCCGATCTCGCAGGTGCGGTTGTTGGAGAGGCGGGCGTCGAAATGGCGGCCCTCGAGCTCGACGGCCTGGGGCTCGGTGGCTGAGGCGGTCAGCTCCGGGTGGGAGATGCCGCGGTCGCCGGCGAAGCCGCAGCAGGTCGCCGAGGGGGCGACGTAGACGTCGTCGGCGAGGGCCCCGGCAAGGGCGCGGAGGCGGCCGGCGAGGCCCATGTGGCGGGTGGCGCAGGTCGGGTGGACGGTCGCCGAGCGAAGCTTCGCGGAGACCTCCAGCCAGGGCAGCAGGCGCTCGGCCCAGCTGACCGAGTCGAGCACCTCGACCTCGGCCATGTTCTCGGCGTTCTCCTCGGAGAGGACGCCGGCGCCGGGGTCGAGCACGGCGCCGGTGCAGGAGGCGGCGTCGAACACGACCGGCATGCCGCCGCGGGCGCTCCACTCCCAGAGCCGCTCGGCCATCTCGTTCGCCTTCTCGCGGTGGCCGGCGGCGAAGCCCTTCGAGCTCCAGGGCAGGCCGCAGCAGGTGCCGACGACCTCGTCGGGGATCCAGACCGGCATCCCCGCCCGGTCGGAGACGTCGACCAGGGCCGCGACCGGCGAGCCGGCGTAGATGCGGTTCGTGCAGGAGGGGACGTAGACCGCCGCCGCGCCGCTGTGCAGGGTCGCCGGCAAACTGCCCTTGGCAGCACCCGGCAGCGCCCTGCCGCGCTTGCTCAGTCGCGCCAGCGGGGCACCGACCCGCAGCCCCAGCCGCGCCGCGCCCTCGTAGGTGCCCCAGCGCCGCGCCCGCCGCAGGGCCCGCCCTTCGGCCCCTTCGGAGTGACGTTCGGTCCGCATCCCCTTGACCATCGCTCCGGTGTCGATTCCGACCGGACAGGCGAGCTGACAGGAGCTGTCGGCAGCACAGGTGTCGAGCGCCTCGTACTCGAATTCGCGCTCGAGGGCAGCGCGCAGCGGCGAGCCCTCGGGCTGGCGGGCGATCTCGCGGCGCAGGACGATCCGCTGCCGCGGCGTCGTCGTCAGGTTGCGGCTCGGGCAGACCGGCTCGCAGAAACCGCACTCCACGCAGGAGGTGACCGACTCCTCGACCGCCGGCGTCGTCTTCAGGTTGCGCAGGTGCGCCTCGGGGTCGCGGTTGAGGACGACGCCCGGCGAGAGCACACCGTCGGGGTCGGCGAGGCGCTTCACTCGCCACATCAGCTCGGTCGCCTTCTTCCCCCACTCGCGCTCTACGTAGGGGGCCATGTTGACGCCGGTCCCGTGCTCGGCCTTGAGCGAGCCGTCGTACTTGTCGACGATCAGCTCGACCAGGCCCGACATGAAGGCCTCGTAGCGATCGAGGTCCTCCTGCTTGGCGAAGTCCGGGGTCAGCATGAAGTGGAGGTTGCCGGCGGAGGCATGGCCGGCGACGCCGGGCAGGAAGCCGTGCTCGGCAAGCAGCGCCTGCAGGTCGCGGGCGCCCTCGGCGATCCGCCCCGGCGGCACGCAGACGTCCTCGACGATAAGTGCCGTCCCGGGCAGCCGCAGCTTGCCGATCAGCCCGTGCAGCCCCTCGCGCACGCGCCAGGCGAGCTCGATCTCCTCGCTCTTGCGGGTGAACTCGATCGGCCGGATCGTCTCGTGGCCGGCAAGGATCCGTTCGGCGGCGGCGGCGTAGGCGTCGAGGCCGGCCTCGTCAGCAGCGCCGAACTCGACCAGCAGCACCGCCGAGTCGGGCGGCAGCTCTTTCCACTCCTGCGGCGCGCCGACCATGTTCCAGGCGGCGGTGATCAGCGCCGGGGCGACCATCAGCTCGACCGCGGTGGCGCCGCTCTCGACCAACTCGGTGACCGGGGCGATCGCGCCGTCGATGCTGGGGAAGTGGACCCAGGCGGTGGTCGTCACGGCCGGCACCGGCACCGTCCCGAACTCGGCCTCGGCGACGAAGGCGAGCGTCCCCTCGGAGCCGATCAGCAGGCGGCGGAAGATCTCCAGCGGCTGCTCGGCGTCGAGGAATGCGCAGAGCCGGTACCCGGTGGTGTTCTTGATCGAGAACTTGCGCTGGATCCGGGCCGCCAGCTCCTCGTCGGCGCGGATCTCGTCGCGGATCTCTTCCAGGCCCCGCACCAGCTCCGGCTCGGCGGCGGCGAAGGCGTCGGCGGCGCCCGGCGCCGAGGTGTCGATCTTCGTCCCCGAGGGGAGGACGAAGGTGAGGTTACGGACGGTCGAGTAGGAGTCCTTGCTGACCCCGCAGCGCATCCCGCCCGAGTTGTTGGCGAGGACGCCGCCGACCGTGGCGACGTCGGTCGAGGCCGGGTCGGGGCCGAGCTTGGTGCCATGGGGGGCGAGGACGCGGTTGGCGTGGCCGAGGATCGTCCCTGGCTTGACCACGGCGCGAGCGCCGTCGTCCTCGACCCGGACGCCGCCGAAGTGGCGGCGGACGTCGACCAGGATGCCGTCGCTCTGGCCCTGGCCGTTGAGGCTGGTGCCGCCGGAGCGGAAGGTGACGGGGATGCCGCGTTCGCGGCCGAAGGCGAGGACCTTGGCGACGTCGTCGGCGTCGCGCGCCATCACCACCGCCTGCGGGAAGAGCCGGTAGGGGCTGGCGTCGGAGGCGTAGCGGATCAGGTCGCCGGGGCGGGCGAGGACGCGGTCGGCGCCGAGCAGCGCCTCGAGCTCACCGCGCAGCGGCTGGGCGATGCCGCCGGCGAGGGCGTCGGGGGCGGCGTCGCTGGCGGGCGCCGGGGGTGCGGTCGCGGCCTCCATCAAGGACCTCCTCTAGAAGAGTGACATCCCGGGCGCGACTGGGACTTCGACCAGCTCCGGCGCCGCGGAGGCGAGGGCGGCGGAGAGCGCGGCGCTGACCCCGTCGCGGTCGGCGGCGCGGTGGGCCTTGACTCCGTAGCCCTCGGCGACCGCGGCGACGTCGAGCTTCGGCAGGTCGAGACCGGGGGCATTCGCGACCTGCTCGACTTCGGCGAACCACTTGAGGATCGCGTACTCCTCGTTGCGCAGCACGAGGAAGGTGACCGGCGCCCGGTAGGCGACGGCACTCCAGAAGGCGGTGATCGCGTACTGGGCCGAGCCCTCGCCGATCACGCAGACGACCGGCCGGCTCGGCTCGGCGAGCTGGATCCCGACCGAGGCGGCGAGGCCGAAGCCGAGGCCGCCGCCGGCGCTGAAGTAGTAGCTGCCGGGGCGCGAGATCCGCAGCTGGTTGCGCAGCGCCAGCGTGCTCGAGGGCGACTCGAGGACGACGATCGCATCTTCGGGCAGGACCTCGCCGAGCGCGGTGTGGACGGTCGAGGCGTTGAGCGGGTCGGCGGGCGGGATTTCGCTCGGGCCGGGGTTCGGCTCCGGCGCCGGCCGCGAGGACTCCGGCAGCTTCTCCAGCAGCGCTTCGAGGGTCAGTTTCACGTCGGCGACGATCGCGTCCCCCATCGGCGCCCGCACCGCCTCGTCGGGGTCGCTGGTCACGGCAATGAGCTTCGCCCCCTCGGGCAGGAGCGGCCCGGGGATATGCGGGTAGTAGGGGAAGACCGAGCTGCCGAGGACGAGGATCAGGTCGTGGCCCTCGAGCGTCTGCCCGACGGGGCCGATCGCCGGCGGCAGCACGCCGCGGAAGTTGGGGTGGCTCTCGGGGAAACCGAGGCGGACGCCGCCGGTCGCCGGCGAGGCCCAGACGGGTAGCCGTTGGCGCTCGGCGAGGGCGACGGCGAGGTCCCAGGCGCCGCTGGCATCGACGTCGGGGCCGGCGACGAGGACCGGGTTGGCGGCGGCGTCGAGCCGCTCGGCGAGGGCGGCGACGGCCGCTGGGTCGGCGACGGCGCGGCCGCTGACGGCGCGCTCGATCGCTGCCTTGGCGTCGGCCTCGTCGACCTCCGCGTACCAGTCGTCCATCGGCAGCGAGACGAAGACCGGGCCGCGCGGCGGCAGCGAGGCGAGGTGGGCGCCGTGGGCGAGCGCCAGCGGCACGTCCTCGGCCCGCGGAGGCTCGTATGACCACTTGACCAGCGGGTGCGGCATCCGCGTCGCGTCGCGGTTGGTGAGGTTGGCCTGCAGCGTGATCTGAGCGCGGGCCTGCTGGCCGGCGGTGATCAGCAGCGGCGAGTGGTTGGCCTGGGCGTTGAAGATCGCCCCCATCGCGTTGCCGACCCCTGGCGCCGTGTGGAGATTGGCGACCGTCGTCTTGCCCGAGGCGAGCGCGTAGCCGTCGGCCATGCCGACGACGACCGCCTCCTGCAGGCCGAGCACGTAGCGGAAGTCCGCGGGGAAGTCGGCCAGCATCGGCAGCTCGGTCGAGCCGGGGTTGCCGAACATCGTCGTCATTCCGTGGGTGCGGAAGAGCTCGAACGTTGCATCTCTTACTGTAGGCATCGGCCAACCCTAAAGCCTTCGCTCAGGCCGTCGATAGCGATTGCGTGAAGGTTTTCCGCCCCGCTTTGATGCGCCACCTCCTCGCCGCAGTCGCCTCGCTGGCGCCGCTGCTGCTCTGCCTCGGCATCGCCAAGGCCAGCCCCGCCGAACCGCCGCCGGCCAGCACCCGGATCGTCCACGCACCGGGCAAGATCGTCCCGATCCCGGCTTCGATCCCGCACGAAGCCGGCGACATGGTCGACAACCGCATCCTCCCCGACCTGCGCTGGATCGCCAAGCGCTACCCGATCTACGTCACCGACGGCTACTCGGGGCCACTGCCCGACGGCAAGCACGTCGGCTGCGACGAATGCCACGTCAAAGGCTCCGACCACTACAACGGCGTCGCCGTCGACGTCGTCCCGATCGGGGCCGGGGCCGTCTGCAACGCCGCCTGGGCGCCGATCACGCGCCTGGCGCTGTGGGCCGAGCCGGTCCAGAACGAGCCGGTGCCGCCGTTCCGCTGGGTCGGCTACAACGGCGACGCCGGCCACGGCTGCGGCAACCACCTCCACCTCTCCTGGAACCACGCCCCGGCGAAACAGTTCGAACTCGCCGAATGGGTCGAAGTCTTCCCCGTCGGCCCCGCCGAAGGCGAAACCGCGCCGCGCGGCAAGCGCCGCAAGAAGGCCAAGGCCAAGCCGACGCCGCCGTTGCCGACGGGCGGCTACTCCCCCACCAGCTTCGGCGGCGTCTCCCCCGGCGGCGTAGGCGACTGACCTAGGATCCGGCGGATGCGCGTCCGCCCCGTGATCGCCTCGCTTGCCGCTGCGGCGGCAGTTGCGCTGGTCGGCTGCGGCAGTCAGGGGGACGACTCGACGCCGGTGGCCTGCCTCGAACCGGAAGCCGCTTACCTGAAGGCGCTGGGGGACGCGCCGGGGGAAGTAGAGCTGCTCGGCGAAACGAAGATCTCCGAATGCCTGGCCGAGAACCAGCAGGGCGGGGACCTGGCGGACGTCGGCGAAACGATGGTCGAGGCGGCGACGAAGCTGAACGCGGAAGCGCGGGCCGACCCCGGCGGCGACGCCAACCTGCAGCTCGGCTACCTGCTCGGCGCGGCCGAACGCGGCGCCGAAAAGACCGAAGGGATCCACGCCGAGCTGATCCGCCGCCTCACCGTCGCCGCCCGCTTCGCTCCGGCCGACCAGCGCCTGCCGGCGACCTTCCTGGCGACCTACCAGCGCGGCTTCGACGCCGGCCACGACCGTGGTTGAGCTTTCCTTCGCTATCCGACGGAAAACTCAACCACGGTCTGGTTAGGGGCAGGGGCGTTCGCTGAGGGGGACGGAGCGGAGCAGGCGCGCTGCCTTCTCGGCGGCCTCGGGCGGGGCGGCGTGCTCGATCTGGCGCAGGACGGCATGGGCGACCTGGTGCGGGCAGCGGCAGCGGACCTCAGCCGCACCGGGGCGGCCGGCGATCGTCGCGGCGCCGACCAGCGCCAGCCCCTCGGGCCCGCGCACCGCGGTCCAGAACTCGCCGCCGTAGGAGGCGACGAAGGTCGAGACCCCGGCGCGGCGGCCGAGCTCGTGGCCGATCACCGCGATCTGCAGGGGGTGGGCGCTGCGCTCGGCGAGCGCGTGGTCGATCAGCAGCGCCCGGTGATCGCGGCGCTCGGGCTTGAGACAGAGCTGGTTGGTGAGGGCATCGGCGAGCGCGGTGGCCTGGGCGGCGACGCAGCGGCTGCCGCAGCCGAAGAGGGGAAGCGAGGCCTCGTCGAGCCGCGCCCGCGGCGCGAGAGGGTTCGAGGTCATCCCAAACGCCGCAGCCAATGCCGCCTGAGCCTCGTCGTGCTCGAGGCCGGGCTCGGCGAGCAGCCGCGCGGCGGAGCGCTCGTGCACGCCCGGGCTCATCGCCGCAGCTCGGCCCGCGCCCTCTGCGCCAACATCACGGTCGCCTTGCGCAGCCCCTCGACGGTCTCGATCGGCTCCAGGTAATCGACCCGGCAGCGGACCTCGCCGGCGGTGGTGGCTACGACCAGGTCGAGGCCGGTCCGATCGGCATCGAGGCAGCGCGCCGCGGTCGCCTCCGGCCTCCCACCGAAGCTGCGCGCCATGTCGAGCAGCGCGTCCGCGTGGTCGTCGTTGAGATGGGCGATCGCCGGCTCGGCGGCGCGGCTGACCGGGTCGTCGGGCTTCACTGGCACCTGCTCGCTCTCGATTCGCTCATTAGGCCACCCTAATACATTAGGGTTAGGGGTGCCTAATTCAAGTGACGAATACCCTCCCAGGCCCCCAATCGATCTTCCACGAAAGGCCCGTCTTGACTGAGCAGCTCTGGGGTGGCGAGACCACCAAAGCCGTCGACAACTTCCCGGTCTCGGGCGAGCGGGTGCCGGTGCCCGTCGTTCGCTGGCTGGGGCGGATCAAGGCCTCGGCCGCTGAGGTCAACGGCGAGCTCGGCCTGCTCGACGCCGACCTTGCCGACCGCATCGCCGTCGCCGGCAAGGCCGTCGCCGAGGGCGAGCACGACGACCAGTTCCCGATCGACGTCTTCCAGACCGGCTCCGGCACCTCCTCCAACATGAACGCGAACGAGGTGCTCGCCAACCTCGCCGGCGACGGGGCCCACCCCAACGACCACGTGAACATGGGCCAGTCCTCCAACGACGTCTTCCCCACCGCGGTCCACCTGGCGGCGCTGGGCGAGGTGACGCACGACCTGCTGCCGGCGATGGGCGGGCTGGAGGCGGCGCTGGAGGCGAAGGCGACCCAGTTCGCCGACGTCGTCAAGGCCGGCCGCACCCATCTGATGGACGCGGTCCCCGTCACCCTCGGCCAGGAGTTCGGCGGCTACGCGGCGCAGATCCGGCTCGGGATCCAGCGGGTCGAGGCGACGTTGCGGCGAGTCGGCCAGGTCCCGCTTGGCGGCACCGCCACCGGCACCGGCCTCAACACCCACCCCGAGTTCGCGGCCAAGGTCCTCGCCAAGATCGGCGCCGAGACCGGGCTCGCGATCTCCGAGCCGCTCGACCGCTTCGAGGCGCAGGGCAACCGCGACGCCCTGGTCGAGCTCTCCGGCGCGCTCAAGGTCTACGCCGTCTCGCTCAACAAGATCGCCAACGACCTGGCGCTGATGGGCTCCGGCCCGCGCGCCGGCCTCGCCGAGCTGCGCCTGCCGGAGCTGCAGAAGGGCTCCTCGATCATGCCGGGCAAGGTCAACCCGGTGATCCCCGAGGTCGTGATCCAGGTCGCCGGTCAGGTGATCGGCAACGACGCCGCGATCACCGTCGCCGGCAGCCAGGGCCAGTTCGAGCTCAACGTCCGCGTGCCGCTGATCGCCCGCAACCTGCTCGACTCGATCAAGCTGCTCGCCTCCGCCTCCCGCCTGCTCGACGAGAAATGCGTCGCCGGCCTCCAGGCCAACGAGGAGATGACCGAGCGCCACGCCGAGGCGACGCTGGCGACGGCGACCGCGCTCAACCCCCACATCGGCTACGACCGCGCTGCCGACATCGTCAAGACCGCCGCCGAGTCGGGCCGCTCGCTGCGCGAGGTCGCGCTCGAGCAGGGCGTCGAGCCCTCGGTCCTCGAGGAGGCCCTGGACCACCGCCGAATGGCCCGACCCCACGGGTAGCCGATACGCCACGGTCCGCGAATAGGGGTGTCGGGAGGGGGTCCCCAGACACCTCTCGCTATGGCTCGAGGTTGAGTGTCTGGGGAACCCCTCCCGACTCTTCCTAACCCTGAAGCGTTACGAACCTCTCCTCCGTGAGCTCGTAGACGGCGAAAGCTGGGCCCTCTCTCGTATTCCCGGAGTCCTTGACGCCACCGTAGGGCATCTGGTCGGCGCGGAAGGCGGGGACGTCGTTGACCATGACGCCGCCGAACTCCAGGGTGCGGCCGGCCTCGATGGCCTTGCCGACGTCGCGGGTGAAGACGCCGGCCTGGAGGCCGAACTTCGAGTCGTTGGCCATCTCCAGGCCCTCCTCGAAGGTCGAGAAGGTGTGGATCGTCGCCACCGGCCCGAACGCCTCCTCGCACCAGACCTTGGTGTCCTTCGGCGGCGACTTGAGCAGGGTCGGGGCCAGGCAGCGGCCCTCGTCGACCAGCTCGCCGCCGGTCAACAGCTCGGCGCCGGCGGCGACCGCCTCGTCGATCCACTCCTTGACCCGGTCGCGATCACCGGGGGTGATCAGCGGGCCGACGTCGGTCTCCGGGTCGAGCGGATCGCCCACCGCCAGCTTCTCGACGTTGGCGATGAGCCGCGCGATGAACTGGTCGGCAATCGCCTCGTGGACGAGGATCCGCTGGATCGAGATACAGACCTGGCCGGCGTGGGCGAAGGCGGCGATCTGGGTCTTGTCGGCTGCCGCCTCCCAGTCGCCGTCCTCGTTGACGATCAGCGGCGCGTTGGAACCGAGCTCGAGATTGACCTTCTTGTGGGGGACCGAAGAGCGAATGCCCCAGCCGACCTTGGCCGAGCCGGTGAAGGTGATCGCCTTGGTCAGCTCGTGCTCGACGATCGCGTTGCCGACGCTGGAGCCGCTGCCGGGGATGACCGATAGCCAGCCCTCGGGGAGCCCCGCCTCGGTGAGGATCTCGACCAGCTTGATCCCCGTGATCGGCGTCTGCCCAGCCGGCTTCAGCACGACCGCGTTGCCGGCGGCGATCGCCGGGCCGAGCTTGTGGGCGACGAGGTTGAGCGGGAAGTTGAAGGGGCTGATCGCGCCGACCACCCCATAGGGGACTCGCAGCATCACGCCGAGCTTGCCGACGCCGCCGGCCGAGGCCTCCATCGGCACCGTGCCGCCGGTCAGCTTGCGCGCCTCGACCGCGGAGAAGGTCAGCGTGTCGACGCAGCGGCTGGCCTCGACCCGGGCGGTCTTCAGCGGCTTGCCCGCCTCGGCGGCGATCGTCTGCGCCAGGTCCTCCTGGCGCTCGCTCGCCAGCTCGGCTGCGCGGTCGAGAACCTCGGCACGCTTCCATTGCGGGAAGTCGGCGTGCAGGAAGGCCTCGTGGGCGGCGCGCACGGCGCGGTCGACGAGCGCCGCATCCCCCTGGGCGACGCGGCCGATCGGGGTCCCGTCGTAGGGGCTCTTCACCTCGGCCCACTCGCCGGTCTCCAGCCACTCGCCGGCGGCAAGGAGCTTGTGGTCGGTTGCTTGCAAAGCCTGCGTCGCCATCGTCGTCCTCCTCGATCTCTCCTATAGCCAGAGTAGACAGTCGGTCGTGCAGGCCGCTACTCCGAAACGTTGAACCTGTTGCCACAGAGATGCCGAATGCGATGAAAAGGGCGCGAACCGCGCTCGCGGGCTGCCTCGCGGCGGCGGCGATGCTGGCGCTCCTCGCCGCGCCGGCGCGCGCCACGGTCAACTGGGTCGTGCACGGGCGGGGCTTCGGCCACGGCGTCGGCCTCAGCGCTTACGGCGCCTACGGTTATGCCCTGCACGGCAAGGGCTACCGCTTCATCCTCGCCCACTACTACAAGGGAACCACGATCGGGACCCTCTCCAAGCCGCAGGTCGTCCGCGTCCTGCTCACCACCTCCAGCGGCGACGTCGGCTTCAGCGGCGCGACCAGCGCCTGCCGCACGACCCTCGACCCGAAACGAAACTACGAGGCGCACCGGATCGGCAACAGCGTCGTCCTGCGCAGCTCCGGGGGCAAACGCCTCGCCCGCTGCGGCGGTCGCCTGCGCGCCGCCGGCAACGGCACGATCGAGATCGCCGGCCTCGGCCGCTACCGCGGCGCCCTGGAGACGGTGCCCGAAGGCAGCGGGCTCAACGTCGTCAACGCGCTCGCCGTCGAGCAGTACGTGAAGGGCGTGATCCCGAACGAGTCGCCGCCGTCCTGGCCGATCGCCGAGCTCAAGGCGCAGGCGATCATCTCGCGTTCGTTCGCCCTCACCGCCGGCCGCGAAGGCAATGGCTTCGACCTCTACTCCGACACCCGCAGCCAGGTCTACAAAGGCCTCGAAAGCGAGTACGCGAAGACCGACCTGGCCGCCGAACAGACCAAGGGCCAGGTCGTGATGTACGGCAACGAAATCGCCGAGACCCTCTTCTCCGCCTGCTCGGGCGGCAAAACCGAGAGCATCAAGAACGTCTTCGGCTCGCCGATCCCCTACCTCGTCGGCGTCCCCGACCCCTACGACTCCTACTGCCCGTTGCACACCTGGACGCTGAAATTCAGCGGGCCCGAAATCAGCTCGAAGCTGAGCGGCTACCTCGACGGCCGCCTCGCCAAAGTCGCGATCACGAAGACCGGCTACTCGCCGCGGATCATCGAAGCCAAGCTCTACGGCAGCGGCGGCGTCACCACCGTGACCGGCGAACAGCTCGAGGTCGCGCTCGGCGGCTACTCGACCTGGATGAGCTTCGAAAAGGTCGTCCCGGGCGGCAAACGCGGCGGCGGCGCCAGCGGCGGCGCGTCCTCCTAAGGGAGGCGCAGCTCGGCGTAGACCGCGCGATGGTCGGAGCCGGGCAGTTCCTCGACCGCGTAGGAGACGACGCCGAGGCGGCGGTCGGCGAGGACGTGGTCGATCGTGATCGGCGGGATCGCGTGGAAGGCGCGAGGGAAGGTCGGCCGCAGCCCTTCGCCGGCCGCCTCGCCCGCGTCGCGGTAGCCGCGGGCGACGAGATCGCGAAACGGCTTCTGGTCGAAGGTGCCGTTGAAGTCCCCGGCGAGGATCCACGGCGCGCCGTGGCCGGCGCTTGGCAGGCTAGCGAGCGACTCTTCCCATTCGGGGGTCGCGCTCCGGGTCTGCGGCGGAAACGGGTGGGCACTGACGATTCGAACCCGGCGCCCGTCCGCCAGCGTCACCTCGGCTCGCGGCATGCGGAAACCGAACATGGTCCGGTCGGGAAGCGGGACCAGCGGCACTCGCGCGTAGATGCCAGCGCCGGCGGCGCCGGTCTGGGTCTTGGCCAAGGATTCCGGCAGCAGCCGTTCGATCCCGGCCGCCTGCAGCTCTTCGGCGAACGGCGTCGTCAGCTCCTCGACGCTGAGCACGTCGGGGTGGAGGCGGCGGACCAGCGCGATCAGCGCTTCGGGGTCGGCCTTGCCGCGGTAGACGTTGGCGGCGAGAACGGAGATCGTCTCGTGCCCTTCGACCGCGACCGTTTCGCTGCCGATCGCGCGCGGCAGGACGGCCGCGGCGAGGCCGGCGGTGGCGAGCGCGGCGAGCGCGGCGGCGGCCCAGTTCTCGGCGGCGACGGTGACGCCGAGGACGAGCAGCCCCGCAACCGCCGCATAGGGCGTGAAGGCCATCATCGCCTCCAGCGGAAAGCCGCCGTCGAGGCCGAGTACGCGGACCACAGCCCAGGCGAGGACCGGCAGCACCAGCAGCCAGACCAGCCAGTTGCGGCCAGCGCCGCTCGCCCTCACTCCCTGCCTCTTGATGATCGGGAGCCCGCGCTCAACCGTCGGGGTAGGGCTGAATCGGGATCCCGTGGTCGGTCTCGCGCATCCCCAGCTCGTAGGCGCCGCCCGCAGCGAGGGTCAGCTGGCGCGGCGGCAGACCGGGGCGCTCGACGGTCAGTTCCAGATCGGCGACCGAGCAGTTGACCGTGTTGTGCTCGGGCCCGGCGGGGTCGGCGTAGACCCAGCCGACGAAGTCCTTCTCCGGGGCGGAGACACGACCGTGGACGACGATGTCCTTGCCGGGGAGCACGAAAGAGCAAACGGTCGGCCCCTCCTCGATTCTTGCGGCGCGGATCGCGCCGAGGCCACCGAGTCGGTGCGGCTCGCCGTCCAGCATCAGCATCCCAGAGGGGATCCAGGGGCTGGCGCGGCTCCCCAGTTTGACCCGAGCGGCACCGGCGTCGAAATAGGTGCCGGGCGCATCGGGGAATCCGGTGCCCTCGAGCCAGACCCAGCGCTCGGCGTGCTCTGAGCCCCAGTTGTGGCCGATCATCCCCGGCCAAGCGGTCAGCTCCAGCGGCTCGTCGTCGATCGTCAGGCGGCCCTCGAAGCGGACGTCGGGCATCGGCGCGACGAACTTCGTTTTCGGCAGCGGCGCCTCGTAGAGCCAGTCCGCCGGCAGGTACTTGCAGGGCCGCTCGTCGCCTTCGAAGGTGAACGACCAGGCGGCGCTGAGCGCCTCGGTCTCGACCGAGCCCTCGGCCCGTCCCGGCCCGATCTCGGCGTCGGCGACGCGGATCCAGGAGCCGGCGGGAGCCGAGAGCTCGCTCGCCGCCACCGTCGCCTTCGTCGCCCGCGGACCATCCCCCGAGCGGTCGAAGAAGCAGAACCAGATCGAGCCGTTCGGCTCCGCGCCGGGCCGCTTGTGGACCGTGTGGCGGATCCAGACCCCGCGCCCGCCGCCGGGCTCGCAGGCCTTGACGTAAAAGCTCTCGTAATGCCCCCGCTTGGCGGCAACGTCCGCGTACCGCGCCCGTTCCTCCATGCCCTAAAACACTAGAGGTCTGGGACCAAGCAGGTCGGTGGACGCAGGGAGGGAAGTGTGCTCTGCACACGACCGACTGAGGACGCCGAGATGCGCCGGTGCCAGACCTCTAGACCTTGATGGTGATTACGTCGCCGTCCGCGACGAGGTAGTCGCGGCCCTCGATCCGCAGCAAACCCTTGTCGCGGGCGGCGACGTAGCCGCCGCACTCGACCAGCGCCTCCCAGCCGATCACTTCGGCTTTGATGAACGCTTCCATGATCTCGGTGTGGATCGTTCCCGCCGCTTCCAGCGCGGTGGCACCGCGGCGCAGCGGCCGGGCGACGGCTTCCTTGTCCTCGCCGGCGGTGAAGAAGGTGATCAGCTCGAGCAGGTCATAGGCGGCGCGGACGAGGCGCGCCAGGCCCCCAGCTGGGTCGACACCATAAGAATCGCGCATCTCCTCCGCTTCCTCGGGGTCGAGCTCGGCCAGCTCGCCCTCGATCCGGGCGCTGACTGCGACGACGCCGGCGTCGTTGGCGGCGGCATGCTCGGCGACCGCGGCTGGGGGGTCGGCGTCGCCCTCGTCGACGTTGGCGACGTAGAGGATCGGCTTGCTGGTCAGCGCCTGCAGGTTGCGGGCGGCGTCCGGCGCGGCGTCGGGAAGCGGGATCGTGCGCGCCGGCCGGCCGGCGGCGAGCGCCTCGCGCACGGCCTCGAGCCAGGCGTGCTCGGCGATCGCCTCCTTGTCGCCGGACTTCGCCCCCTTTCCGACCCGGCCGAGGCGGCGCTCGACCTGCTCGAAGTCGGCGAGGACCAGCTCGGTCTCGATCGTCTCGATGTCGGCGAGCGGGTCGACGCGGCCGTCGGGGTGGGGAACGCCGCTGTCCTCGTGGCAGCGGACGACGTGGCAGATCGCGTCGGTCTCGCGGATCGAGGCGAGGAACTGGTTGCCAAGCCCCTCGCCTTCGGAGGCGCCTTTGACGAGGCCGGCGATGTCGTGGAAGTCGATCGTCGCCGGCACCAGCTCGGAGCTGCGCACGGTCTCGCCGACCGCCTCGAGCCGCTCGTCGGGCACCTGGGCGACGGCGACGTTGGGCTCGATCGTCGTGAACGGGTAGTCGCCGGTCTGGGCGCCGCCCTTGGTCAGCGCATTGAACAGGGTCGACTTGCCGGCGTTCGGCAGCCCCACGATCCCGACCTTCATCTAGCGGCGCCTTCCTCGGTCATAGCGAGAGCGGCACGATCAGGCCGAGCGCGACCCCAAGCAGGGCGCCGGCGAGGACGTCGGAGGGGTAATGCATGCCCAGGTAGGGCCGGCCGAGGGAGATCAGCAGCGCGACCACCAGGGCGCCGGCGGTGGCATGGTCGACCCGGAACATCGCCGTCGCCACCGCGAAGGAGGAGAGCGCGTGGGCCGAGGGGAAGCTGAGCGAGCTGGGGGCGCCGCCGAGCGGCGGCAGGCCCTCGAGCACCGGCCGCGGCCGCTTGACCAAGAGCTTCAGCCCGTAGTTGAGGACGATCGCGATCGGCCCGAGGGCGGCGCAGATCAGCCACGCTTCGTGCCGTTCCCAGTCGACGATCGCCAGGGCGACGCCGAGCACGACCCAGACCAGGCCGTTGTTCCCGGCCTTGCCCAGCGCCTTCGCCGCCGACTCCAGCCCAGGCGAGTGGCCGTGGGTGCGCATCCAGCGCAGCAGTCTCAGATCCGCCTTCTCCATCGGCGCCGCAGGATACGTCAACGCCGGCGCCCGACCTGTGCAGCGGATCGCGTCAGAATCCGTCGATGCCCTCGGTGCCCGCCTACGCCCACACCCCCGGCCACCACTGCGGCTCGACCGCGCTGCGCAACCTGCTCGCCTTCCACGGCGTCGCGATCAGCGAGGAAATGGCGTTCGGCCTCGGTGCCGGCGCCGGCTTCTACTACCTGGCAATCGACGGCACCTCGCCGAGCCGCTGGTTCAACGGCCGCACCGCGGTACTCGAGGAGAGCTTCCGCGAGCTGACCGGGGCGGCGCTGGAGCTGCGCACCTTCGAGGACGACGTCGCCGCCTGGGGCGCGGCCCGGACCGAGGTCGACGCCGGCCGGCCGGTGCTGCTGCTGACCGACCTCTATTACCTGGACCACTACGGCAACTCGGCCCACTTCCCCGGCCACGCGGTCGTCCTCGCCGGCTACGACGAGGAGGTCGCCTACCTCTCCGACACCGGCTTCGAGGAGCTGCAGACGACGCGCCTGGAGAACCTGATGCGGGCGCGCCACTCCGAGCAGCCGCCGTTCAAGATCGAAGGCCACATGTTCACCGTCTCCGCGGGTCTCGACCTGGCGGCGCTGGAGGCGGCGGTGCCGGCGGCGATCGAGCGGGCGGCGCAGGAGATGCTCGAGCCGCCCTTCGGCGACTTCGGCGGCCTGCCGGCGCTGGAGCGGCTCGCAGCCGAGGCCGGCAATTGGCCGGAGGCGGTCGAGGACTGGCAGTGGTGCGCCCGCTTCGCCTACCAGGTGATCGAGCGCCGCGGCACCGGCGGCGGCTGCTTCCGGCCGATGTACGCGCGCTTCCTGGCCGAGGCCGGCCGGCCCGAGGCACCGCTCGCCGCCGCAGCGGGCGAGCGCTGGAGCGAGCTGGCCGAGGCCTTCCGGCTCGCCAGCGAAAGCGAGCAGCCTCAGCCGGCGCTGTGGGAGGCGGTGGGCTCCGGCGCCCGCGCGGTGGCCGACGCCGAGCGCGAGCTGTGGACCGCGCTCGGATCCGTCTGAGCCACCGGCGCCCGAGGCACGGAATCGCTCGGCGACGCCACTCCCCCGATCGCCTTGGAGGCGAGGCGATCGGGCCCGATCCGGACCACGTCCCAGGCCAGCCCGACCCTCTCCATTAGGGCGATCAGCCCTGCCGAGGGGTCCAGCTCGACCCGGCCGAGCCCGTGGCGGGCAGAAGTCGGGAAGGCGTGGTGGTTGTTGTGCCAGGCCTCGCCGAAGGTGAACGGCGCGAGCCAGGCCAGGTTGCGCGACTCGTCCTTGGTAACGAAGTCCTTGCGGCCAAAGAAGTGGCAGAGGGAGTTGACGCAGAAGGTGATGTGGTGGAGGAAGAAGATCCGCACCGCGCCACCCCAGAGCAGACCGAGCAGGCCGCCGATCAAAGTGCCGGTGAGGAGGACGCCGAGCCCGAACGGGATCGCCAGCCCGAGAACCGCCCAGAAGATGAAGGTGCGGTCGACGAAGCGGACAACCGGATCGGCGATCAGGTCGGGTGCGTAGCGCTCCTCGTCGGCGGCCTCGTCGCTGAACAGGACCCAGCCGACGTGGGCGTGGAAGAGGCCGCGTAGGGCGCCGAGGACGCCATTGCCGTGGCCATGGTGGGGACTGTGCGGGTCGCCCTCGGCGTCGGAGAAGCGGTGGTGGCGGCGGTGATAGGCGACCCACTCGATCACCGGCCCCTCGAGCGCCATCGAGCCAAGCACGGCCCAGAGGAAGCGCATCGGCGGGCTCGTCTTGAAGGAGCGATGGGTGAAGAGGCGGTGGAAGCCGACGGTGATCCCGAAGCCGAAGGGAATCAGCGTCGCAAAGAAGATGAGGATGTCCTGCCAGACGAGGAGCCCGCCCCAGGACTGCTGGATCGCGACCGCGATCAGCAGCAGCGGGACGATGGTGACCGCGGCGTTGGCGATCCGGTCGATCGGGCTCCCAGCAGCGGGCATGCCCGCCGTGTACTCGGTGTCGGCCATCGAGAACTTCCCTCCTCTGCCCCGACGGCCATTCCCTGCCAAATCGGGGGTCTATGGGTGTTCGAATCGGTCGACACCCATCTGCGAGCGGGAGTTCGACAGCGGCTCGGAGCCCTGTTTGCGCCGGCCACGTTAGAGACCTTCTCTAAAGACTGGGTGCGAGGGCCGGGCGCGTGCCCGCACGTCAAACGTCTGCCCCGGCCGCCGTGCCGGCGAGTCGTCTGCCGGTGAGAACTATGCTGCCCGCGGCTTGGCTCGCGAGTTACCCACCCGGCTCCTGCGGTACACGGCATGTGCGGCGCTGCTGGCGCTCGTCCTCTCGGCCGGCGCTTCCGCCGCGCAGAAAGGCCAGCAGCAGGCGACCAAGCGGGGAACGCTGAGCCAGCTGCCGGGCAAGGCAGGCTGCCTCACCGGCGGCTCCAAGGGGGCCAAGAGCTGCGCGAAGGCGCGGGCGCTGGCCGGGCCGGGCCCGGTCCTGGGCTCGCGGGCGATCGCGGTCAGCCCCGACGGCAAGAACGTCTACGTCGCCTCCTCGAAAAGCAACGCGATCGCGATCTTCCAGCGCAGCAAGGCGACCGGGGCGCTGACCCAGGCCAGCGGCAGCGGCGGCTGCATCGCCGCCAAAGGAGCCGAAGGCTGCGCCACCGCGATCGGGCTCGACGGGCCGAACTCGGTCGCGGTCAGCCCCGACGGCAAGAACGTCTACGCCACTTCGCGCGGCGGCAACTCGATCGTCAGCTTCCGGCGCAATCCAAAAAACGGGGCGCTCGCGCAGCTGCCGCCGACCAGCGCCGGCTGCTACTCGGCGCTGCCGGTCCCCGGTTGCGCGAGCGGGCGGGGGCTGCTCGGCGCCGACGTGGTCGTCGTCAGCCCCGACGGCAAGAACGTCTACGTCGGCGCCTTCCTCGGCAACGCCGTCGCCGCCTTCACCCGCCTCACCGAATCCGGCGGCGCCCTCGAACAGAAGGCGGGCAGCGCCGGCTGCATCGCCGAAGCCGGCGCCGAAGGGTGCGCGCCGGGGATCGCGCTCGGTGCCGTCGAGGGCCTGGCGGTGAGCCGCGACGGCCGCGCCGTCTACACCGGCTCGCCCGCCTCCAACGCGGTCGCCGCGCTGGTTCGCGACCCGGAAACCGGGACCCTGAGCCAGGCCACCGACGGGACCGGGTGCATAGCCGCGCCGGCGCTCGCCGGGTGCACGACGGGGGTGGCGCTCGAAGCCGCGGACGCCGTCGCCACCAGTCCTGGAAACGACGTCGTCTACGTCACCTCGCTGCTCAGCAACAGCGTCACCGTCTTCCAGCCAGCGACGTCGAGCGCCGGGCTGGCGCAGAAGGAAGGGCCGGCTGGCTGCACGCTCTGGCTCAAGGCGGCTGGCTGCGGCTTCGCCCAGGCGATGAGCGGCACCGAGGGGCTCGCCGTCTCCCCCGACGGGGCCAGCCTCTACGTCGTCGCCTTCAGCAGCAGCGCCATCGACGTCTTCGACCGCAACCGCGAAACCGGCACCGTGCTGCAGAAGCCGAACAAGGCCGGCTGCCTCGCCGTCAAGAAGGAAGCGGTCTGCACGCCGGCGCGGGCGATGGCCGGGGTCGCCTCGGTCGCAGTCAGCCCCGACAACCGCAACGTCTACACGACCTCGTTCCTCAGCAACGCGGTCGACGTCTTCCGGAGGCACCGATAGATGACTGAGAATGAACTGCGAGAGGCCGGGCTCACCCGCAAGCAGCTGATCGGTTCCGGCGCTGGCGCCGCGGCCGCGGCGCTGCTGGCACAGGGCGGCGTCGGCACCGCGCTGGCGGCGGCAAAGGGCGGGCGCAAGAACGTCGCCGGGATGAACATCATCCTCTTCCTCACCGACCAGGAGCGGGCGATCCAGCACTTCCCGCCCAACTGGATGCGCAAGAACCTGCCGGGGATGCGGCGGCTGCGGCGCCACGGGCTCAGCTTCGAACGTGCCTTCACCAACGCCTGCATGTGCTCGCCGGCGCGCTCGACCCTGATGAGCGGCTACTTCCCCGCCCAGCACGGGGTCAAGTACACGCTCGAGGAAGACATGCCGGCGGAAGGCTCGGTCAACGAAAAGGGCGAACCGGAATCGCCGACCTACCCCCAGGTCAACCTGCCGACCAACCTCGCCAACCTGGCGACGGTGATGGCGGCATCCAAATACAACGTCGTCTACAAGGGCAAGTGGCACTGCTCGAAACCGGCGATCAAGAACGACGCCCAGCCCTCGGACCTCGAAAAGTACGGCTTCCTGCGCTGGAACCCGCCCGACGCCGGCGCCAACCAGAGCGTCCCCGAGGCGGGCGGCGGCTACATCGACAACGACGGCCGCTTCGTCGACCAGGAGGGCAAGGTCGAAGACGGCACCGAGGGCGTGCTCGAGTACCTGGACGAAGCGGCGACCGGGCAGCAGCCCTTCTTCATGGTGATCTCACTGGTCAACCCGCACGACGTCCTCTTCTACCCGAGCCGCACCTTCGAAGAAGCCGGCTACGACCGCTCCTGGCTGCAGGGCGAGATCGACGTCCCGGAGACCAACGAAGAAGACCTCTCGACCAAGCCCAGCGTCCAGGAACAGTTCCTGAAGATCTTCAACCTCACCGGCAAACCGAAGACCGACGCCGAAAAGCGCAGCTACCTCAACTTCTACGGCAACCTGATGCGCTCCTCCGACGCCTACCTGGTCAACGTCCTCGACAAGCTCGAACAGACGGGCCTGCTCGACGACACGCTGATCGTCCGCACCGCCGACCACGGCGAGATGGGCCTCACCCATGGCGGCCTGCGGCAGAAGAACTTCAACTTCTACGAGGAGGCGATCCGGGTCCCGCTCGTCTACTCCAACCCGAAGCTCTTCCCGGAAGCGATGACCAGCGACGCGCTCGTCTCCCACGTCGACTTCCTGCCGACCCTGGCGAGCCTCGCCGCGGCGCCGCCCTCGGCGCGGCGCAACTGGCAGGGCGTCGACTACTCGAAGCTGGTCCTCAACCCAAAGCGGGAAGACTCGGCCCAGGACTACATCGTCTTCACCTACGACGACTACCAGTCCGGCCAGAAGAACGGGCCCTACCCGAAACCGCCGAACCACATCGTCAGCATCCGCGAAGGCCGCTGGAAGCTGGCCAAGTACCACGACGTCAACCCGGACCTAAAGGAACGCAAGCCGCCGCAGTGGGAGATGTACGACCTCGAAAGCGACCCGCTCGAGAAACACAACATCGCCCACCCGGGGACGAAACGGACCGAGGTCCAGGAGCGCGAACTGCAGCGCCTCAAACGGAAACTGGCGCGGGTCGAAAAGTCCCGCCTGCACCCGAAGCCCGAAACGCTTTAGCGCCGGGGCGCCGCAGCGCCTGAACGCATTCTCACCCGCTTCCGTATCACGGGCTGTCTCGACCAGTCCGTGAACCCGAGCAGGAGAGACAGGATGAAGAAGTCATATGCCGTACTGGCCGCGCTGGCGATCGTTTTCGCCCTGGCGGTCGCAGCCTGCGGCTCGAGCAGCAGCTCGTCGAGCGGCGGCGGCTCAGGCGAATCGGAAACCGCGAGCTCCGAAAGCGGCTCCTCGTACAACCGCTACGGCGGCTCCAAGGAAAGCTCGAGCGAATCCGAATCCGAATCGAAGACCGAAACCGCCAGCTCCGAAGCCGGCGGCGCGCCGGCGCCGATCTCGGTCGGCGAAGCGTCGGGCGTCGGCAAGGTGCTCGTCGACTCCGAAGGGATGACGCTCTACTACTTCCAGAAGGACAAGAAAGGGAGCGGCGTCTCCAAGTGCGAAGGCCCCTGCGCCGAAGCCTGGCCCCCGTTGACCAGCGGCGGCGAACCGGAAGCGATGAGCGGCGTCAGCGCTTCGATGCTGGGCACGATCGAACGCTCCGATGGCACGATGCAGGTGACCTACGCCGGCTGGCCCCTCTACACCTTCGTCGAGGACAAGAAGCCCGGCGAAGACAACGGCACCGACAGCAAGGCCTTCGGCGCCTCCTGGTATCCCCTCCACCCCAACGGGCAGAAGGCCGGCCACTAAGAACCTAGGAGGGACGGCGCAAGCGGCCGATGAGGTCCTGGATTCGCTGGAAGTCGATCTCGATCCGGGCCTCGTCGCCGCGAGCGGCGACGTGCTCTTCCAGCGTCCAGCGGCCGACGTGGGCAAGGGCGGCGAGGATGAGGAGGAAGACGGCAATGCCGAGGGTGCCGGTGACGACGGAGAAGAGCGCGCCGGCGATCAGCAGGTAGAACGCCAAGCCAAATCCGTCGGCGGCCTGCTCGAGGCTGTGGCGGTCGAGGCTCATCGGCCCTGGATTCGCCGCCGCGGTGCCGTTCCCCTTCCCGCCTCGGCGAGCGTTGGCGAGACTCGCTACCCGCGCGCGTCCAGAAACGCCCGGGCCAGCCGTTTGGGGGCGACCGCGAGCCAGGCCTCGGCGATCACTTCCTCGAGGTCGGCCAGCCCGATCCGGTCCAGGCGCACGAGCACAGACGGATAACCGTCGAAGTGCGGAGTCGTGAAGTAGACCTCGGGCTCGTCGGCGATCAGCGCTTCCTTCGCCATCAGGTGCTCGACCTTGGCGCCGAGGATCGGCCCGTCCGGCGCCGCCGCGCCGAGTTCCTCGAGTTCGCCGTGGCGCAGCGGCCGCTCCCAGACGAACAGCTTCTTGCGCACGCGCCAGGCGCGGTTCCCGTACGCCGGCTGCTCGACCGCCTCCGGCATCGCCAGCGCCAACCGCTCGACGTCCTCCCAGCCGGCCGATGCCGATGCCTTGCCAACCATCTCCCGGGTTGTAGCATCGATGCGAGGGAAACCGATCGTGGAGCGGAGCATCGACACCACTGCCGTTGACGCCGACAACGTCGAGGCGGCGGAAGCGTGGAGCGGGCCGCTCTTCGACACCTTCCTCAAGTACCGGCACCTGGTCGCCGACGGGCTCGGCGCCCACGGCGAGGCGGCGATGGCGGCGCACCCGCCGGCGGCCGGCGGGCGCGTGCTCGACATCGGCTGCGGCTTCGGCGACACGACGCAGCGGCTCGGCGAGCTGGTCGGGGCCGGGGGCTCGGCGCTCGGGGTCGACGTCTCGGCGCCGTTCATCGACCTCGCCCGGCGCGAGGCCGAGGAGGCTGGCACGACCAACGTCGAGTTCAGGGTCGAGGACGTCCAGACCGGCGACCTCGGCGGCCCCTTCGACTACGCCTTCTCGCGGATGGGAGTGATGTTCTTCGCCAACCCGGTGGCGGCGCTGCGCAACGTCCGCGCTGCGCTGGCGCCTGGGGCCCAGCTGACCGCCGTCGTCTGGCGGCGCAAGCTCGACAACGAGTGGATCCACCGCGCCGAGCTCGTCGTCGACCAGTACCTCGACCACCCCGAGGAGACCGACGAACCGACCTGCGGCCCCGGCCCCTTCTCGATGGCCAACGCCGACACGGTCAGCGAACAGCTGAAGATCGCCGGCTTCGATGAGATCGCGCTGCGGCGCTGCGACCTGCCGATCAAGCTCGGCAACGACCTCGAGGGCGCGGTCGAGTTCAACATGGCGCTCGGCCCGGCTGCCGAGGTACTGCGGCTGTGGGAAGACCGGGTCGACGAGATCAAGCCGAAGATCGCCGAAGAGATCCGCGAGGCGATCGCCGACCTCGAGGGCCCCGACGGCGTCTGGGGCCCGGCCTCGACCTGGATCGTCAGCGCCCGCAATCCCGAGTAGACGGCCGCCCCGTCGCCGGCACGAAAAAGCGACCGGCGGCGGTGCCCAGTTGCCTGCCCCGCACGTAGCCTTCGTGCGCAGAAGCTCTTCGGCACCACCTTCGGGATCGCTTCCCGCCTGGCTTTGGCGGCTCGCGCTCCCTCCCGGTCGCTGGAAAGCAACCTAGCCGGATCCGCGGCGAGCGCAAGGGGGTCCCAACACGCGATTCCGCAAACTGGGAGTCTTTACCCACTTTTCACCTCGGCTGAAGGTTCGCGCGCCATCCTCCTGGCTCAGGGAATCGAATCGCAGGAGGGAACCCCATGGCACAGATCCTCGTCCTCACCGACGCTCCGGGCCACGACCCCCAGATGATCCACAGCGAGCACCTCGACCCGGTCCACCTCGAGTCAACCCACTCCGCCGCACAGCTGATCGAGCGCGTCACCTGGGCAGTCCGCGACGCCGAGCAAGCCGAGCGCCGCGCACGGATGAAGGTGGTGCGGCGGGAGAGGCGCAGCGAGCGTCCCAAGGTGACCGCGGCCTGAGGCCGCCCCAGCGCCGTCCGCGGTCGCTCAAGATCGAGAGCCGTGACCAGCCATGATCGGAGGCGGCGCGACAGGCGCGCCGGTCTCGTAGGGCCACCGCCCGGCAGCGCGGTACTGATCCAACGTCTGGCCCAGGCCCTCTCTGAGGCCGATCGCCGGCTCCCATGCCAGCTCACGCCGCGCCTTGCGACCGTCTGACCTGAGGACTCGTATGTCGGTTGGCCGAAGCCGGCTTCGATCGAGCTCGATCTCGATCTCGTGCCCGACCAGGCCCCCGACGATCTCCACGACTTCGGAAACGCTGGCGGCGATCCCGGTGCCGAGATTGAACACCTGCCCGCCCGCCTGACTGGAGAGAAGGGCTCTTTCGATTCCGTTCGCGGTGTCGGCGACCGCACAGAAGTCGCGCTTGGACTTGGGGTCCCCCAACCTGATGACCGATCCGCGGGTGCTCTGGCGGATCACCTCGGGAACGAGGTATGGATGCGTCGCGCGCGGGCCATAGGCATTGAAGAGCCGCAGGACCGAGACGCTGGTGCTCCCTGTTGCGTGGACTTCCAGGGCAAGCCTCTCCATCGCCAGCTTGGTTTCCGCGTATGGACTTACCGGCTGGGTCGGGTCCTCCTCGCCGATCAGCGGTGTCTCCCGATCGCCGTAGACCTCAGCGCTGCTCGCCACCACCACCCGTTTGACGCCGGCGAGCGCCGACTCCTCGAGGAGAACCCGGCTGCCGCCGATGTTCACCCGCTCGAATTCGGACGGTCGCGAGAAGCTGTCGGGAACGAAGGCGCGGGCGGCGAGATGGACGACGTAGCGATTTCCGCGCAGAGCCTCCCTCACGTGCCGCCGCGATTCGATCGATCCCTGAATGAACGAGACGTCGTCGTCAGCGGGCAGATTGGCCCTGTAGCCCGTGGACAGATCGTCGAGGACCGTGACCGGCCAGCGGTGCTTTCGGAGACGGCGAACCAGAGAGCTGCCGATGAAGCCACAGCCTCCGGTGACGAGGACTCCGGGATGTTCCTGCTGCCTCATAGCCTCGTAGCCACGATGGCGATCAGGGCGATCTGACCGACATGGGTGAGCAGCATGACGCCCAAAAGGAGCGGAAACGCCGCCGATTCTCCGAAAAGCCAGTTCCCAAGCCTCTCGATCGAATTGGGTCGGCGCCCCGTATTCCGAAGATCGCGTTCGAGGGCGTGCAGCGCCTCCGTGGTCGTCGTCGGCACGTCGCGGAGCTCGGGATCCGGGCCAAGTGTGCGAATCCGGGAGAACAGTTCGTCCGCGTACACCGATCGCCCCCGCTGGAAGAGCCTGTTCTTGACCAGGGCGACCGTAAGCGGGACCGCCAGCAGCAGCAACGCCACCGAGGCTGCCAACGCCGCCCGGCCGCTGAACCCACGATGAACGACGAACACCACGATCAACCCATTGAGCGCATAGCTCACCGACGGAAGCTGCCAGAGCTGGGCGTCATACCGACCCATCTCTTCCCGGCAACGGTGATAGAGCTGAATAAGCAGTTCCTGCTCGGCCACTCCCCAATCCTAGGTTCCCTCCCCGACCCGATCAAAGATCCTCGACAATGTCCTCCGCAACCGCTGTCCCGTCGCAAAACTAGCCAGGGAGGGGTTAAGTGATGAAGGTCGCGAAAGCGGCACAGATTTCTGTGCCTAGCTACATGGTCATGAAGAACGCCTAGAGAGCGCAGACGGGCCGGCTCCGGTTTGCGGATGGCAAATCGGAGCCGACTCGACCAAAGGAGCCACGCAGGCATCCGCAAGGAGTCACAGATTCAGCGGTGCCCAGAGCGGGAGCGACGGGACTCGAACCCGCGACCTCCGGCGTGACAGGCCGGCGCTCTAACCAACTGAGCTACGCCCCCGAGGGTGCCTCGGACGGGCCGCAGGGAAGCGGCCCGGGCGAAATCTAGCGGGTAGGGGTGGGAGGGCGGTGGCTCAGGGGGCGGTGAGATCGATCTCGGGCCAGTCGAGCTGGGCGAACTGGGCCGAGGCGATCATGCCGTGCTGCTCGAAAGCGCGCTCGAGGTGCTCGTTCAGCCAGGCCAGGCCTTCGGGGGCAAGGCGAATGCCGGCCTGCTGGCGGATCGATAGGCGGGGGTTGAGGTTGCCGTGTCCGGCGGCGGCGTTGCTCACGGTGGAGGCAAAGCAGCCGGGTCCGAGCTGGTCCATCATCGCAGCCAGGGAGGGGCCGTTCTCGAGGGTTCCGGCGACGAATTCGGGGTCGTGAACGCGCAGGTAGTGGGGCCACTTCGCCTTCCACGGGCGGCGCTCGATGTCGGCAGGCGAGGCGTCATCGCGGCCTTCCTCGTGTGCGATCGCGATCGCCCGGCCGTAGATCTTGGTGTCGGCGGGGCTGTGGACGAGGCGTCCCATGTAGATCACCGCTCCGGTGCCCTGGCTGCTCGGGCGCTTCCCCTTCGGATAGGTGCACGCCCAGTGGCTGCCGCCGCTGACGAGTTCGTCGAAGACCGCGAAATCGCGGTCGGCGCGGTTGGTGCTCTCGCCGAAGAACTTGAGGAAGGCTTCCTCGTTGCCAGCGACGAGCGGCGGGAGTTGCAGCTGACCGCCGGAGCCGACGTCGGCGCCTTCGTCGGGCAAACCCGACCTGTGCGCAGGTCCTGCCGCCGCCTGCGCCGCCTGGACCTGCTCTTCCCAGCGGTCGAGCCGGGACGGCTCGAGATCCTTGCCCGCCTCCTTCCAGAGCTGGTCGAAGTACTCCCTGCAGGCGCGGGCGACCGCGCCTCCTTCGGCCACCACCCCGAGCTCGTGATTCTGGGAGAGACCGGCGATGGTCAGGTTGGCCGAGGTAACCACGGCCCGCTCGCGGCCGAACATGTAGAGCTTGGCGTGCAGGCGCTTGACTCCGCGCACGCGAGCGCCGAGCCTCAGCAACTCGCGTAATGCCGCGATGTCGCTTACCCCCTGGCCGAACTGCTCGAGGTTGAAGCGCGTGAGCACGCGGACGTTCCCGGTGTCGACCCCCTTGAACAGGCGGGCCACAGCTGCGCGCTTGACGAAGGGGCTGGCGATGCGGACCTCGGACCCGTCGGCCTTGATTGCCTTTCTCAGCTCCGCATCCCAACCGCCGTCGGCGAGGCGGACGCCCATCGCCTTAGGCCCTGGCCAGGTCCGCCTCGTGGGCGGCTCGAGACAGCTCGGGAACGAGGTCGGGGACCTCGGTCGTCGCGATCTCTTCGAGCAGCTCGCGCAGGGCGGCGACGCGGTCGGCGCCGTAGCGCTCGGCCCAGCGGCGTTCGATCGCGCCGAAGAGGCGGTAGGCGACACGCTGGGCCTGCTCGCCTTTCCCGGTCAGGCAGATCAGCTTGGCGCGGCGGTCTGCGGGGTCGGGGACGCGCTTGACGTAGCCGAGGGCGGCGAGGTCGTCGACGACCTCGCCGATCGACTGCTTCGTCATCCCCGCCAGGCTGGCAAGCTCGGTCAGTCGCATGCCGTCCTCGCGGACGAAGCGGAAGACACAGCCGTGGGTCGGGCGGACGTCGCCGTAGCCGGCGTCGACCAGCTCCTGGCGGAACTCGATCAGCACCGCCTCGGCGGCGATCCCGAACAGGCCCGGAAGGGCGAGGCGGGAGATGTCGGTGGAGTCTGGGGACATTTAGTAAGGGTACCTGATAAGGTCGGTTGATCAGAGCGCCTGACAAGGCTGCCTTACGAATTGTACCCGACGCAATGGAGCCCCGAATGACTTCCGAAAGCAACCGCAGGTGGTGGACGCTGGGAGCCGTCTGCGTCGCCACCTTCATGCTGCTGCTCGACATCACCGTGGTCAACACGGCGCTGCCCGACATCCGCAAGGACCTCGGCGGCAGCTTCTCCGACCTGCAGTGGGTGATCGACGCCTACGCGCTCTCGCTCGCCGCGCTCGTCCTCACCGCCGGCTCGCTCGCCGACCGGCTCGGCCGCCGGCGCCTGTTCGCGATCGGCCTCGGCATCTTCTCGGTCGCCTCGCTGCTCTGCGGCCTCTCCCCCGACCCGACCTTCCTCAACTTCGCCCGCGGCCTGCAGGGGATCGGCGGCGCGATCATGTTCGCCGTCTCCCTGGCGCTGGTCGCGCAGGAGTTCCCCAGCGGCCCCGAACGCGGGATGGCGATGGGGATCTACGGGGCGACGATCGGGATCGCGGTCGCGATCGGCCCGCTGCTCGGCGGCCTGCTGACCGACGGCCTCGGCTGGGAATACGTCTTCCTCGTCAACGTCCCGATCGGGCTGGCGGCGATCGCCGTCACCTACTGGAAGCTGGCCGAGTCGCGCGACCCAAATGCGACCCGAATCGACTGGGGCGGGCTCCTCACCTTCTCGACCGCGCTCTTCCTCCTCGTCCTGGCGCTGGTCCGCGGCAACGAGGAAGGCTGGGGCAGCGCCCTGATCCTCTCCCTCTTCGCCGGCGCCGCGCTGCTGCTCATCGCCTTCGTCGCGATCGAGACGCGGGTCAAGGAGCCAATGCTGCCGCTCGGCTTCTTCCGCCGTCGCGCTTTCACCGGGGTCCAGTTGGCGGCGTTCGCCGTCTCCGGCTCGCTCTTTGCCCTCTTCCTCTACATCACGCTCTACCTGCAGAGCTTCCTCGGGATGAGCCCGGTCGAAGCGGGTGTCCGCTACCTGCCGATCACCGTCGGCGCCTTCATCTTCGCCCCGATCGCCGGCGTGCTGGTCTCCAAAGTCCAGGCCCGCTACCTGATGAGCGGTGCCCTCGCCCTGGTCGGCGCCGGGCTGGCGCTGATGGGCGGCCTCGACGTCAGCTCCGAATGGACGGCGTTGCTCGCCGGCTTCATCGTCGCCGGGATCGGCACCGGGCTGCTCAACCCGGTGATCGCCGACGTCGCCCTCAGCGTCGTCCCCAAAGAGCAGAGCGGGATGGCGGCGGGGATCAACGACACCTTCCGCCAGGTCGGGGTCGCGGTCGGGATCGCCGCCTGGGGCGCGATCTTCCTCGGTGCCGGCGCCTCCAAGGCACAGAGCGTCGCCGGCGGACTGTCCCACGAAGAAGCTCGCGGCCTGGTCGAAGCCACCTCCTCGGGAACCCTGCCGCAGGCGCTGCAGAGCGTCCCGGCCGGTGCCCGCGACAGCGCTCGCGGCGCCGCCGAACAGGGCTTCATCCACGGCCTCAACGAGGTCCTGCTGCTCGGCGCGGTGCTCGCCTTCGCCGGCGCCGTCCTCTCGCTCTGGCTGGTCCGCGAGTCCGAGATCGAGCGCGAGACCCTGGTCGGCACCGAGCTCGAACGCGAGCTCGACCCCGCCAACGCCTAACCCCCGACACCGAGGTTGCCTTTTGCCCTCATATAGGGCGGAAAAGGCAACCTCGGCGGAAGGGGGCGGTGGCGTAGGGTTGCGGCGCGTATGAGACTCGTAACGTTCGACGCTGGAGACGGAGGGCGCGCTGGGGTGCTCGAGGGCGACCGGGTGGCCGATGCCTGGGCACTGCTCGGCGAGCCGCACCGGGGTGGGCTGCGGGAGCTGATCGCCGCCGGCCGCGTTAACGACCTGCGGGCGCGGCTCGGGGACTCCGGCGCGCCCTCTCATCCACTCTCTGCGGTGAGCCTGCTGACGCCGATCCCCGACCCGGAGAAGATCGTCTGCATCGGCCTCAACTACAAGAAGCACGCGGCCGAGGTCGGCGCCGAGACGCCCGCGCACCCGGTCGTCTTCGGCAAGTTCCGCAACGCCCTAGCGGCGCCGGGCGCGACCGTGAAGCTTCCGGCCAACAGCAGCAAGGTCGACTTCGAGGCCGAGGTCGCCTTCGTGATCGGTCGCCGCGCCAAGGACGTCGACGCCGCCGACGCACTCGACCACATCGTCGGCTACACGCTGCTCAACGACCTCTCCGCCCGCGACCTGCAGGGACGCGGTCCGCAGTGGATGCCGGGCAAGGTCTTCGACGGGTCCGCGCCCTGCGGCCCGGCCCTGGTCACGCCCGACGAGGCGGGCCCGGCCGACGCGATCGGCATCCAGCTGACCCTGAACGGCGAGACGATGCAGTCCTCCAGCACCGCGGACCTGATCTTCTCGATCCCGGAGCTGATCGCCGACCTCTCCTCGCTGATGACGCTGGAGCCCGGCGACGTCGTCGCCACCGGCACCCCGGAGGGGGTCGGGATGAGCCGCCAGCCGCGGGTCTGGCTCGCCGCCGGCGACGAGATCGCGATCGAGTCGCCGACCCTGGGCCGGCTCGAGACGACGATCGCAGCCTAGGGCGCTCCGGAAAGCGGAGAGCCGGCACCGCCGTCGGGCGGGATCTCGTAGCCCTTCGCCGGCAGCGAGGCCGAGAGCGGCTTGTGTGCCATGGGCACCCGGCCGGCCTTGGAGGCGCGGGCGTTGGTGCCGTCGGCGCCGGTGCTGGTCGCGGACCAGTGCACGCGGAGCGGCGTGTAGCGGAGCAGCGCTTCCCAGGTGTCGGTCCCGATCCGGCCGTCGACTTCGAGCCCGTGGCCTTCCTGGAAGGCGCGCACCGCGGCCCGGGTCAGCTTGCCGAAGATCCCGTTGACTTCCAGTTCCGCGCCGGCCGAGATCAGGTGCTCCTGCGCCCAGACGACCATGTCGCCGCGGTCGCCGCTCTTCAGCAAGGGCTGTTCGGGGTCGATCCGGAACCCGGTCAGCGGCTGGGAGGCGGCGCGGGCACCAAGCGCCGCCCACTCTTTTTCGCTGGTCTCCTGCCAGTCCCACCAGCTCGGCGGACCGTCGCCGTAGCTGGCGGCGTAGCGGCGAAAGAGGCGCAACTGCCCGTTGCCTGGGCTTTCGTAGGTCTGCCCGATCGGGTAGATCGGGTGGCGCCAGATCCGGTTGTAGAGGTAGGTGTGGGCGAAGATCGTCGCGACCGAGACGCCGATCGTCTTCCAGTACATCTGCGGCTGGTTGAACTGCGCGCCGCCGGGGCCGAAGAAGACCGAGTAGGGGTAGGAGGGGTGGTAGTCGACGTAGGGGAAGCCGGCGACTGAGAGCGGGAAGGCGGCACCGATCTGGGCGCGGAGGCGGCGGATGTAGAGGTCGGCGGCGGCGTAGCGCCCCTCGTAGTCGGCCTCGGCGTCGATCGCCAGGCAGTCGGCGCCGCGATGGACCGCGGTCGCGCCGACGTTGGCCTCGGCGGCGGGATGGTCGCCGTAGACGAACTGCCAGGCGCAGACGTCGATCCCCGCCTTGTGCAGGCGGCGGACCAGCGTTTTGTTGAACTGGTTCCAGACGGTCGAGCCGTCGCCGGACTTGACGTAGACGGTGCCGATCCCGGCCCGCTTGGCGCGGGCGACGATCGCCGGGACGCTGCCGCCCTCGGAGTGCGAGACGTACCAGATCCACATCCCCTGGCGGTCGAACGGCGTGTTGGTGATCGCCGGCGCTTCTTCGAGCGGCGCTTCTTCGACCCCGCCGGCCCCGGAAGCACCGCCGGTCTCAGCCGACGCGCTCCCCGCACAAAGGAGCGCCAGCAGCACGAGGCCCGCCAGCACCCCAAGCCACACGGCGCCCCCACGGCCGACGGGCCGGAGAAGATTGGGGGTCGGCTGGGGGCTCACGTCTGTTGCAACACGGGCGCTGGTTGGGGCTGCGGCACGGCTTCGCGCTTAACATGGACAGCCTTCCGTACCCGGCCACCCGGACCCCGCCGATCGCCCCCTCCCGCAAGATCCTGTGCGCCTGCGCGCTCGTCGCGAGCGCCCTGCTGCTCCTGCCCGGCGCTGCGGCCGCGGCGCCGGGGCGGCTCGTCCATGCCCGTCTCGCGCAGGCCGGCCGCAAGCTGATCTTCAGCGTCCGCAGCAGGCGCCCGATGGCGCTCGCCGGGCTGCAGGCGCGGCCGGTGATCTCCCGCGCCGAATCGCGCTACCTCTGCCTGGCGCTGAGCCAGCCCGGCGGCAGCGGCGAGCTGCGGCTCTGCCTCGGGCCGACGACGACTCGCCTCGGCAGCGAGCAGGTCAACGCCAAAGGCAGGGTCACCGGCCAGGGCAGCCTGCGGGCGACGGTGAAGCGGCCGAGCCCGAACGAACTGGTGGCGGCGTTCGTCCCCGCAGACGCCGGCCTCGCCCCGCGCCGCTACGGCTGGCGAGCGATCGCCAGCAACGGCTGTGGGGCGGGCGAGCAGTGCGGCGAAGCGCTGCCGGCGCGCGGCGGCTACGGCTTCCGCCTGCGGCCGGTGCGCCCGGTCGGCTGCAGCGGCGGCACGCCGGGGCTCGTCACCAACGGCTCGCGCGAACGCAAGGTCGTCGCCCTCACCTTCGACGACGGGCCGAGCGAATACACGCCCGGCTTCCTCCAGGTGCTGCGCGAAAAGGGGATCGTCGGCACCTTCTTCGAGGTCGGCCAGGAGATGCCCGGCCGCGAAGCGACGATGCGCGAAATCCTCGCCCAGGGCAGCGAGCTCGGCGACCACACGATGAACCACGTCGAATACCCCGGCTACGGGCAGATCGCCGGGGCGGCGTCGCGGATCGAGGCCTACACGCACTTCAAACCCTGCCTCTTCCGGCCACCGGGCGGCGCCGTCAACTCGAGCGTGGTCGCCACCGCCGGCAGCCTCGGGATGCGGACGATCACCTGGGACGTCGACCCGCGCGACTGGTCGACCCCCGGCACCGCCGCGATCTACTCGAACATCGTCGGCCACGCCCAGCCCGGCTCGATCATCCTCATGCACGACGGCGGCGGCCCCCGCGGCGAGACGCTGGAAGCACTGCCGCACATCATCGACACCCTGCGCGCCCGCGGCTACTCCTTCACCACCGTCTCCCAACTGCTCGGCTACCACCTGATCTACAAGCCCTACGGCTGATTTTCGAGGTTGCCCTCGCAGTTTGTCGCCCACAGGGCGACAAACTGCGAGGGCAACGGTCAGCTACCCCGATGCAACCGATCGCGCTCGGCCTCCGTAGGGAGGGGGCGATGAGGATCGCGATCGTCGGAACCGGTGTCTCGGGCCTGGTGGCCGCCCACCACCTGCACCGCGAGCACGAGATCGCCGTCTACGAGGCGGCGGCGCGGATCGGCGGTCACACCAACACGGTCCCGGTCGAGACCCCCGAGGGCGAGCGCTGGATCGACACCGGCTTCATCGTCTTCAACGACCGCAACTACCCCAACTTCGAAGCGCTGCTCACCGAATTGGGGGTTGAGACGCAACCCTCGCACATGGGTTTCTCCGTCTCCGACGGCACAGGTCGATTCGAGTACTCCGGCACCCCGCGCGGCCTCTTCGCCCGCCGCGCCAACCTCTTCGACCCTCGCTTCCTGCGGATGCTGCGCGACTGGCGCCGCTTCAACCGCGAGGCGCCCGGCCTGATCGGGATGAACGGGACCGCGCCCTCGCTCGGCCACTGGCTCGAGCAGCAGGGTTTCTCGCGCCAGTTCGTCGAGCGGCTGATCGTCCCCCAGGCCTCGGCCGTCTGGTCGGCGCCGCCGCAGCAGATGTGGAGCTTCCCCGCCTCCTTCCTCGCCGAGTTCTTCGCCAACCACGGCATGTACTCGCTGCGCGAGCGGCCGAGCTGGCGGACCGTGCGCGGCGGCTCGCGTAGCTACGTCGAGGCGATCGTGGCGCCGTGGCGTGAGCGGGTGCGGCTGGCGGCGCCGGTGCGGCGGATCGAGCGCCTTACCGACCGGGTCCGGATCGAGGCCGAGGGCTGCGAGAGCGAGGAGTTCGACCGGGTCGTGATCGCCGCCCACTCCGACCAAGCGCTGACGATGCTCGCCGACCCAAGCCGCGCCGAGCGCGAGGTGCTGGGCGCGATCCCCTACCAGGACAACGAAGCGGTGCTCCACACCGACGCCTCGCTGATGCCGCGGCGGCGCCCGGTCTGGTCGAGCTGGAACTTCCACCTGAGCGAGGATCCGCCGCAGCGCAGCACCGTCACCTACTGGATGAACAGCCTCCAGCAACTCCCCCCTGAGCGCGACTTCTTCGTCACCCTCAACCAGGGCGCGCGGATCGACCCCGCGCGGACGATCCGCCGCTTCCATTACGACCACCCGGTCTACACCGCCGCCGGCGTCGCCGCCCGGCGTCGCCGGGCCGAGATCAGCGGCGTGCGCCGGACCCACTATTGCGGCGCCTACTGGGGCTGGGGCTTCCACGAGGACGGGGTGGTGAGCGGGCTGCGGGCGGTCGAGGAGATCGCGGGCGCCAGCGCAGTCGACTTTGCGGCCCCTATGGGGGCTCAAAAGTCGACAGCGGTACCCGAGCCCCTGGCGGCATGAGCGTCGTGCCCGCCTCCGCCGTCTACGAGGGCTGGGTCCGGCACCGCCGCTTCGAGCCGGTCGAGCACGAGTTCCGCTACCGGCTCTTCCTCACCTACCTCGACCTCGGTGAGCTGCCGGCGTTGCTTGACCGCTTCCCGCTCTACTCGGCGCGCCGCCGCGCCCCGGCGCGTTTCCGCCGCAGCGATTACCTCGGCGACCCGCAGCGGCCGCTCGACGAGTGCGCCCGCGACGTGGTCGAGTCGCACACCGGCACCCGTCCCGCCGGCCCGGTCCGCCTGCTCACCGGCCTGCGCTACCTCGGCCACTGCTTCAACCCGGTCAGCTTCTACTACTGCTTCGACGGCAGCGGCGAGCGGGTCGAGGCGGTCGTCGCCGAGGTCGAGAACACGCCTTGGGGAGAACGACATCCGTACGTGCTTGCGCGCGGTGCGCGTCAGGGTAGTGTCCTCGCAGACGAGTTGGACAAGGCTCTTCACGTGTCTCCGCTGATGGGAATGGACCAGACCTACGCCTTCCGCGCCACCGAGCCCGGCGGCCGCCTCTCGGTCCACATCGAGTCGCGCCCCAACCAGGGCGAGGGAAAGTCCTTCGACGCGACCCTCTCGTTGCGCCGCCGCGAGCTGAGCCAGCGACTGATGGCCGGCCTCCTCGTCCGCTACCCGGCGGCCTCGCTGCAGGTGGTGGCGAAGATCTACGGACAGGCGGCGCGGCTGAAGCTGAAGGGCGCCCGCTACTTCCCTCACCCCGACGGGTCACGGCCGAAAGGGGTCGCGGCGCGATGAGGGACGCCGTCTCCCGCTTCGCCGTCGGCCAGGTCCTCGACCGGGTCAGCGCAGGCCGCATCGACGTGATCGAAGCCGGCCGCGAACGCAGCTTCGGTCCCGAGGACGCCGAGCTGCGGGCGACGGTGCGGATCAACGACCCGGCGGCCTGGCGCGGGCCGCTGCACGGCTCGGTCGGGCTCGGCGAGGGCTATGTCGAGGGCCTCTGGGAGACCGACGACCTCGTCGCCCTGATCCAGATCGCCGCCCGCGAGCTGGACGAGCTGGACGGGCTGCGCGGCGTCGTCGCCCGCCCGCGCGGCGCCTGGCACCGGGTCCGCGGCCTCGTCCCCCGTAACACCAAGGCCAGCGCCCGCGAACACATCGCCGCCCATTACGACCTCGGCAACGACCTCTTCGAAAGTTTCCTCGACCAGCGGATGATGTACTCCTGCGCCTACTTCCCCAGCGACGGCGCCAGCCTCGACGAGGCGCAGCTGGCGAAGCTCGACCGGATCTGCGAGAAGCTGCGGCTCGGTCCCGACGTCCACCTGCTCGAGATCGGCACCGGCTGGGGCGGGATGGCGATCCACGCCGCGCGGCGCAGCGGCTGCAAGGTGACGACGACGACGATCTCCGCCGCCCAGCACGAACTGGCGACCGAGCGGGTGCGCGAGGCCGGGCTCGAAGACCAGGTCACGGTCCTGCTCGAGGACTACCGCGACCTGCGCGGCCGCTACGACCGTCTGGTCAGCGTCGAGATGATCGAGGCGGTCGGCTGGCAGTACTTCGAGGAGTACTTCCGCCGCTGCGACGAGCTGCTCAGCGACGACGGCGCGATGCTGCTGCAGGCGATCACGATCGGCGACGACCTCTACGAGATCGAGAAGGCGGCCAAGAGCTTTGCCAACACACACGTCTTCCCCGGCGGCTGCCTGCCCTCCGAGGGCCTGATCGCGGCCTGCCTGCGCCGCGCCACCAGCATGCGCCAGGTCTGGGTCGACGACATCACCGCCCACTACCCGCCGACCCTCGCCGCCTGGCGCGAGCGCTTCTTCGGCGCCTGGGAGCGACTCAGGGCGCACGGCTACGACGAGCGCTTCCGCCGCCTCTGGGACTTCTACCTGAGCTCCTCGGAGGCGGGCTTCCGCGAGCGCCGGATCGGCGACGTGCAGGTGCTCCTCGCCAAGCCGGGATGGAAGTGAGCGGCGCGGCGGCCGCCGACCCGCGCGAGCCGCTGCTCCTGATCCACGGCCTCGGCGGCTCCGGCGCGGTCTGGGCACCGGTGGTACCGCTGCTGGAAGCCGAGCGCCGGGTGATCGTCCTCGACATGCCGGGCTTCGGCGCGGCGGCGCCGCTGCCACGCGGGGTCGAGCCGACCGCCGCCAACCTCGGCGCGGCGCTGGCCGAGCGCTGCGCCGAGCTCGGGGTCGAGCGCCCGCACGTCGCCGGCAACAGCCTCGGCGCCTGGGTCGGGCTCGAAATGGGCCGCGCCGGCGCGGCCGCCTCGGTCACCGCGCTTTCCCCCGCTGGCCTCTGGCGGGCGCCGCTCGGCCCCCGCCGGCGCGAACCGCGCGCTTGGGCGCGGCGGCTGCGGCCCGTGGTGCGGGCAATGGTCGCGGTGGCGGCGCTGCGGCGGCGGATGGCGTCGAGCTTCGCCGGCCACCCGGAGCGGATCCCGCCCGATGCCGCCCGCGAGCTGATCCTCGGCTGGGTCGACGCCAACGGCTACGAGGGCGCCAACCGCGCGATGCGCAGCTACGTCTTCGACCCCAGCGGCTACCCCGAGGACGTGCCGGTGACGATCGCCTGGGGAGAGCTCGACTGCCTGGTCGGCCCGCCGAAGCCCGAGCGGCGCCCCGCCGGCGCCCGCTTCCTCGTCCTCCCCGGCGTCGGCCACACGCCGACCTGGGACGACCCCGAGCTGATCGCCCGCACCCTGCTCGACGGCAGCGCCGTCCCGGCTGCCACCTGATGCAACCCCCCGCTTTGCTCTGGCCGGCAGCGCACTTCTGAGAGAGTTGGGAGACCGCCGTAACCGCGAAGGGAGCTGGAGTGATCGTTGAGAGGACCGAGAACCCGCAGTGGCTGTCGAACGCCTACTTGGTCGCCGACCCGGAGACCAAGACCGGCGTCCTGATCGACGGCAACGAAGACCTGGCGCCGCTGCTCGAGAAGGCCGAGCGCGAGGGGATCGAGATCACCCACATCCTCGTCACCCACCCCCACGGCGACCACGTCGCCGGCCTCGCCGAGGCGCGCGAGCAGCTCGGCAACCCGCCGCTGGTCGCCCATGCCGCGACCGCCGAGGAGATCGACGAGAAGGTCGACGTGGTGATGGACGACGGCGACAAGCTGCAGGCGGGAGGCCTCGAGATCGAAGCCCTCTTCACCCCCGGCCACGCCGCCGGTCACCTCGCCTTCTTGATCGACGGCAGCGACGTCTTCACCGCCGACGTCCTCTTCAAGGGCACGGTCGGCGGCACGATGGCGCCCGGGGCGAGCGGCTTCGACGACCTCAAGGCCTCGGTGATGCGGCTGATGGAGCTGCCGCCGGAGACCGTCGTCCACCCCGGCCACAAGGAGCCGACGACGATCGGCGAGGAGCTGGCCTCCAATCCCTTCGTGCGCATCTGGCGCGGGATCGACTCGACCGGCGAGGAGCAGGTGACGGTCTGGGGCCGTCCCGCCACCCTCCGCCTCTGGGCCCCCGACTACGACGGCGGCAACAAGGCCTGGGTCACCTTCCAAGACTCCAACGAAGAAGCCATCGTCGGCGGCTCCCAAGTCAAGAAATAACCGCCGCCGCCGCGAGGTTGCCTTTTGCCCGCTATGTACGGGCAAAAGGCAACCTCGGCGAATTGAGGGGTTAGCGGATTACGGCTTCCATCAGGATCCAGCAGCCGCTGGCGTCGGTGGCGCCCTGGAAGGGGCCGCCGGCAGCGAGGGCGGGGGTGAACGTCAGGGTGTTGTGACCGCCCGAGGAGCAGCGGATCATCGAGCTGATGTTTCCGCGCAGCGCCAGCTGCTGCCCCTTCTTGACCGGGATGCTGACCTTGAACGACTCGACCTTGTAGCTGCCGTCTTCGTAGTTCTGTTCGGTCTGGCCGGTGTAGCTCAGCTTCGGGCCGGTGTAGGTGACCTTGGCCTTGGTCGCGCCGAGCAGAGTCGAGGTCGAATGCCGGACCGTGACGACCTGCGGCCGGAAGCTGCCGGGACCGCCGGCAATGACGCGGATCGTCTTGATCGTGCCGGTCTTGGGAGCGAGCTCGCCGCCGTCGGGGCGACCGTAGGCTTCCTCCTGGACCATCGTGCAGAACGGGCCGGCCATCGGACCGCCGGCGCAGGTCATGCCCGGTAGCGAGTTCGAGGGCTGCACCGTCGGGTTCAGCTTCGAGCCGAACTTGACCGGGGTCGAAGCGAGGCTCTGCGCCGGCGCGACGAGCAGGGCGGCCAGCCCGGCGAGGGCGAAGAAGATGCCGGCGCGGCGGGCGACCTTGCTGGTGATGAGGTGAATGCGGGTCATTTGGGTTCCTCCTGGGTTTGGGCCTTGACTTCCTTGCACCTAGGTTCGCCCGCATCCGGGCTCGCTCCCAGACCCCCAAGGGGTGGACCCGCCCACCCCCTCCGACATCGACCACAGTGGGGTGTGGTCGATGTCGGAACCGCTGCGACTAGAGGTCGCGGCGGTTGACGACGCCACTGCTCAGTGCGCGTTCGACCAGGGCGACCCGTTTGTGGTTCTGCGGCAGGTCGCCGACCTCGAGCTTCTCGAAGAGGGCGCGCATGTGGGTCTTGACCGCATCGACGCTGAGGTGCAGCTCGGCGCCGATCTCCTGGTTGGTCGCCGGCGTCGCGAAGTTGCCGCCGTCCTTATAAGGACGGCAGAGGGCGAGGAGGACGCGGCGCTGGGCAGGGGAGACCGAGGCCGCCGCCGGCGCCTCGGCCGCGAGCGCCGTCTCGTCGGGAGCGCCGCCCTCCCCGGGACGGCGGTAGAGAACGACGGTGCGGCCGAAGCGGATCGCGTCGCCGTCGCGCAGCAGGCGGCGGCCGTGGACGCGCTCTTCGTTGACGAAGGAGCCGTTGCGGGAGAGGCCGTCGTCGACCAGCGTGCACTCGCCGCGAACGACCTCGATCTGGGCGTGCAGAGCCGAGACCTCCTCGTCCCAGCCGAGGCGCACGTCGGCGGCATCGCCGCGACCGACCCAGAGCTCGCCGCCGCCCGGCTCGACGCTGACGATCGCCTGCTCGCCCCCCTCGCCGCCCTCGCGGTAGACGAGGAACGGCAGCCCAGCCCGTTCGGCCTCGATCTGCGCCTTCAGCTCCGGCGCGCTGACCACCCGTCGCTCGTTCACGCCGCCGATCCTAGGGACTCGAAAGGATCGCGATTTGCCGGCCAAACGCCGCGCCTTTAGGCTTCGCCCCGTACTTGGACGTATGTCCTATATAGGACAGATGGCGATTTCCCCAGACTAATGAGGCCCGGCGGGGGACGCGACCATGACGCAGGAAATCCAAACCTTCTTCTTCAATTGGTACCCGGTCTTCGGGGTCGTCTTCATGGCGGGCCTGCTGTTCGTCTTCCTTCGCCTGCTGCGCAGCACGATGGGCTCGACCAAGCCCGAAACGGTCAAGGCGAGCAAGACGAAGCCGGTCCTTTGGGAGGAGGTGCAGGGGGTCGACGCCGCCAAGGACGAGCTGATGGACGTCGCCGCCTGGCTGCGCGAGCCCAGCCGCTTCGCCGCCCTCGGCGCGCAGCCGCCGCGCGGCGTCCTCCTCTACGGGCCGCCCGGCACCGGCAAGACGATGCTGGCCCGCGCCGTCGCCGCCCAGGCCGGTGTCGACTTCTTCGCCGCCTCCGGCTCGAGCTTCGTCGAGATGTTCGTCGGCCGCGGCGCCGCCCGCATCCGCCGCCTCTTCAAAGAGGCGCGCAAGTCCGGCCGCGCGGTGATCTTCATCGACGAGCTCGACGCCATCGGCGGCCATCGCAGCGGCGGCGGGGACGGCGGCACCAGCGAGCGCGAGCAGGCGCTGAACCAGCTGCTGGTCGAGCTCGACGGCTTCGAGAAGGACCCCGGCACGGTGATCGTGATCGCCGCCTCCAACAACGTCGCCAAGCTCGACGAGGCGCTGCTGCGGCCGGGCCGCTTCGATCGCCAAGTGCTGGTGGCCCCGCCTGACCGGACCGGGCGCGAGGCAATCCTCCGCAGCCACGCCAAGGGCAAGCCGCTCGCCGACGGCCTCGACCTCGGCGACGTCGCCCGCAAGACGATTGGGATGACCGGCGCGCAGCTCGCCAATGCCCTCAACGAGGCGGCGATCATCGCCGGCCGCGCCGATCAGAAGGCGATCCGCCGCGAGGACCTCGACGAGGCCCTGCTGCGGCAGTCGATCGGCGCCGAGCAGCCGCGGCGCCTGAACGAGAAAGAGCGCAGGATCACCGCCTACCACGAGGCCGGCCACGCCCTCTGCTTCCGCCTGGTCAGCGGCGAGTCGCCGGAGATCCTCAGCATCGTCCCGCGCGGCAACGCGCTCGGCTTCATCTTCCGCTCGGTCGACGAGGAGAGCTACATGAAGTCCCGCCAGGAACTTCTCGACGGGGTGGTGACCTCGCTGGGCGGGCGCGCCGCTGAGGAACAGGTCTTCGGCGACGGCTACTCGGGGGTCTCCTCCGACCTCAGCCACGTGCACGCGGTCTGCGCCCAGATGGTCACCGAATTCGGGATGGGCGTGGCGGTCGACCACGACGGCCCGCCCCCGATCGCGCTGCCGGTCGGCGAGTGGCGGGTCTCCGACGCGACCCGACGCGAGGTCGACCTGGCGACGATGACGCTGGCCCGCGAGGCGCACCGGCGGGCGCGGGCGCTGCTCGCCGCCAACCGCGACTGCCTCGACGACCTTACCGAGCAGGCGCTCGAGCGCGAGACCCTGACCCGCGAGGAGCTCGACGAGATCTTCGCCGGGCACGAGCTGCGCGGCCTCGCCGAGCCGCGCGACTCCGGAGCCGCGCTCGTTGCCCTCAACCGCAAACCAAACGACCAGTAGCTATCGGGCTTACAATCCTGGCCAGCCAGCCAGGATGAGCGACGAGACCCACTACTTCCCGCCGGGCCGTTCGATGGCCCGCCGCGTCCACGGCGACCGCGCCGTCGGATTGCTCTACGGCCAGCGCGCGCTGCTGATCGGGGCCCTCGAGCCGCTCACCTACACCGGCACGATGTTGAGCACCAAGGCCAACGACCGGCCCTTCGCCCGGCTCGCGCGCACGGCCAAGATCCAGGAGACCGTCTTCCTCGGCACCCGCGAGGAGGCCGACCGCGCGCTTGCCGGCGTCCACCGCCTGCACCAGCGGATCAAGGGGACGCTGCCCGAGGCCGCCGGCCCCCACCCCGCCGGTGCCGCTTACTCGGCCCTCGACCCGAAGCTGATGTTGTGGACGCTGGCGGTGATCGCCGACTCCGGGCGGGCGATGTACGAGACGATGGTGCGGCCGCTGAGCGAGGCCGAGCGCGAGGCGCTCTGGCAGGACTACGTCCGCTTCGGCGAGCTCTTCGCGTTGCCGCGCGGCGAGGTGCCGGCAACCGCTCGCGAGTTCGATGCCTGGTTCGCGGGCAGGCTCGCTTCGCCCGATCTGCACGCGACCGCGCACGCGCTGGAGATGGCGCCGCTGGTCGCCTTCCGCCAGCCGGTGCCAGCCGCCGCCCGGCTCAACGTCGCCGCCCAGAACCTGGTGATCAAGGGCACGTTGCCGCCGCGGGTGCGGGAGATCTTCGGGATCGAGTGGAACGGCGCCCACGAGTCTGCCTTCCGCTCGCTCGCCGCCGCCCACCGCCGCGCCCGCCACGCGATGCCGCGGCGGCTGCGCCGCGGTCGCAACGACGTCTTCTTCGACAGCGTCGCCCGCAGCGAGCGCCGCCGCGGCGGCACCGTCACCCCGCAGCTGCCGGCTGCGCACGCCAGCCCCGGGCCGTGAGCAAGGAGCCGGTGCGCTGGTGGTCGATGCGGCCGGCGCAGAACCTGAAGCCGGCGACCTACCGCTGCCCGCTCTGCGGCCGTCACCTGCCGGCGCTCTCCGAGCACGTCCTGATCGCCCCCGAGGGCGACAAGACGCGCCGTCGCCACGCCCACACCGAGTGCGTGATGAAGGCGCGCAAGGCCGGCCGCCTGCCGAGCGAGGAGGAGTGGCGCGCGACGCAGCCGCAACCGCCGTCGGCATGGGCGCAGCTGCGGAAGAGGCTGTTCGGCAAGACTTAGGCGCCCATGCTGAGCCTGCTTGCCGTCGCGGCGGCCGGAGCCGCGGCGGGAGCGTCGAACACGCTCGCCGGCGGCGGGTCGCTGATCGTCTACCCCACCCTGGTCGCGCTGGGTCTGCCGCCGCTCGCCGCCAACGTCACCAACACCGTCGGCCTCTGCCCCGGCTACGCCGGCGGCGCCCTCGGCTACGCCGACCTGATCGGCGAGCAGCGGCAGCGCTTCGCCCGCCTCGCCGTCCCGACCCTGGTCGGCGCCGTGATCGGCACCGCGCTGCTGCTGCTCACCTCCAACGACGCCTTCGAGGGGATCGTCCCCTTCCTGATCGCCGGCTCCTGCCTGCTGCTGCTCTTCCAGCCGCGGCTGACGCCTCGTATCTCCCACGCCGGCAACGAGCACTCGCCCTTCCTCGTCGGCGGCCTCCTCTTCGCCGGCACCTACGCGGCCTACTTCGGCTCGGCCGTCGGCATCCTCCTGCTCGGCCTGCTGGCGCTATTCGTCTCCGACTCGATGCAGCACCTGAACGGGATCAAGATCCTGCTCAGCGGCGCCGCTAACCTCGTCGCCGCGATCGGCTACGCCTTCCTCGCCCCGGTCCACTGGAAATACGCGGTTTGTCTGATGGTCTTCGCGCTGATCGGCGGCCGGGTCGCCGCCAAGTACGCCCGCCGCGTCTCCGGCAGCTCACTGCGAATCGCGATCTCGCTCGCCGGCCTCCTCGTCGCCATCGTCCTCGCGATCAAGGCCTTCGGCTGATGTTGCTGAGCCTGCTCGCCGTCGCGGCGGCCGGAGCCGCCGCGGGCGTCTCCAACGCGCTCGCCGGCGCCGGCTCGCTGATCACCTTCCCGACCCTGATCGCGGTCGGCGTACCGCCGCTGGCCGCCAACGTGACCAGCACCGTCGGCCTCGTCCCCGGCGCCGCCGGCGGCGCGATCGGCTACGTCGACCTCGTCCGCGAGCAGAGCGAGCGGCTGCGGCGCCTCACCGTCCCGACCCTGGCCGGCGCCGCGATCGGCACCGTCGCACTGCTGCTCACTTCCAACCAGACCTTCGAGGCGATCGTCCCGATTCTCGTCGCCGGCTCCTGCCTGCTGCTGCTCTTCCAGCCGCAGTTGACGCCGCGGATCGCCCACGCCGGCAACGAGCACTCGCCCTTCCTCACCGCCGGCCTCTTCCTCTCCGGCGCCTACGCCGCCTACTTCGGCTCCGCGGTCGGCATCCTCCTGCTCGGCCTACTCGGCCTCTTCGTGGCTGAGTCGATGCAGCACCTAAACGCGATCAAGATCATCCTCGGCGGCCTCGCCAACCTGCTGGCCACCGTCGTCTACGCCTTCCTCGCCCCGGTCCACTGGGAATACGCGCTCTGCCTCGCCGTCGCCTCGCTGATCGGCGGCCGCCTCGGCGCCAACCTCGCCCGCCGCGTCTCCGGCGACACCCTGCGCGTCGCGATCGCCATCCTCGGCCTCCTCGTCGCCGCCGTCCTCGCCGTTCGCACCTACGCCTGATGTCTTGTCCCTTTGTCGCCCTCTGGGCTACAAAGGGACAACCGCTCGGCAACACCCACGGCTGGGAACGGGAGTAGGCTGCGCGCGTGAGCCGGCGACTCCTCGTTCTCGCGGTGCTCGTGGCGGGTGCGGTTGCACTCGTACCGGTCGCGTCGGCCGGGGCGGCCGAATCCGCGGTTGTGCGCACGGTCTCGGTCACCGCCACCGCAGCGGTCACGGTTCCCAACGACAGTGCACGGCTCAGCTTCGGAGTCAGGCTGGAACGGCGTAGCCGTGGGGCCGCGCTGCGCGCCACCTCGGCGAGGCTACGGAGAGTAATCGCCGCCGTTCGGAAGATCCCCGGCGTCGAAGCCGGCGACGTCAAGACCAGCCGCATCGCCGTCCGCAAAGTCGGTCGCGACGAACCGGCGGTCTACCGGGCCTCCCAGGGCATCAGCGTCATCTTGGAGCAAGCCGCGAACGCGGGCAGGCTGGTCCAGCGGGGGATAGCCGCCGGCGCGACCGGCGTCTCGGGTCCCTTCTACTTCGTCGGCGACACCGAAGCGGCGGAAACGAAGGCGCTCGGCGCCGCCTTCGACGAGGCGAAGGCAAGAGCAAAGGCGCTTGCAGCGAAGGCCGGGGGCAGGCTGGGCCAGGTACTGGAGATGGACGAAGGCGAAATCCGCGGGCTCGAAGTCGTCGAAACCGAATCCGCCACGGGCGTCAAGGAAGTGTATGCGCCGCCGGCGGCCGCTCCAGTGCCCGCGCCGCCACCACCGACGAAGCCGGGCACCTCCAAGGTCCGGGCAACCGTCCACGTCATCTTCGAACTGCTCTAGCCGGCGCCCGCCGGCAGATAGGATCGGGCGCCCGTGCTTGCCGCCTACGCCGCCAGGATCTCGCCCGAGGAGCCGCTCTCCGCGCTCGAGGTCGGCGAGGTCGAGGACGTCAACGTCCCCGAGGGCTGGGTCGCGGTCGACGTCCGCGCCGCCTCGCTCAACCACCACGACGTCTGGTCACTGAAAGGCGTCGGCCTGCCGGAGGAGCGGCTGCCGATGATCCTCGGCTGCGACGCCGCCGGGACCGACCCCGACGGCAACGAGGTGATCGTCCACTCGGTGATCTCCGACCCCGACTGGCGCGGCGACGAATCGCTCGACCCGAAGCGGACGCTGCTCTCCGAGCTGCACCCCGGCTCGCTCGCCGAGCGGGTCGCGGTCCCGCGCCACAACCTGGTGCCGAAGCCGGCGACGCTGAGCTTCGCCGAGGCAGCCTGCCTGCCGACCGCCTACCTCACCGCCTACCGGATGCTCTTCACCCGCGGTCGCGTCCGCCCCGGCCAGACGGTCCTCGTCCAGGGCGCCGCCGGCGGCGTCGCCTCGGCCGCGATCGCGATCGCCCGCGCCGCCGGTGCCCGCGTCTGGACGACCAGCCGCGAGGAGCGCAAGCGCGACTACGCGCTCGAGCTCGGTGCCCACGAGGCCTTCGAGGCCGGCGCCCGCCTCCCCGACCGCGTCGACGTCGTCATCGAGACCGTCGGCGAGGCGACCTGGGGTCACTCGCTGCGCTCGGTCAAACCCGGCGGGATCGTCGTCGTCGCCGGGGCGACCAGCGGCATGAACCCGCCCGCCGACCTCTCGCGCGTCTTCTTCAAACAGATCGAGGTGATCGGCTCAACGATGGGGACCAAGGCCGAACTCGAGGACCTGGTGCGGATGATGGACGCGACCGGGCTGCGGCCGAAGATCGACAAGACCCTCCCCCTCGCCGACGCCGCCGAGGGAATCGCGGCGATGATCGCCGGCGACGTCTTCGGCAAGATCGTCCTCGAGCCCTAGCGGTCTTCGAAGCGGCGCAGCTCCATCCGCGCGATCGAGCGCTTGTGGACCTCGTCGGGACCGTCGGCGAGCCGCAGCGTGCGCAGGTGCGCCCAGAACTCGGCCAGCGGGAAGTCCTGGGAGACGCCGCCGCCGCCGTGGACCTGGATCGCGCGGTCGAGAATCTTCAGCGCCACCTCCGGCGCCGCCACCTTGATCGCGGCGATCTCGGTGCGGGCGTGCTTGTTGCCGACCGTGTCCATCAGCCAGGCCGTCTTCATCGTCAGCAGTCGCATCATCTCCAGCTCGATCCGCGCCTCGGCGATCCAGTCCTGGACGTTGGCGTTGGCGGCGACCGGCTTGCCGAAGGTCTCCCGCGCCAGCGCCCGCCCGCACATCATGTCCAGCGCCCGCTCGGCGGCGCCGATCGCCCGCATGCAGTGGTGGATGCGGCCGGGACCGAGGCGCGCCTGGGCGATCGCGAAACCGTCGCCCTCGTTGGCGAGCATCGCCGTGGCCGGCACCCGCACGTCCTCGAAGAGGACTTCGCCGTGGCCCTCGCGGTCGCTGTAGCCGAAGACGGTGAGGCCGCGGACGACGCCGAACCCGGGCGTGTCGACCGGCACGACCAGCATCGACTGCTGCTTGTGCGGCGGAGCGTCGGGGTTGGTCTTCCCCATCACGATCATCACCTCGCAGTTGGGATGGAGGATGTTGGTCGTCCACCACTTGCGCCCGTTGATCACGTACTCATCGCCGTCGCGCTCGATCCGCGTCTCGATGTTGGTCGCGTCGGAGGAGGCGACCGCGGGCTCGGTCATCGCGAAGGCCGAGCGGATCTCGCCGGCCAGCAGCGGCTTCAGCCACTGCTCCTTGTGCTCCTCGGTCCCGAACAGCGTCAGCACCTCCATGTTGCCGGTGTCCGGCGCGCTGCAGTTCATCGCTTCCGGGGCGAGGGTGACGCTGCGCCCCATGATCTCAGCCAGCGGCGCGTACTCGACGTTGGTCAGACCCGGCCCCCATTCGGGATGCGGGTGGAAGAGGTTCCAGAGCCCGCGGGCGCGGGCCTCCTCCTTCAGCTCCTCGACGATCGGCGGGTGCACGTAAGGGCTCTCGGAGGCCGACACCTGCTCGTGGAGGATCGACTCAGCCGGGTAGACCCGCTCGTCCATGAACGCCTGCACGCGCTCCTGGAACTCCTTGCAGCGGTCGGTCAGTTCGAACTCCATCGCTCAGCCCCCTCGGTTCGTCGGTGACCTCAGGCTATGGGACTTGCGGCCGAGCCTCGGCGGGGCGCTTGTGAGAAGACCAAGGCGGACCAGGCGGCCGGGCAAGCGACGCGCGATTACTCAGTTTGTGAAAGGCTGGCGCCGCACACAGGCGCGGAGTACAGGGAGAGCGCGCCCCAAGACATAGGGGAGACACTCATGCACAAGGCACTTCGACTTCCTGCCGCCGTTTGCTTTGCAGCAGCAAGCCTCGCGATCCTTTGCTCGGCGGCAAGCGCGCAGGTCACCGTAGGCCAGCTATACCCTGGCACCCCCGAAGCCAGGTGCATCGGAACCAACTACGACGAACTTCAGATCTCCGTGGCTTCGGGGGCGAGCTACACGATCCCGGCCCCCGGCGGGGTCCTCACTTCCTGGAGTACCAGTGCCGCGGCGGGTGCGGGGCAGCTGTACGAGATGAAGGTGTTTCGCCCGGGAGCCGGCTCCTATACCGTCGTTGCCCACGACGGGCCCCACCCGCTGATCCCCGGAATCGTCAACACGTTCCCGGTCGACATCCCGGTCCAGGCCGGCGACATCGTCGGCATTCATCTTCCGACCGGCTCCTCGCCAACTGCATGCGGGTTCGAAACCGGCTCGATTGCCGACGTCTACGGCTGGCGTGAAGGGGACTTTCCCGATGGTGCCATCTTCACCCCTGAAGAAACCGAACCAGAATGGCGCCTCAACGTCGCGGCGACGCTGCTGCCGCCGCCGAGCCTCACCGCGCTAAATGGCGCCAAGGGCTCGGTCAAGGGCGGCACCAGCGTCACCCTCACCGGCACCAACCTGGCCGAAGTAAAAGGCGTCTCCTTCGGTTCCACCGCGGCGACCTTCACCGTCACCTCGGAAACGCAGATCACCGCCAAAGTGCCGGCCGCGAAGAAGCTCGGCAAGGTTCCGGTCACCGTGACCACCGTAGCCGGCACGGCCAGCTCACCAACCAGCTTCGAATACCAGGGCTGCAAGGTCCCGAACCTGAGCGGCAAGAAGCTGAAGCCCGCCAAGAAGGCGCTGAAGAAGGCAGGCTGCAAGCTCGGCACCGTGAAGCTGACCGGCGACGCGACGAACAAGACCGGCAAGGTCATCAAGCAGAACCCGAAGTCCGGGAAGATCCTCGCGCCGAGCGCGAAGGTCGGCGTCAAGCTCGGCTAGCCGGCGCCAAGAGCTGGAGCGGGTCGACGCCGATACGGGCGGCGATCCGCTCCAGGCTTTTCAGGGTCAGGTTGCGCTCGCCGCGCTCGATCCCGCCCATGTAGGTGCGATGGACGCCGATCAGGTCGGCGAAGGCCTCCTGGCTCAGTCCGCGCGCTTTGCGATAGGCGCGCAGATTGGTGCCAACGGTGCGTTGTAGATCGCCCTCCATCCGGGGGAAGACGGTCCCGCTCCGCTACTTGACAGTCTACAGACTTATGAGTAGCATCACGCACGCAGCAGGCAGGGAGGGTTGGCCAGGTGGCCGCGTCCGCACCCCAGGACTTCCTCCGACGCCACCCCCGAGGAATGCCCCCCCTTGGCCGAGTGGGGAGCATGACGATGGACGGGGGCGAGCCCCGCCCGTTACTGGCCCGGCTCGTCCCCCGCATCGTTGCGCGACCCACCGCAAAGTGGGCGCTGACGGGATCGAACCGCCGACCTTTCGGGTGTAAACCGAATGCTCTCCCAGCTGAGCTAAGCGCCCTTGTGGCCATTATGGCCCGGCTGCGGCTGCGATGATGCCGGGGTTCGATGGTCTCGATGACGCAGAGAAACTTCGTCCTGCTCGTCGTCGGCGTCTGCATCCTCAGCGCCGGCATCGGGTCGGGGCTGGCCCTGGTGGCGCAAACCGGGCCGAAGGGGGCCAAGGGCGCCCGCGGTCCCGAGGGCCCGCGCGGGCCACGTGGTCCCGAAGGCCAGTCGGCCGCGGGGGAAGTCGAAGGGCTCGAAGCCGAAGTCGAAGAGTTGCGCGGCCGGGTTGAAGAAGGTGAAGAACTGGCCGGCCGGGTGGAAGCGCTGGAAGAAGAACTGGGCGGCCTCTCCGCAGGCGGCGGCAGCTCCGTCCTCTGCGAAGAATTCGGCGTCGACTGCTGAACCCAGGCCGGCGGCGCTCCGTAACCCGGGGCGATGGCAGGCACTCCCAGCAGATTTCGACAGACCTGGCGCTGGCTGGCGATGGCCGCGGCGGCGGCGCTGATGCTGCTGGCGATGCTCGGCCTGCGCAATGAACTGGCGAGCGCCGGGACCGCGCCGCGCCTGCAGCGGGCGCCGAAAACCGTCCGCATAGCCAACTTCGAATTCCACCCGGGGACGTTGACGATCGCCCGCGGAACCAAGGTCAGGTTCCACAACGCAAGCCGCATCACTCACACGGCGACCGACAGGGGCGCCTTCAACACGGGCCGGATCGCGCCCGGGACCTCGATCTCGATCCGCTTCAACAACGCCGGCACCTTCGCCTTCCACTGCTCGATCCACCCGTTCATGCACGGGAAGATCGTCGTCCAGTAGCGCTCCTCTATCCTCGCCGCCCATGGACGTCCCGACCCTCTGGCGGGCGGCGCTGCTCCAGCTGATCGCCGTCGCGGTCCTCTCGATCGCGCTCGCCATCGCCCTGCCCCACAGCTTCTTCGAAGACTGGGGCTGGATCGCCGGCCCCGCGTCATGGCTGCTCTGCGCCGCCTTCACCGCACGGGTGCTGTCGCTGCCGCTGAACGCGGCGCTGCTCGGCGCCGTCCTCGCCGGCCTGCCGAGCCTGGTCGCGGTCCTGCTCGACGCCCACTGGGCAGGGGCGGTGCTCGCCGTCGGGCTCTTCGCCCTCTGGTGCGCGCGGCTGCCGCGCGGCGATCGCGGCGCGCTCGCCGGCTGAGCGCCCTCGCGGCAGACGGGCGGCTAGCTGGTCGCTGAGCCGGCGACCGGCGCGGCGGAGCGCTCGGCGTCGAGGTCGACGACCACGTGGGTGATCGGGAGGGCGATCTCCTCGCGCGCCCGCCGCACGACGTCGCGCTCGAGCCAGCGCGAGCGCTGCGGCGGATGGGTCGAGATCACGATCTCGTCGGCTGGGAAGACGCGCAGCGCGTCCTCGATCGCGACGTTGGGGTCGGAATCGCCGATCTGGCCGTCGGCCTTCAGCCCGAGGTCGCGGATCGCGGCCAGCGAGGCCTCCATCCGCTCTCGTGCGAGCGCGATCGCGCCGTCGACGTCGGAGGCCCAGTGGGCCGCCCGCGAGCCGACCAGGGCAGGAGTGATCAGCAGGATCTCGCACTCCTCGCCGCCCCGCGCCCGCTCGCGGATCTCCTTCAGCAGCGCCCGCCCGCCGACCGTCTCGTTGGCGACGACGAGCACTCGGTGCCTGGCGTCCCGGACCCGGGCGACGGCGACACGGCGTGGCGTGGAGCCGCGGGAGACGCGCCACGCTGCACCGGCGCCGAACCCGAGCAGCGCCGCGGCGCAAACGATCCCTGCGGTGGGGCTGAAGAGCAGCGCGACCGCGACCACCAGGGCTGCTCCCGCCCCGATGATCAGCGCTAGGCGGAACACGTCCGCCTCTGACCGAAGCGGATTGTGCATGCCTTCGTTTTACCCCGTCGTGGCGGTTGCAGTCGTATGAGACTTCATACGGAAGCGGCGATCGACCGCAGCTCGGCCAGCGACCCGGCCTCGGCCGCAAGGCGACGAGGACGGTGGTGCGTCTCAGCCTCTCTTCCCTTCATCTGGGGATAAGGCCAAGCCTCGGAGGAGGCGAGCGAATACGCCCCGCAGCGTCCGCTTGCCATAGGCATGGTCGGGATCGAACTGGGTAAAGACGGCGATCGCGAGCTTGCGGTGCCCGCGTTCGAGCAAAGCGACCTGGTGGTCGACGCGGCCACTGCCGCTGCCCCAGCCCCCCTTGAAGAAGAGTCGCCAGCCAGGAGGGGCGACGCGGCCCACGCCCCAGCGCTGAGACGGCACGATCCGCGCCAGCAGTCCCATCGCGTAGTGGCGGTAGCGGCCGGGGATGTAGGAGCGAAGCCGGTACATGAACTCGGCCTCGTCGCGGGGGCTGGTCCGGCTTTCCCCCCACACCCACTCGTAGTGGAAGTCCCGCATCCCGGCGACCCGCGCCAGGCGCTCGATCCGCCGCCGGCCGACGATGTTCCTGACCGTGGTCGCGGCGACGCTGTCCGAACGCCGGATCATCGGCCCGAGCAGCGCCCGGTCGGTCGGCGAGAGCCCGGAGTCGTGCCGCTTGCGCAGCAACGCCGCCAGCAGCATCACCTTGAAGACGCTCGCCGCCGGCGCCGTTTCGCGGGCGTGGAAGCCGTGCAGGCGCCCGCGCTCGCCAACGACGGCGAAGGCGACCGCGCCCTCGCGTCCGCTGGCGTAGCGCCGCGCCGCAGCGATCCGGCTCGACCAGGTCGGGGGAGCTGCGGAGCTGGCGGCCGGCGCCAGGGCGAGGATCGCCAGCGAGGCGAGCAGCCAGGCGGCGAAGGGTCCTCTCGAGGACACGCCCGCCATTCGCACCGCTAGTTGTAGTAGGGCGGTTCGATGCGGGCGAGGGCGAAGTGCAGCTTGCCGGTGAGGTCGAGGCTGCGTTCGTCGACGGCGACCAGGGCTCCCGATTCGTCCCGGCCGGGGAGCGAGCGGCTATGTTCGAGCGAGAGCGGCACGTCGAATGGCTTGCCGAGAGGGGGGTTTGGTAGCTGCGCCTGGAGTTCGATCCACGGCTCGTGGCCGAGCGGGTCTTCGGGCGCGCCGACGCATTCGTAGCTCTCGCCGCCGAGGATGATGGGGTTTGCCGTACCGACCGGGTCGCCGAGGTTGAGGTCGACGGTCAGCTCGTGCTTCCCACGCCACCCGACCGAGAGCGACGTCTGCTGCTCGGAGGGCCTGAGGCCGAACTGGCAGCGATAGCTCCCAGCGGGCGTGGTTTGGGTGCTGCTGCCGTTGCCGCCAAGCAGCTTCAGCGAGCTCGCCCCGCCCGGCTGTTCTTCCCCGGAGATGATCCGCATCCCTTTGCGCCCACCGAAGTCCCCGGACAGCTTCAACTGGATTTCAGTCAACGTCGAGGTCCGCAATTCGGGCACGCCGAGTTCATTTTCTTCCAGCAGCCGATACGACCCCGAGCCGCTGAGCGTCGCAAAGTAGAAGTACCGCCCCGGCGCCAGGTTCACTTCCAGGGTCGCGCTCGGATGCCGATCCGGCGCCCACGCGTTCCCGGCCCGCCGAAAGATCTCAACCCCCGAGTCGACGTATTCGCCGTTCCTCTTCTCCATGTAATAGACGCCCGCATACTTGAACTTGAAATACACCGAAGCGTGATATCCGACGATCACGAATCCCTTCGGATGCGAAGCGAGGAAGCGACGTCGAAGCAGCGCCCGGTCGCGCCCGGTTGGCTTGCCGAAGGGGCTGATCGCCGCCGACGCAGTTGGGGCGGCGGCAAGCGCGGTCGCGAGCAGGGCGAGAGGCAGCAGCAGAACCAAGCGCCGACGGGCATTGGCCATGTTGGCCATCATCGCGCACCCGCCGGCAAATGGCGAGGCCCCGGCGATCTGGCCGGGGGCTCCTTCTTCGGCAATCTCTAGCTTGCTTCGGCTCCGGCTTCGAGCGGCTGAGGGTCAGGCCGGATCACCACCGTGTCGGCGACCTCGAGGATTTCGTCAGCGGGCATGTCGACCCGCGCGGCGTGCTCCCGCACAGCGTCTATCCCGCTTGCCTGGTAGATGCAGACGGTGCCAAGCGAACCGCCCGGCTCGGCGATCACGTAGCTGCGGATCCAGCTGATGTCGTCGGGGAAGCTCTCCTCCGCCACGCGTTTGGACCGCTCGGCCGTGGCTCCCAACTGCTCGGGGCCTTCCCAGGCCTTCTCCCGGCGGATCACATAGGTCTTCATCCATTTCCTCCGTTCATTTACAGACTGTCCGTCGGTAAATGTAGCCTTGGCCAGGATGGAGGTCAAGCCAGGCAGGCCCAGGGGGCGGCCGAGCACCGGCGCGCGCGAGGCCCTCGTCGCGGCCGCCCACGAGCTCTTTCTCGAGCGCGACTACGAGCAGGTCTCGACCGAGGAGATCCTCTCCCGGTCCGGGGTCAGCCGGGGAGCCATGTACCACCACTTCCCGACCAAGCTGGACCTCTTCCGCGCGGTCTACGAAGAGAGCGAGCAGCGCGTGCTCGGCCTCGTCGCGGTTGAACTAGCCGGCGCCACCGACCCCTTCGACGCCCTCATCCTCGGGTCGAAGGCCTACCTCCACCAGGCGGAGACGAATCCGGAGCTGCGGCGCATCGGCCTCGGCCAGAGCCGCGCGGTCCTCGGCTGGTCCCGCTGGCGCGAGGTGGCCACCAACCTCGGCCTCGGAGTCGTGCGCGAGATGGTCAAGGCCGCGATCCAAGCCGGTCAGATCTCGCCCCGCGACCCCGAGCCCACCGCCCAAATCCTCCTCGGCGCCCTGATCGAGGCCGCGATGCTGATCGCCGTCGCCGAGAACCCAACTCACGCCCGCCAGGAATCGGAGCCGGTCGTCGTCGAGCTAATCAAAGGCCTGCGCTCCGACTGACGGCAAGCCAGAAGTCAATGATGCGGCGGCGCAAGTCGAGCTCGTGACCTTCGGCTTGAAAGAACTGACCGGGAACTCGGCTGGGCTACGTGGAGCCCAGTCTAGAGCCAAATTCGCCGGATCAAACTCGGCTGGGATCGGCTCGAATCCGTGGGGCACCTTGCCCCAGTTCTTGCCCCACAGCTGCTTCGTAGCTTCGGAGAGCCGCGCATTAGGCCACTCCACCCTGTGCGTCCGGGGGACGCTCCGAGGGAACGTCAATAATCGCCCGGTGGCAGATTCGACTGTAGTAACTGTCGTTGCGGTGCTGGTGGCAGGCGTAGCAGGGCCGGGGATCACGGCGTGGGCCACGACTCGCGGCCAAGCGCGAAAGTTCCGCCACGAACGCGCTGTCTCCGATACCGCTGAAGTACGACGGCTGCTCGATGACACCGGCGGCGCCCTCAGCGACATGATCCGCTACCTCGCCGGCGTTGGCGCGCTGATACACCAAGTGGGGATTGGCGAAGCCGCCTCGAGCGTGCTCAGTGAACTGGAGCAGAAGATCGAAGACTTCCAGGCGACCTCGGCTCACCTGACGATCCGTTGTGGCCCCAACACTGAGATTGCTGCGGTCTGCTCTCAGTTGGTTGCTGCCGCAGAATCGATCGAGGCCGAATTGACGTACATCGGAGTGATGATCCGGCGGCTTGACAGCGACCGCAATGACGACGCCGAACGCGAGGAATACACGCAGCTCTTCCTCGATGCTGTCGAAAAAGTCAGGGACGGCGCGGCGGCGCTACGCGAACTCCGCCCGGCCTACGTTCTCGCCGCACACCGCCTTGCCGGCGCGGAGTTGGATGGCACCTCCTAACCGGGGGACCTTGATCCACTAAGCGCCAGCGTCAGCCGCGCGTTCAACTCCGCCTCGACTTCGAGCCGGCCGCCGGCCTGCGGGAACTGGCCGACATCTGGCCACTTAGCGCTAGAATGTGGCCATGACGGAGAAGGCGACCGTGGGCATCCGCGAACTGAAGGACAAGGCGAGCTCGATCATCGATCGCGTCGAGGAGGGCGAGGCGATCACGGTGACCAAGCATGGCCGGGCTGTGGCGCGGATCGTCTCCGCCGCCACCCCGCCCCACCTCGCCGCCATGATCGCCGACGGAACCGTGCGAGCGCCGGAGGGGCCTCGCTACCTGCCGGCGAAGCCGGCCAGGCTCCAGGGCAGCGGCAAGAGCGCCGCGGAGTACGTCTCCGAGGGTCGGCGCTGAACCTCTACCTCGATACCAGCGCGCTGATCAAGCTGCTGGTCGACGAGCCGGGCGCCGAGGATACCCGCAGGGCCTACGCCGAGGCCGACGGCGTCCGCACGGTGGCGATCGCGCACGTGGAGGCGACCGCGGCCCTGGCCCGCATGCGCAAGGGCCGCCGCCTGACCCCGGCCCAGCTCAAACGGGCATTCGAGGATCTCGATCAGATCTGGCGCGGCATCTTCACCCACGGCGTCACCGACGCGCTCCTCGCCAAGGCGGCCGAGAGCGCCCGCACCCATGCCCTGCGCGCATACGACGCCGTGCACCTCGCCGGTGCCCTGTCGTTCGCCGACGGCGAAGAGCTCGACCTCGCCTGCTGGGACAGGGAGCTGCGCGAGGCCGCCCAGAAGCACGGCTTCGCGCTGATCCCAGCGAGTCTCGAAGTCTGAGCTGTTCCTAGGTCGCTGCGTGGGTCGTTCGCCGCGAGCGCCTCGATCGAGAGGATCACGCACTTCGCGGCCTGTCGATCCAGGCGGCGAAGATCACGCTGCACCCTGGGCGCATAGACGACTCGCCAAGGGCTGCCAGCACTCGATGCCGAACTCGCGCTTGATCTCGTCCTGGAAGACAAGCGGCGCGCCGGTCGCCAGTTCGTCGCGAGCTTCCCGCACCGCGGCCTCCTCCTCGGGCGAGATCTCCCCGTCCTCGGGAGCAGCATCCTTCAAGCGGCGGATCATCGGGTCGTCCGCGCGCTCCTTGATCGCCTTGAGGCAGCCTCCAGCTTCTCCTCGGGGAACTCATCCACGATGCGATGCAGCTTCTCGCGCGGCGTCATAGTGCTGAGGGTAGCGGCGGCAGGGCGAGGAACCCAGGCCAGCCCACCGCTACGGAAGACCTCCATGCGCCCCACTTCATGAGCTTGTCAATTCTCGCCCCGACGGGACATCTGCAAGCGAGTCCCTGGCGCTTGGGTCGCGAAGAGGCTCGACATCACAACGGCGCAGGATCAATGTCAAGTTGATCGAGATACCACGTCGCGATGCCATCTTCCGGCAGTTCACGCTTAGCGCCTTGCTGATCGGTGAGATATGGAGGTATGTCCTCCGCGAGAAGTGCCTGGAGGAAGAAGGCCGGACGACGGCGCTCGCTCCGCACCTCTCGAAGGTGCTCACCACCACGTCGCTTGGAACTGTCGATGGCCATCGTCAGCCGATCCTGGTCATTTCGGGCAGATGTATCGGCGGATCAGCCTGGCCTGCCGCTGCTTCTATCCGAGCGCGGGCGTCTGAGTCGTCTCCGAACAGTGCATCGACGGTCGCCATGCGGGTTGCATAGCGAGCGAGGAAGTAGACCAGGAATAGCTCCACGGTAAGTGCCACAGATAAGCCGGCGAGCACCCAAAGCACCCAGGTCGGCCAGTCGGTTATGAGGGTATAGGCAGCGATAGAGGCAAGGGGTACGACAGTTAGCGTGAGGATCCGAGGGCCTACAATCACTCGCGTCACGCGCGGATGCTCGGCGGGCCGGGCCGCCACCAGTGCTACTAGAGCGGGAAGGACCAACAGGAGGGTCGCCGCTGCCTCGATCAGGCTTGGCTTGTCTATGTGGGAGCGGCGAGCAATGACCAGCAGTATGAGCCCGGCGAGGAGTCCGGCCACGGCCTGAGGGCCATCGCGCATGACTCCCGCCCCCGGCCGCAAATTGATCGTCGCTGCGTAGGTCCCGTTCGGTGCAGTACGTGGAACTAGAAAGCGGGCACGACGCTTGGAGGTTCCGCGAGCCTCGAAGCTATCGATGGGCTTCAACTGGATCTTCGGAGGGATGCCATAGCCGAGGTAGTCGAGGTGGCGATAGCCGAGTGCGATCCCATCGGGCGCTTCCACCTCTATATGCGTAGAACCCGCACTCTGGATGAATTCGTGGCGAAACTCATGAGATGCAAGACCGAGCCAACGCAACAGCTGCAGCCAGCGCCCGGGCGGGGCGGCGCCGGCCCGGTCGAAGTCGCCACGGGTGTCGGGAACCCGCCGCTCCAGTCGCATAGTCAGAACCTGATCCTCAGCACGGTGCACCTCCGGAACCGAGCGATAGATCAGATAGTTCCGGGCCATGAATCTCACTACCTCGTACATCTTGCTACGCATCAATTCCCGCCCCTGAAGGCTCGTGGTCAGGAAGGCCTCGAAGTCTTCAAGCTCCACCTCGCGAGGCGACTCGACGATGTGCCACAGGTGCTCGTAGAGACCGTCCTCCTCCTTCAGCCCTGCTTTTCGGGTGATGTCGAGCAGCGCGAGATAGGAGAGCTTGCAGCGATCCTGCAGCGGCGCGAGAGTCACCGAGTGTCCGGCGCCGTCCAAGAGATCGCAACTGATGAAGTCTCCCTTTCGCACGGCGAATACGGGCACAACGAACCGGCTGTTGACCTTCGGGCGCGCCGCTTCCTCACGCGGAACGACGAAGTGCCGGACTACGCGCCGGCTGACGACGTTGCGATCGACAAAACGAATGCTCTCGACGGTGCGGGTGATCCAACGCGGCTGAGAGAGAAGCGCCAAGGTCACCTGCGCTCCCAACCTGACGTAGTCATTCTTCGAATCGTCTTCCCCGGCAACGGGTCTGCTCTTTTCGGCTAGTAGCCTGGCGGTACGCAACGAAGTTACCTTCATGCAGGGCCCCCCAGACGAACATCGCGCAGGATCCGTCTACCGGCGAGCCCGATGATGACTCCGTATGAGGCCCCGACCACGGCGTCGGAGGGGTAGTGCATCCCGAGATAGGGTCGACCGACCGAGACGAGACCCGCGAGCCCGTATAGGTGTGGAGCAAATGACGGTTCAAGCGCTGCCATCCCGGTGGCGGCAGCAAACGAGGCGACAGCGTGAGAGGACGGAAACGAGTGCTCGCTCGGAGTGGCACCTAGACGTTCAAGCCCAAGATCAGGACGACGCCTATGGATGAGGCGCTTGAATGGGTAGTTCAAGAGGATGCCAACCGGTGCCAAGCCACCAGCGGCAATCCAGCGCAGCCCGCGCTGGCGGTCCCGCACCGCCAATGCGGCCCCTATTGCCATCCAGATCGCGCCATGATCGGCGGCGGCGCCGATCCCAATCATCGCCGTCTCGATCGGGCGGTTGTGCAGGTGAGTGCGCAGGTAAATGAGAGATGCGCGATCCATTTCCTGTACGCGTTCTGCACAGGACGCTGGCATCGACATTCCGATCCTCCAAGCTCCGCGGTGTATGACGACCGGCCCCTGCCGGAGTGGTCCTCAAAATGTTGCTGTCCAGCCTAGAGTCACAGGCTCGGATCTAGTTGACAAACCGGAATGTAAGAATCAGTAGTGGGTAGGAAGTTGCCCGAGATTTGAAGGAATAATAGTCAGTCTTTATTGCGAGCATTTCGGGCCAACCCATCCTCGGGAACGCGGTGTTGACGCGTGCGCCTTGGCCGCTCGTCGAAAGCTCAGCCGCCGTTGACACCCTCATCGCCGAGTCGGCGCGTGATCCAAGCACGATGTCTGACGTCCGCCACGCCATCCACTGAGGCCCGCAACGCTCGATAACGCGGAACTATGTAGATCTGCGGCGATCACCTGACACGGCCCAGACGAGGCCCACGCCAGCTTCGCTCCGCCCTGGACGATGCCGACGGTGGCCATCTCTACATTCGGGGCATGCACATGGATAGGCGGAGGATCGTGGCCATCTCGGGACCGGTCTGCGCCGGGAAGACCACTTTGGGACGGGGCCTTGGATCCGCTTGCGGAGCACAGGTCCTGACCACGCGGATGCTGATCGCCAATCATCTCGGCCGACGGCCCGAGGAACTGAGCCGCGCCGAACTGCAGGCCGCCGGCGATCGACTCGATCGGGAACGAGGCGGCGCATGGGTGGCCGAGAAGGTCGCAGCGATGCGAAGCCAGGTGCACGGTCCGGTTGTGGTTGACGCGATCCGAAACTACGCGCAGCTCGAAGCCCTATGCGGTCTTGCCGCTACTTTTCATGTGCACCTGCGCGCGGACACCAAGATCCTTACCGCCCGATACGAGGAGAGGATCAGTCTTAGCCCGACACTCGAGTTCCCGAACTTGGCCGACCTACGGGCGAACCCGACCGAGGCCGCAGTCGAAGAACTCGCGGTACAAGCCAACCTGGTACTCGACACCGGACGAAGCGTCCCCGCGGCGACGAGGGATGCCGTGCTACTACACCTACCCTGAGCCTCCAGTCCCCTGGGGGGAGGCCCCAGTCCGGGACGCCCTAGCTTCCAGGGCTTTCTCCTGCTTTTCCAAGCGGTGAATCTTCCGCGTCAGTGAGTCCACCCTCGTCGAGACGTCGGACCGGCTATCGACATCGTCGTGCAGGACGGTGACGGTGGCGATCAGCATGGCGGCGATCGAGACAATGACGACGACCGCGCCGGCGAGGGAGATGCCGCCGAAGATGCGCTGTTGGCGGCGTACGGAGGCGGCTGCCGCCACCGCCGCCGCCTTGGCACGGGTGACGAGACGCGGAATCGAACTGGTGATCGAGCCGGGGTACGCGTGGCGCAAATAGTCATCGACACTTTTCCGCTTGTTCTTCAGCGAAGGAAACTCGACGTAGCGCCCTTCTCGGGGCGGCGTCGTTCTGCCGTTGGCCCAGCGGTCGTTTGGACTGATCTTGGTGAACTCCATCCAGACCAGCGGTTCACCACCGACGATCGTGTAGTCGTTGTAGGTGAGATTGTGGAGAGGAAGTGACAGGCGACCAGTGAAGCCCGGATCGACGAGAGGCCCGGTACCGACAAGGATTCCACGGTAGATATCACGGATGGTCAAGTTGAAGCGAGCAGCGATGTAGTCGGGAAGGCGGAGCATCGGCTCGAGCGTCACGTAGACGATCGAGTTCCGGCGGAGGATCAGCTCATCGCCGGGCCCGAGCGTTGTCTTGACTTTCCTAGGTTTGCTGTCCTCGTCTGAGTCCGGGTCGGCCACCGCATCGGTGTCCCAATAGACCACCTCGCCGCCGAGCCGTATCGCACAGGAGGCCGGCTTGAGCGTTTCCTCGGGCTTTGCCGGGATCTCGAACGGATAGATCATCCCGGTCGTCGCGACATAGTCGAGGAGATCGGCGGTGTTCAGGAGCGCCGGTGCCACATTCGGGAACGGATCGGCCCCGCGGGTGGCCCCAAAGCGTTCTTCGGCCTGCTGCTCGGTCTCAGCAAAGCGAGAGGAACCCTCGGATGCTGGCTCGGTCGACATCGACGGCCGCCAGGTTCAGGTGGCGACCGTGGGTCTGCGCGCCGGTTCGTATCGCAGGAGGCCATCGGGCGCGAGGCCAACGTAGTCCGGCGCTCGCCCAATCTGCTTGGCGATCCCTGCGACGAAGAGCGAGGTCTTCTCCGTGAGGGCACCTTCGCTTGCCGCATCGAAGTAGTCAACGTGGTTAAGGACGATGGCACTCGGCCGATTGACGCTGATGGCTTCACGGACGATCTCTGGGTCGAAGCGGGCGACTCGGCGCAGACGGCCGGTGACCGAAGTGAACTCCGCGAGAGCCTCCGCGTGGCCGCCCTCGGCGGCAATCGTTCCCCAATCGATCTCGGGCGCACCGAAGGGCCCGGAATCTCCGGCGACGCGGATCGGGAACGCGCGGAGTACCAGGACTACCTCGTCGACATCGAGCGGACTCAGCCCGGTCTCTGCAACGACACCGGCCGCAGTGGTGTCGCGGGAGGTCGTCTTCGGATAGTGAGGGGAGTGCAGAAGCGAGAGGCCAAAGCCTTGCGTCCCCTCGAGGATGACGCGCTCGCCACGGTCAAGCATGTCCCGCAGGATCTCGGCGGTCGAGGCCAGATAGGGCTCTAGGCCAGGGTGACTGGCGGCCAGATGGTCGCGGCCGAGGCGAGCGATCCGCCTGGTGACGGCGGCGCCCGTGCCGCTTGCGGTCGAGCCGATCCTCGCAGTGAGATCGCTCTGTCGCTCGACGTCAATGTCCTCTGGGGTGATCAGCATCGCCTTCGGATCGATGATGAGCCGCTCGGGCGGGAGGTCTATTTCCCGGATCTCACGCAAGAGAATCTCGGGGTCGACATAGGACCCTGGCGGAAGGACGCAGACGACGTCCGGAAGTACAGCGGCGGTGGGCAGCTGACGCAAGACGTGCCGGCCGGCCCCCAGGGTCTCGATGGTGGTGTGGCCTGAGTTTGAGCCGCCGACCCGGACGGCGGCGCGCGCTGAGGACCCACGTGCCCAGAACTGGGCGACCTTGCCCTTGCCCTCCGATCCGAACTGGCCGCCGACGATCACGGTGGCTGGCATGACCTCATGCTACGCCCCGGGACGGCGGCACCATCTGCGAGGCTGCGTTCTGTGAAGAACCAGTACGTGGGTGACCAGAACGACTTCGCGAAGTACCTCCTTCTGCGCCTCTGCGCCCAGGTCTTTGAGGAGATCATCGTCGCCTGGATGCTGACTGAGGACGACGGCCTCGGCGACGGGTCGAAGATCGGCTACCTCGACCTTCACGAGTGGCGGGAGTATGACCCCGTCTTGCTAGATGGACTCGCTGAGCTGGTTGCGTCGGGGAACCGGACCCTGGCTGCGGTCGAGGGCTCGGGACTGCTGCCCCGTGCGAGCTTCTTCCCGGAGAAGGTTCCGCGTGGCGCCGACGCGCGGTTGGCTTACTTCCAGCCGATCGCGGCCGCCGCCGGCCCGGGATCCCTCGTCTTCTTCGACCCCGACAACGGTCTCGAGGTGACGAGCACGCCGAAGGGGAAGCGCGGGGCAGAGAAGTACGTCTACCTTGACGAGCTCGGCCCCTTCGCCGATGCCGGAGCCTCAATCCTTATTTACCAGCACTTCCCCCGCGTACAGCGCGACCCGTACGTTGAGGCTTCGCTGTCCCGACTGCGGGCCGCCCTTGGCCCAAAGTTCGACACCTTCGCCGCCCGCACCTCCCACGTCGGCTTCCTCTTCGGGGTCACCGAGGAGTTAGCCAGCCCTCTGCGTGAGGCGCTCGCAGCGGAGCATGCCGAGCACCCAATATTGCGCTATATCCCCTAAGTCGGCGTCGGATCTGCCCTCGCCTCCGCCTCCCGACGCCGCGACACGTCAGTCGAGGCCGAGATTCCGAAGCCGGAAGCCCATGGCCTCCGAGGACACCGCGTATCGCTGAGCCAGATCCGTGACGTCCCTTATGCCATCCGCGAAATCCTCGCGCACCCACCGTTCATCCATCAGCAGGGCGGCGGCGAAGGCGTTTGCCTCCCGCTCGTCAAAGTAGCTGTAACCGGGCGGCTCCCAATGATCATCGACCTTGTACTCGAGGTAGTAGCCGGCGGCATGCCTTAGCACGGCGTGCCCGACCTCGTGCGCGACGCTGAAGCGTCGCCGTTTCGGAGAGTGATCCCTGTTCACCGCTATGACGAACGCGTCATCGTCGATGTTCATCACCGCGGCGGAGAGCGAGTCGGGAAGTGGGCGCCGGTAGATCGGGATCCCGAGCGCCCGGCATACGTCTTTCATCTCGACCTGCGGCCGGTCAATACCTGCAATCTGCAGCACCTCTCGCGCGGCGACCTCCGGCCGAAGTTCCCGAAGGTCGACGACCGGACCGCCGGAGGGGAGGTCGGCTTCGATCTCCTCAAGGAGTCGCTCGACCGCGCCAGCGAGATCCTCGCCAGGCAGGGTCTCCAGATCGGCGCGGAGGCTCAGGCCCACGGGCTCGCGCCGGGTTGGCGTTGAGATCTCACCGAGGAAGAACTCCGGCGGCTTGTCGAGGACGATGCACGCGCGGGTGAGATCCTCGATCTTCATCCTTCGAGACCCGCCCTCAAAGGCGGAGATCATCGAGGCCCCATAGCCCATCGCCTCGCCGAACTCCTTCTGAGAGAGACCTTTGTCCTCCCGGGCCTGGCGGAGGCGGGCACCGATCTGGTCTGAGAGCCTCGCTTCGAGTTCGCTGAAAGCGTCCACGAGCTACGTCTTCCCCGTTCCGCCGTCGGTTACGCCCACATCGTCCTCTCGTCGCTTTACCATTCGTGGAGATTGAGTTCACAAATGGTGAAGCTCTCCGTAGTCGGAGTATACGCGCCGCCCCGGAGCGCTTCTCCCGATTTCGCCGAAGGAGCGAACGAATGTCTGGAAAGAAACAGCACGTGGTCCGGCGCGAGGACGGTTGGGGGGTGCGGGGCGAGGGCAACGTCCGCGATAGCTCCCACCACCGCACCCAGTCGGAAGCGATCGACGCCGCCCGCAGCATCGCCCGCAACCAGGGCACCGAGGTGGTGATCCACGACCGTCACGGCCGGATCCGCGACTCCGACAGCTACGGGAACGACCCGTTCCCGCCGCGCGACACGCGTCACTGAGGGCTGCCAGCCGGGGCGGGCCAAAGGTCCGCCCCGGAAAGCCCAGGACAAGGACACCCGAAAGGAAATCGACGAGATGGGAAACGGACCGAAGGACAGCCGCGAAACCGCGAAGGCACCGGCAGGTGCCGTCCTCGACGTCGGCGGTGGGGAGGCGGCGCCAACCGACTTCTGCCTGCGCACCCACACCCTCGGGGTGCGACTGCGAGCTGGGGCCGAGCTGGAAATCGGGGTGGCCGTCTCGATCGGGCTCGGCTCGCCGCCGTGGGTCGTCGCCGACGGAGAGGAGGTGGGTGAGCTCGACGATCCTCTGGCCGGCGGGCTGACCCATTGTCTGGTCGAGGGCTTTCGCTTCTCGGGCTTCGTCGATCAGGTCGACCTCGAGGGACGCCGCGCGCGGGTCACAGTCAAGGGGGCGGAGAGGGCCTAGTGACCGGGCAGCTCCGACTTGAGGTCGATTTGCGTCACTACTGCCGCGACTGCCCCCTCGAGGCGATCTGCCAGGATCGCCAGGTTCTGCCCTGCCAGCCCCACTTCGGTGACCACCGCTACGGTGGGCCGAACGTCATGCACGGCGTCCGCCCCGACCTTGCGGACTACATGCGGGAGGTGGGCGGCGGCGGCCTCGGCGACGTGGGGGTGCTGCGGCGGCCAACCGCGAGGCTGCCTCTCCTAACGCCGAGGGTAAGGGCTCGCCGCTCGCTTCGCGGGCAGCTCCACCGCGACTTCTACGCCGTCGGACCGGATCAGGTGATCGCCGGGAGGCGGAGCGTCCTAGCCGCCGACGACCTGCGCGAGATTCTCGACTTGCGTGCCGACCAACGGCTCGTGTTGACCCTGTTCGGCGCCGATCCGCTGATGGAGATCCTCTGGGCGCAGCGGCGCCGGATCGTCACCCAGATCTCCGAGGCCGGCTACGAGCTGGTCACCCCGCCCTCCTTTTCATCGCGGCCCAATCACCCGCCGGCGGAGTTTCTCTACAACCTGAAGCGCTCGTTTGCCTTCTTCTCCCTACTGCAATGGGCGGGCGTGCCGACCGCGCCCCGTCTCGCCTGGCTGTGCGAGGCCGACGCCGATCGGATTGCCGGATGGGCGGGCACGCAAGCCGGCCTCGAGCTGGTCGCGATGGACCTCGCGGTGAAGCAGCCCGCGGAATGGAGGCGCCAGGTCGAGTTGCTGCGCCGCTTCGACCGGCAGACCGGTCACCGCTTTCGCTTCCTGATCCACGGACCCGCCGTGGAGACCCGTCTCGAGGAACTGTTCTCGATCCTGGGCGTGCGACTTCATCTCACCGGTAGCGGCGCGATCGCCCGCCCCTATGCCCTGGCCGGTCGATACGCCTCCTTCGTGGAAGAGGAAGAGCTGATCGCGGAACGCGCCCGAGCCGGCATCGTCACCTCGACCGCCGACCGTGGACAGGGGAGCATTGCCGCATCGGAGGCGTCCGGACCCGGTACCGTCGGCCGCCTGGCCGCCTAACGGCCAAGCCCCCTGAAAGCGCTCTTTCCCCCGAACGATCGAACACTCAGGAGGCTGGGAAATGCAGTGCTCTTCGATGGCCTCCTAAGCCCGGCGACCCTTGGACCTCAAGCGCAGGCACCGCCTCTCCTGGCAGCAGATGCGTGTAGCGCGACAGCGTGAAGGCCGGAGAGTGGTGGCCGAGTACGCGGCTTAGTTGCACGATGTTCGTGCCGTTGCTCAGGTGCATGGACGCGAACGTGTGGCGGAAGGTGTGGAAGCCGGCCCACGGCGCTCCGACCTCCTGGACCAGGGGCTTCAGGATTCTGCGGCGCAGGTTGTTGGGGTCGATCGGCCCGCCTGCCTCGTTGACGAAGGCGAGGGCGGCGGAGTCCTCCGCGTCGGCACCCAGGTGCTCGCGCAGCTTCCTGGCGAGCCGCGGCGTCAGCGGAACGTCGCGGCGGCCGTACTTGGACTTCGGGGGTCCGATCCGGCCTTTGACCAACGCGCGGCGGACGCAGATCTCCGGCGGGGGCTCGTCGAGCAGGACGTGCAGGCGCTGCAGGCCGATGGCCTCACTGATCCTCAGGCCGCAGCCTGCGAGCACCTCGAAGAGGAGCCGGTGCGGCTCGGGCGCCATCGCGAGAAGCGCCGAGAGCTGCTCGCGGCTGAAGACCTTGACGGTCTCCTCGTCGTCCTCGTGATTCTGCTCGGGCTCCCGGGGAAGCACGAGGCCGCGGGAGGGGTTGTGGCGGATCAGGCCCTCGCGCGTCGCGGTGGCGAGGGCGGAGCGAAGCGGCATCATCACGTTGGCGATCGTCGAGTCGGCGATCCGCTTGCCCTGCTCGTCCTCGTCGCGGAGCCAGTCCACGAACCGGGCCAGCTCGTAGGTGGTGACGTCGGTCAGCTTCAGCCGCTTGGAGAAGTAGTGGCGGGCGTGGCAGTGGATCAGGCGCCGGTATTCGTCGCGGGTGTTCTCCCGGAAGCCGCGGCCCTGGCCCCGGTAGCGCTCGACCCACTCGTCGAGGTACTGAAGGAACGTGATCGCCGTGTTCGGCTGCAGCACGCCCCGGTCGCGGTCGCTCTCGCTCCCCCGCTTGATCCGCCGCGCCTCCTCGTAGGTGCGGGCGCTCCGCTTGCGCTGCTTGCCGGCCACTTCGATCACGGCGACGTAGCCGACCGTCGCGCCCTCGCCGTCGACCCGCCGGTACACGCCCGGGGTCTTGGTCTTTCGCAGCCGCCGCTTGTCGCGGCTGCGTGGATCGGCCGCAGGGGCCGACGTATCCTGGGAAACGCTCATGAGTCATCACCTCGTGAGCCGGGGGCGGGCCGTTGTCGCGGCGCCGCCCCATTTTCAGTTGACGGACAAAACGTTACATGGACCGACCCCCGGTCCCAAGGGCGAAAGTCGGCGCCAAGCCGCTCCCGAAACTCCCGAGCCCGTCTACCGCGCATCGCCACCCCCTCCCGCTTCCGCGTAGCGATCGAGCGATTCCCGCCGGTAGAGGGGCCGGCGGCCGTCGCGGCCGTCGGGCCGCAGCAATCGGGCGCTGGTGAGTTCGTGGATGCGCCTGCGCGTGGTGCCGAGGTAGCGGGCCGCGGCGTCGGTGCCCAGCAGACCGGCTCCCTTGCCGCGCACGGCCTCCAGTCGCCGCGCGACCCGGTCCGCCAGGGCGGCGGCGAGGGCATCGACGAAGCGCTCGTCCACCCGCAGCGCCGGCATCCCCGCCGGTCGGGGCCGCCCGCTCGGCGCCGGCCTGGGGCTCACCGGCCGCCTTCCCCCAGCCAGTCGACCGCGGTCCCAGGGTCGGCGACGGTGCGGCAGATCGGCGCGAACGGGCCGAGGGCATCGAGGTCGGCGAGCAGGCAGATCGAGACCTCGACCTCGGGCGAGCCCGCCAGGTCGGGGTCCTGGCGGCAGAGCGCGAGGACGGTCCGGCGGCGATCCTCGAGCCGCTCGCGGGAGCGCCCGGCGAGGACGACGAGGACGGCCGGGAACACCGGGTAGAGCCGCTCCCAGAGGACGACCGACCCGTGCCCGGCCTCGCCCGGGACCCTGCGGCGGTAGAGGCGACCGTAGCGCGCGATCTGGCGGGCCAGGTCGGCGGCCGAGCGGTTGGCGCGATCGACCTCGACGAAGCGGTAGACGATCGAGGACCGTCCGCCGCCTTCGGCGAGCTGGTAGTCGAGGACCGCGTCGCAGATCAGCTGCTCGGGCGCCCGCCGCCCCGGCGGCGGCCCCAGCGAGTGGGCGACCTCGTGGCGCCAGTCGAACGGGCCGAACTCATCGCCGCGCTCCCGTGCGGCGCGCAGGATGGCGAGGCCGGCGTCGTTGACGGCGATCGTGTGCTCCCGCAGCGGGCCGGCGGCCTGCTCGGGGGCGATCACCTTGCGGCGGGTCTCGGCCAGGCCGGGGACAGCGTCGAGGGCGTCGGCGCCCTGCTCGGTCAGGTGCCAGAGCAGCCGCCCCCGCTCGCCCGGGGTGCCGGCCACCAGCCCCGCCACGCGCAGGCCGGCGAGCACGCGGTGGACCCGCTGGCGCGAGACCCCGTCGGCATGCAGATCGCGAACCTGACGGGTGAGGAGCAGCCGATGATGGCCGACGCCTTCGAGGATCGCCGCCGCGATCCGCCCCGGCTCGCCTGCGCCCCTCGGAGCCCCGGTCACCGCAGGCCTCGGGAATCGGCGGGGACCGCGAGCAGCGCCACGCGGTGAGCCAGCGACCGCCGAGCGACAGCGAGGCGGGGCGCGATCAGCGCAGAGGCGAAGGACAGCAGAGCCACGGCGAGGCTGTCGGCGGCGGGGCGACCCGCGGGCCTCGGGACCGAGCGTGCCCGCCGCGAGGCGTCGGTGACCGGGACGGCGAGCGCGGTGGGAGCGAGCGGGACTCCGTCCCGCGGATCGGACCCGCTCATGAGCGGACTCCCCGCAGGGGAATACAAGCCAGCGAGCCGCTGCGCTCGCAAACGCAGTCCGCAAGCGGCCCTGGCCCGGATCGCTCCCGACGGCGTGAAAACACAAGCGGAGACCCCAGGGGAAACGGCACGGGAGATCCCACGGGAAACGCCCGCACATGGGCGCCTGACGCACCGGGCTCGGCGTGAGTCGGCTGCTCTGACCTTGTCACCTACGTCTTGCCTCACCTTGCAATTGCCTCCTTGGCTCCGATGCGACGTGACGGCATGAGTCAGTCGCGAGGGCGTGTGTTTGCGTTGGTGAGGTCGGTCTACTGCAGCCGCCGCCAGATGGCTACAAACGCGCCTAAGTACATAAGTACAAACGCGAATTGGTGAAACATCTGTGCTATGGGGGCTGGCATCGGAGCGCATCCCGCCCGGTACATCAGGCGAAGCGCCCCAACGCCCCGCAGTCCTTCCCTCAGGACTCGAACTCGACCTCGTACCCCGCGTCGACCTCAAGCTCGATCTCCCCGGGAGTCCATCTCACCCCGGCGAGCAGCTCGTCCAGGCTGATCGAGAGCGCCCCGGCAAGCCGCACGCAACTGTCGAGCATCCCCACCGACTTGCCCAGCTCGATCGCGCCGATCTGCCCGGCGGAGACCAGCGCCAGCTCGGCGAGGCGCTCCTGGGAGAGACCGGCGCGGCGGCGGCGTAGGTAGAGGTTGTCGGCAAGCCGGGCCCTGGCCTCATAGGTCAGTTCCCTGGCCCGCGACTCCCGGCTCATCCTCGCCTCCTGCCGGGTGCGGTCCCTCGCAGCTCCGCCACTTCAGCGGCGAGCTCGGGGTCCTCGGGAACCTCGAACTCTCCGGGCGTCATCACCGTCTCGGCCGGCATCCACTTAACGCCGGCCACCAGCTCGCTCGGGGAGACTCCGAGCGTGCCGGCGAGGCGCAGGAAGGTGTCGGTCCGCGGCAGCGAGCGTCCCAGCTCGAAGAGGGAGATCGCCGGCAGGGAGATCTCGGCCCGCAAGGCGAGCTCGTACTGGCTGATGCCCGCTCTCCTGCGGCACTCGCGGAGGTTTCGCCCGAATCGCTCCCGCAGCTCCTCGGAGGAGGGCTTTCGGTCAGGGCGCATCCGCGCCCCTGCGCATCATCGGTCCCCGCCGTAGCCGCCGCCCACCTGCTGGCGGGAGCCCGGCCGCCAGCGCAGCCCGGCGAGGAGGTCGCAGGGGCTCGCCTCCACCCCGGCGGCGACCTTCAGGATCGTGTCCAGGCGCGGCGTTCTGAGCCCGCGCTCCAGGGCGCTGATCTCGGTGCGGTGCATGTCGAGCAGGCGAGAGAGCTCCTCTTGGCTCAGGCAGGCGAGCCGGCGGCGGCGCCAGAGCCGGCGGCCGAAGTGCTCCGCGATCGGCGAGGGCCGCTCCATCATCGGACCTCCTCCCAGCGGCTGCCGAGAGCGACCTCGAAGCCGCCGGCCGGCGGCTTCGCTCCGTGCAGGCGGTTGGGGTCGATCCGCCATGCCATCCCGGCGAGGAGCTCGCAGGGCTCGGCCTGCACCCCGGCGGCGACCCTGACGATCGTGTCGAGGCCGGGAACGCGCAGGCCGCGCTCGAGCAGGCTGATCTCCGTGCGGTGAAGGCCCGCTCTGCCGGCCGCGTCCTCCTGGGTGATCGCGGAGCGCCGACGCGAGACGACGACGTTCTCGGCGAAGCGGAGGACGACGGCAGTGAGCTGGTCGGCCTCGTCGCTGCTGCTTCGCGCTGGCATCACCTACGCCTCCGCCGTGGGGCCGAGCTCGGCGAGCAGGGCCGAGCAGGTCGAGGCCGCCACCTGGAAGCGCCGATCGGTCGCCGCCTCCTGCTCTCTGGCCTCGCGGTCTTCCGGCGATCCCGCCAGGACCTCCTCCGCTTCGCGGCGCAGACGGACCAGCACCCGGGCCAGGACCTCGGGCTTCAGCGTCAGGCCGAACTCCTGCGGCTCGACCTCCCTCCCCCAGCCGATGTCGCCGAGCAACCAGAAGTCCTCGACGAACTCGGTGCAGATACGGATCGCCCTGTCGGTGTCTTCCTCGACCTCCAGCGCGAGCCAGATGTCGCCGAGGCCCGAGAGGTGGTTGCAGACCGCCTCGTAGAGGCCGGAGCGCTGCGCGCGGTCGATGGTGATAGTTGGCTCGGGCACGGCGCCCTCCTCCCGGTCGGGCACCGAAGGGCGGCCGCGAAGCGCTCCCCCGCTCGGGACGGGGACAGGTAGCTTCTCTCGCGCATCGAAGGCCTTGTCTTCGGTGCCGGGCCCCGGGGCGTTCCACCGCCGCCGGGGCCGTTTTGATTTGCGTTGTCGCGCAGCAACGTAGGTGGACGGGGGCGCCCTCTCAAGGCCTTCGGGAGACCTGTCTCGAACCTCACCTTGCCCCAGGGCTTGCCCCACGGGGGTTCTGAGGCACTTCGGAGAGGGTCGGGTTGCGCCGATTCCGCTTGTTCAAGCGGAATCCTGAGATGCGCCCGACGGGAGTCGAACCCGCGACCTTCGGCTTGAAAGGACGGGGGGCGTTGGCCCTAGGAGCCGGTTTGCGGCTGCGATGTGACCGAAATGCGACCCGCAAAGGCGGGCGTCGATCAGGGCGTCGCCAGTTCCGGCTTGAGAACCCGCGTGCTGCCGTCGGTTGAGACGAGAACGACCGCGAGCCCTTCGTCCGTGGCACGCTCGATGTCATGACCGGCCGAAGGAGTGTCGGCATCGATGAATGCAGCGCGCTCGGGATAGGGCGAGCGGCCCTCGATCGCGAGGTCGATCGCTTCGTCCATCACCTTGGCGGCGGGAGAGCGATTGCTATCGGCGGTCATTGCCTTTCCCATCCTTCGATCATCTCGCGGCTAACGCAAACTTTCCGGCGAAAACTTGCGTCGACCAACCCGCGACGCAAGTTGTCTTGTGTCCGGGGGAGCTGCTCGACCGAGATGTCTGACATCCCGATTCGCGATGTCAGACATCTCGGTCGCTCTCCCGCGCCTCGATCTCGGCGTTTGCCCACTTGATGGATAGTGCTGCCCAGCGGATGGCCTGCTCGGCGCCGACCGCCGTCGGGTTGCCCAGGCCATAGCGAATCGCTGCCGCGTATGGCGTGAGCCGGTCGGCCTCGGTGAGGTCAGCCGGCAGCTCGACGCCGGCGTCCTCGCAGAGCTGCATGAGGAGACCGAGATCGTGAGTGAACGGAAAGTCGAGACCCCGGCTGGCGATCACGGCCTTGAGAGCCTTCTCCACCGCTTGCTGCGCGTGAAAGCCCACTGGCGAGTCGGAGACACGTTCGTCGTTATGCAGAGCTTCCGCGGCGACAAGATCCTCACGCGCAAGGGTCAGCAAATCGCCTGGCAGATCTGGCGTCTTGCTCATCCGACGAGGACACGGCCCTGCGACAGCGCCGCGTGGACGAGACCGCCTCGCACATCTCGCCAGCGATCAGCGTAGTCGCGGCTGACCACGATGACATCGACCGGCAGCCGCAGATCGCGCAGCGTTCGGTGCAAGCGCACCGCCTCCTCAGTCTCGTCGGCGACCTCCGGCTCGACCACGAGGAAGTCGACGTCACTATGCGGGCCGGCGTCTCCCCGGGCGTGTGACCCAAACAGGATCACCTCCGAGTTAGGGGCAGCGGCAGCGAGACGGCGTCCCGCCTCGGCGATCAGGGTTTCGTCAGCCACCCTCATAGCCAAGATCGTAGTCGCCACCATGGATCGAGTACAGCATTGCTCCGGCGCGCAGCGACGCGCGGGGGGATGGCGGCCTTGCCGCAGGCCAATCCGTTTCACGACCAGCGAGCGCCTGGAACCAGCCTGCCCGACTGCTTGACAGTCACATATCGGTACGCATATGGTCACCAATTCATGAAGAAGAAGCCACTTCTCGTACCGCTGGGTGTCGCCCTCGCGGCGATGTTCCCGCAGGGTGCGCCAGCCAAGGTGGTCGATGCGGGCCTCAGCGTTGGCCGAGCGCAGGCTGCGATTACCCAGACCACCGGAGCGACGGCGGCCCCGCTGCTGGCACTTCCGAACGGCAACGGCAGCGCGACGGCGATGGGGCATTACTCACATCACAGCCACCACAGTCATCACTCGCACCACAGCCACCACTCGCATTACTCCTCCTCGGGTGGCGGCCACTACTCCCATTCCTCCCACTCGTCTCATTCGTCGCACTACTCGGGCGGCTGAGCGCCGAGTCAGGCTGGCGGGCGCCTGGTGACGGGACACGTTTCCTTCGACGGCTCGACCGCATCCATCGATGCGGTCCAAAGAGCCGCGTATCGCCTCTCCGACCGGATCTCTTGCGACATCGCCGCTGGCGAGGGCTCAATCGAGGTCACCGTCCATCCAGCCGAGCCCGACGCAGATGTCGAAGCGCTGATCGGCGAACTTCGCAACGAGGTTCTCGATCAAGTGCTGCGCGAGCGGATTCGCGGCGAGACCGCGGACGTTCGCAATCTCGTCCTGGCAGTGGCCTTCTCGAAGACCGGGCTCGTCGAAAGCGATGGCTAAGTTCCTCGACCCCGAGGCCTACCGTGCGCAAAGCGCCGACTGGCAGCTACTCCCGTTCCGCTTCGAGAGGATCAACGGCCGGGTCCTCGTCACCAATTTGGTCGGCGAGCATCTCTTCCTTGACGCCGAGGAGTTCGGGCAGCTCTCCAAAGGGGACCTACCAGCCGACTCGCCTCTAGTTCGGCGTCTACGCGCCAAGCACGTGATACGTGAAAGCGGTGACGACCTACCCGTCGAACTCCTCGCGATCAAGGCCCGCACGCGCTACCGCCGCCTGTCGGAATTCACCGCCCTCCACATCCTCGTCGCCTCGTTGCGCTGCGAGCACTCCTGCCCCTACTGCCAGGTCTCGCGGCAAAGCTCTGACAAGGGCGCCTACGACATGAGCTCAGAGACGGCAGCCATCGCGCTCGATTCGGTCTTTCGCTCCCCCTCTCAGAACATCAAGATCGAGTTCCAGGGTGGAGAGCCGCTGCTCAACTTCGAGCTGATTGAAGAGGTGGTCGCGACGGCCCGACAGCGCAACGAGACGGAGGGCAAGAACCTCGGTTTCGTGATCGCCACGAATCTCGCCCTCCTCGACGACCGGGTAATCGAGTTCTGTCGCGCCAACAACGTCTACATCTCCACCTCTCTCGACGGCCCGGCCGACCTCCACAACAAGAACCGACCTCGGCCCGGCCGAAACAGTTGGGAGCTGGCGACCGCCGGGATCCAGCGCGTCCGCGAGGAGCTCGGCGTCGACCGCGTCTCCGCACTGATGACGACGACGCGCTCCAGTCTCGGACGGGTCATCGAGATCATCGATGTCTACGTCGAACAGGGATTGACGAGTGTCTTCCTGCGGCCGCTCTCGCCCTATGGCTTCGCGATCAAGACGAAGAGTTTCGCCGCCTACGACGTCGATGCCTGGCTCCCGTTCTTCGAGGAGGGTCTCGACTACATCATCGAGCTGAACCGCGCCGGCATCCCGATGGTCGAGCAGTACTCCGCGATCGTCCTCAAGAAGATGCTGACCAACGACGATCCCGGCTACGTCGACCTCACCTCACCGGCGGGCATCGGGATTGGGGCCATCGTCTACAACTACGACGGTGACGTCTACGCCTCCGACGAGGGGCGAATGCTCGCCGAGATGGGTGACAAGACGTTCCGGCTCGGCAATCTCCATCAAGACTCCTACGAGGAGATCATGCTGTCCGACGCCCTGCTCGGGCCGCTCGAGGAATCCTTCACCCAGAGCGCGCCGATGTGCTCCGACTGCGCCTTCGAGCCCTACTGCGGCGCCGATCCGACCTACCACCACGCGACGACCGGCGACTTCCTCGGGCGGAAGCCAACCTCCGGATTCTGCAGGCGCAACATGGCGATCTTCAAGCTGCTGCTCGATCGCTACGAAAGCGATGCCTTCACCCGTTCCCTGTTCCAAACCTGGGCAAGCCATTGATCGCGCTGCGGGGCAAAGCGACTGAGGTCGAGCTGAGCGCGCCCATCGCCCGCCGAGTCTGGAAGCTGGTCGACGCCGCGACGCTGACGCCCCAGCGTCACTCACGCGCCTTCCTCGCCGGAGACGACGGCCAAGCCCCGGACGGTTTCGACCTCTATCTCTCACGCAGCGCTGCATCCCGACCAGACCAGGACGCAACGTGGCTGAGGCTGCCCGAGGATCTTGACTACCTCAGTGGCGGCGACGTGGTGTCGGTCAGCGACGACGGTGAGCGCATCCGCGTCCTGTGGCGTCACCAGAGCCACCAAAACAGCATCCTCCTGACCGAGCGCTGCAACCACTACTGCTTGATGTGCTCGCAGCCACCGAAGACGCGCGAGGACGACGAGCTGCTGGCCCAGGCATTCGAGCTGCTCCGGCTGCTGCCGCGCGACGTCGCCGAGATCGGTTTCACCGGGGGCGAGCCGACCCTCTACGGACAGGAGCTAATCGACCTGCTGCGGCTCTGTCGCAACCTCCATCCCGAGGCGCAGGTCCACGTTCTCTCGAACGGCACTCGGTTCGCCGATCCGGACTTCGCCGCCGCCTGGGCGTCGATCGAGAACCCGAACATGATGGTGGGCATCCCGATCTACGGAGCCGAGCCCGCCCGGCACGACTACGTCGTGCAGTCAAAGGGCGCGTTCAACCAAACCATTCCGGGCATCCTCAACCTCGCCCAGCTCGGCCAGCGCATCGAGATCCGAGTCGCCCTCCACAAGCAGACCGCCCCGGCGCTTCCCGAAATCGCCGAGTTCATCGCCCGCAACCTGCCCTTCGTCGATCAGGTGGCATTAATGGGCCTGGAGATGATCGGCCTCGCGCGAGCCAACATCCCCGAGCTCTGGATCGATCCGACCGAGTACGCGGACGAGCTGATCGAGGCGGTCACGCTCCTCGACCGCAGCCGCATCCACACCATGATCTACAACCACCAGCTCTGCCTGATCCCGCGCTCCATCTGGCCGTGGACGGTTCGATCGATCTCCGATTGGAAGAACGAGTACCACGCCGAGTGCGCGAGCTGCAACGTCAAAGACGACTGCGGCGGCTTCTTCTTTTCGGCCAAATACAAGGTCTCCGAGAACATCCGCGCCATCCCTATCGAGGGGACGCAGGAGCCCGCCGTCCTCCAGATCTAGCGAGAAGCCTGCGATGGCACCGCGTAACCGATTGCAGCAGCTTCGAAGTGCCATCCGTCGCCGCGGCGTTGCTCGCGGCGCGCGTCTCTGGATCGAGACGGCTGCCGCAATCGTGACGGTAGCCGCCGTCGCGATCGGTCTCGCCAACCACTTCACGGCGGACTCCGAGCGGACGTTTCCGGGCGAAGGGAAAAGAGTCGTGGCCTTCCGCCAGGTCGCAAATCGAATCTGCACCGAGCATCAGGGCAATATGCACCGCGCGATCGCCGAGGGGCGGACGAGGGTCGAGCGCCTCGGCTTCATCGCCCGAGGCATCGGCTGGGACCTCAACGACCTCGAAAGCGTGACGCCGCCCCCAACGCGCTTCGACCCCTTCCTCGCGGAGATCGCGATCCGAAGGCAGATCCGCCTCGAAGTCCTGGCCCTTCAACGTGCAATAGAGCTTGGGAGCCGAAGCAAGCACGCAAAGGCCCTGGCAAACATCGAACAACTTGAGGCCGAATCAAGGGAACGTTCACGAGAAGCCGGCCTCAGCCATTGCGCCACGATCTTGCCGCCATCCCGGTCACTGCTCGAATAGCGCCGCCGCCAAGGGCAAGGCTGTGACTTGAAAGGACGGAGGCCGTCCGCACTGGAAAGCGGGATCGAGGCGGCGATGCGAAAGAAGTGACATTCAGCCGTCCATCGCCTTGCTATTCCGAATCGCTTGATAGATGAACTCCCAGCGCTCGATGCTTCTCGGCGACTCACCACGGAACTGAATCTGGCTCAGCATTTCGATGTCGCCCTGAGGTACCTCGGGATGCCGCTCGACGAACTTCTGTAGTGATGCTGGCGGGTTTTTCGGGGGGGCGGTGATGATCGGCTTGCCAAGCAAATCGGACATCGCGACTCCGAGAGCCTTGGCGATCGCGTAGAGCTTGCTGGCCGAGGGCTGCTTAGTTCCCTCCTTGGGGTTTTCCAACTCTGAGAGGTAGCTCTTAGAGATTTTTGCCGCCGTTGCCAGCTCGGTCGCGCTCATTCCCCGTTCCTCTCGATACCGCTTAATCCGAGTGCCGATGCTCCTGTTGTTCGCCATGCCTAGCCACCTCTTCTAATGCTGCTCATTTCGCGCGACGAACCAGGGCAAGCACCCTTCCATCCCTCCCATATCGCTTGGCACTGATCCTCACCGCCCCAATCGCATCGGCGCAAAGCTCGTCGATGCTCCCCCGCTCGTCCAAGATCTCGCCCCGCAGGGCTCTGGCCAACCCCGCCTCGTTCGCGGATTTATGCGGCTTTACAAACGGCCAGTCACCCCAGCGGATGCTGTAATCGAGTCGCAGCCGCGACGGCAACTCCTTCTCGCGTCCTGCCTCAGAGGGCTTATGACGGTCGCTGAGAACGAGCAGCATCGCCGGCTCAGAATGCAGAGTTACCGCCCGGCGGGCGGTTGCCTCAATGCTTGCCTCGAACAGCCCGGCTAGATCCTCGATCGTCTCAAGGTTAAAATCGCCCGCGGCCATCCGCGGCGCGAAGAAGCGCCGCGGGAGTAGCAACTCAGCGCCGGCCACATCGCACATGCGCTCAAGCCAGGTCTGTTCGCCGTTGCAGCGGTACTGGCGGGCCTGGCGAAACCAAGGTAGCAAGGTGTGGCCCATCTCATGGCCGATCGTGAATCGCTGCCGCACGCGTCCGTCCGCACGGCGCACTCGCACTGCAAGCCCGCCCTCGTATGGAGCCAGCACTCCGGAGAAGGGCTGGTCGGCAACCTCGATCTCGTTGATCCCGCGAAACGACGCGAGCATCTCAAGTGGGGTGGGTGGGCCCATGACTTCGCCTTCTTCGAGCAGCTCATCGCAGAGGACCCGCATTATCCCCTCGTCACTCATTGCCGGCTCGGCTTTCCGAGTTTCCTCGAAGAGTGAGAGCTGTTCTGGCTTCGTCATCACGAACTCTGGTACGGGATTTTGACACGAGCAGTGGCGATCAGCTAGAGTTCGCTATCACGAACCAATATTCGTATTAGCAATTCGCGACCGGGGAGCTATTAGAACAACCATGATGAACTTTCAACAGCCAGGCATCACCAACCGCCCACCTGAGCATTTGGTGCTCGCGACCCTTCGGTTCCTCCACGAAGATGCCCCAGGAGCCCGTGCCTCCCTCGCCGCGCTGTCGAATGTTGTCGAACGGGAGCTCCGCTCAGACCTCGACCCCGAAAACCCGCCGGAGGCGAAGGAGGAGCCCTCGGCTGAGACTGGCGAGCTCGGCTTCGTCGACGGTTATGATCGCGCCCACCTGACGATCACCGTCGGTATCTCATCCACCGGCTTCGACCGTCTCGGCGTCAGCGCCGAAGACCGCCCCCAGGATCTGCGCCCGATTCCTTGGGAAAAGCTCGGCGACACCCCGAGTAACCCTGACTCAGGTGACCTGATCCTGCAGATCTGTGCCGACAACCTCTACATCTGCGAGCACGTCGTCCGCCGCATCGAGGAGGAGCTCGGCCATGAATTTGCGGTCGTCGCGACGACGATTGGCTCCCAGCGCTACAACAGCCGCCCCGGTCGCACCTCCCGACGCGAGGGTCGGGCATTGATCGGGTTCCTCGACGGTACCTCGAACCTCGATCCGCGTAACTCCGACTCCGACGCTGAGCTCGTGTTCGTCGACCCTGCGAAGGTCGGTGACTACCCCGACAAACCGCCGAGCGAACCGCCGAGCGAAGAAGTCAGCCCCTACGGCGGCGGCCAGCCGGGTCAGGGTCCCCATTTCCCGGCCGACCTTCCCGACAAGCCGGCCCGCGAGCCAGACTGGGCGAAAGGTGGCACTTACATGACCGTCCGCGTCAGCACCTTCGACTCCACTACTTGGGACGACCTCTCCCAGAACGCGCAGGAGGCCGCCGTCGGTCGCTTCAAGGTCCACGGGGCAAGCCTCGACCTCGAAGACAGCGACGCCGACCTTAAGAAAGAACCTGCGTTCGCGAGTGAACAGGACAACCAGAAAGTCGCGGTCACCGCCCACATCCGCAAGGCCAATCCGCGCGGGAGCGCGGTCGACGCCAAGCGCCGCATCTTCCGCCGCGGCTACCCGTTGATCGCGCCGGCCGATGGCGGCCTGCGCCGTGGCCTGATCTTTATCGCCTTCGCCCGCACGATTTCGACCCAGTTTGAGTTCATATTCCGCGGCTGGATGCGGAACCCCGACTTCCCAGAGCCCGGCAAAGGCATCGATGCCCTGCTCTTCGAAAAGCTCGGCGAGCAGGTTCTGGGTGGCGGCTACTACTTCGTACCCCCGCTCGATCACAAAACGAAGCCCTGGAGCTGGCAGTTGCCGCCGGCAGCCTGAAGGCATCGATGGCGACCTTCTCCGGGAACGTGGAATGTTCCTTGATGTAAAGCTGGCCGCCCGGCTCTGTGCCAAGCGGACACGACCCACCGAGCGGAACGGCAGGGAATGCGCCCGACGGGAGTCGAACCCGCGACCTTCGGCTTGAAAGACCGACGCTCTTTGGGCCCCCGAAAGGACCCGTTGACCACTGAGCTACGGGCGCTTATGTCTGCGGTGGGCGGGGTCTTGGGGCGGGTTGGGTCTCTGGGGGGAGGTCGGTGACTTCTCCCTGGATTGCCGCTGCGCCCCGGTCGCTCGCCTCGTTGCAGGTCGTTGGATTCTAGGCGAGGTGGGCCGGTCGTGGGTGGCTGGCTGCTTGTCTAGAAGCCGATCTTGGAGGCCGAGAGCTGGGCGGCGCCGAGGACGTCGTGGGCGGGGGTGCCGCTGGAGGGCAGGGGCGCGAGCCAGGCGGCGGCGTTCGCGAGGTCTTCTTGACCCTGGGCGGTGGTGACGTAGTTGGCGAGGTAGCCCTCGGCGGTCGCCGCCTGGGCCTGGGTGAAGCCGGCCTGGCCGTAGCCGTCCAGGGCGACGACGTAGGTCAGCTCACACAGGGAGTAGGCCTCCATGCTGCCGCTGGTGGCGCGGATGTTGCGATCCGCTCCGGAGACGCCGGTCCAGTCGGCGGACTCGCCCGACTGGCCGGGGCGGGCGCCGTTGGGCACGTTGTAGGAGGCCGCCTCGCAGTTGGCGCCTTCGGATTCGGTCGCCGGCCCGGCGAAGCTGCCGTTGGCGTACTTGACCATGCCGTTGTTCTGCAGTTGCAGCGAGTGGGTGTCGCCGCTCCTGCCGTCTTCGACGTCGGCCAGGGGCGCGAAGCCGATCGAGCCCTCAATCGCGTTGACCTGGGCGACGACGTCGGCACCCTTGTCGCCGCTGACCTGAACCAGGGAGCTGAGCTGGGTCGGCTTGCAGCCGCCGACGCCGCTCTTCGGCCAGGCGAAGCTGGACCAGCCCACGGCCGGCGCCGTGCAGGCCAGGCTGGCCGGGTTGATGCCGGCGAGGTAGCTGCGGAACTGGGGCTCCATCGCACCGCCGACCACCCGCGTCAGCGGGAAGCTCTGGCAGCCGGCGCCTTTGTGGCCGTCGAACTTCTCCCACGTCTTGACGTTGCCGCGGAAGGTGTTCTCGAGCTGCTTGTTGGTGATCTGGCCGAGCTGGCAGCCAGCCGGCGGGTTGACGACGATCGCGATCGCGGACTGGGCGACCGGGATGATCAGGGCGTGCGTGCCCACGCCGGCGGCGGATTCGATGTTGGCGATCCCGCCGGCGCTCGGAGCGCCATCGGTGCCGAGGAACGAGAGCCCGTTGTCGACCGGGCCGGCGGCGCCGTCCGCCTTCCATGCGGCCAGCGCCGCGGACCCGGAGGTCGGCTGGTAGGTGACGGTCGGCCCGCTCGGGCAAACGGAGACCGGGAAGACCGGGCCCCAGACCGTCTGCTGGGCGTCACTCTGGGTCGTCGTCCCGGCGCCGGTGATCGAGACCCCGTTGCAGCCCCGGACCGGGATCTGGATCGCGTTCGAGATGGCGGAGACCGAGCCGGAGGCGTTCGTCGCCGTCACTTCGCAGCTGATCGCGGCACCAGCGTCGGCGGCCGTCGTCGTGTAGGAAGAAGAGGTCGCCGAGCCGATCGGGGACCCGTTGCTGAGCCATTGGTAGCCGAAGCTCGGAGCGGGCACGCCGTTCCAGCTGCCGGGATCGCAGCTGAGGCTGGACCCGACGTAGGTGGAGCCGCTCGCCGCCGGGCCCGTCACTTTGACCGGCGGGTGGTTGACGACGGTCCCCGGCGAGCCGGTTTCGCCGCTGGCGACGAAGGCGCCGTTGACGCCGGAGACGCTGAGCGTGGAGATCAGCGGCGGCGGCGATTCGGTGGGGCTGCCGATGCCGGCCGCGTTGTCGAAGCTGACGCCGGCGGTTCCGGCGCCGAAGCGGACACCGGTCACCTTGGTGCCTTCGGAGTTGAAGACGTTGACCTGGTCGCCGCTGGAGCTGAGACCGACGCCCGAGCCCGAGTAGGTGCCGATCTTGAATCCGGCCGGCGGGCTGGCGCCGAACCAGGCGGTCTTGAAGGCTTCGGCGGTGCTGGCCGTGCCTTCGACGAAGATCGCCGACTCGCCCGCGGCGAGGCTGGTGACGCCGTTGAGGGCGACGGCCGCAGCGAACGAGCTCGAGTCGTCATCCATCTTCCAGCCTTCGAGGCTGACCGTGCTCGCGCCCGTGTTGGTCAGCTCCCAGAAGTCGGCTTTGTAGCTGGTGTTGGAGCTCGAGGTCGAGGAGGCCTCGGTGATCTTGACCGAGGGGAGCGGCGGGGGCGGGTTTTTGATCGTCCCAGGCGAGCCGGTTTCGCCGCTGGCGACGAAGGCGCCGTTGACCCCGTTGACGCTGAGGGTGGAGATCAGCGGCGGCGGGCTTTCGGTCGGGCTGCCGATGCCGGCCGCGTTGTCGAAGCTGGTGTTGGCGCCGGCCGCGCCGAAGCGCACTCCGGTGACCTTGGTGCCTTCGGAGTTGAAGACGTTGACCTGGTCGCCGCTGGAGCTGAGGCCGACGCCCGAGCCCGAATAGGAGCCGATCTTGAAGCCGGCCGGCGGGCTGGCGCCGAACCAGGTGGTCTTGAAGGCTTCGGCGGTGGCCGCCGTGCCCTCGATGAAGACGACCGATTCGCCGGCGGCGATGCTGGTGACGCCGGTGAGGGCGACCGCCGAGGCAAAGGCGCTGGAGTCGTCGTCCATCTTCCAGCCTTCGAGGCTGACCGTGGTCGCGCCAGTGTTGGTCAGCTCCCACCAGTCCGCTTTGTAGGTGGTGTTCGAGCTGGAGGCCGAGGAGACCTCGGTGATCTTGACCGAGGGGAGGGGCGGCACCACCACGGTTTTGATCCTGCCCGGCGAGCCGGTCTCGTCGTGGGCGACGAACGCGCCGTTGACGCCGGAGACGCTCAGGGTCGAGATCGCCGGTGGCGCCCCGTAGCTGCCCAGGCCCGCCGCGTTGTCGAAGGAGACGTTGGTCGTCGAGGCGCCGAATTTGACGCCGGTCAGGTGGGCGCCTTCGCTGTTGAAGACGTTGACCTGATCGCCGCCGGTCCCGAGCCCGACGCCGGCGCCCGAGTAGGTGCCGATCTGGAAGCCGGCGGGAACGCTGGAACCGAACCAGAAGGTTTTGAACAGCGACGCCTTGGCCGATTCGCCTTCGATGAAGATCGCCGATTCGCCGGGCGCCAGCGAGCTGACGCCGTTGAGGGCGACCGCCACGCCGAAGCTGTTCGATTCGTCGTCCATCTTCCAGCCGGTCAGGTCGACCGTCTGGCTGCTGATGTTGGTCAGCTCCCACCAGTCGGCGGCGTAGGCGCTGGCTTCGGTGCCGCTGCCCCAGGGGGCGACCTCGGAGACGATCACCGGCGTCTTCACCGGGGCGACCCCCGGCGAGCCGGTTTCGCTGCCGACGGTGAAGGCACCGTTGACGCCGGCGCTGCTGAGCGTCGTCAGCACCGGCAGCGGCGCCGTGGCTGAGCCGGCCGCAGCCGTGTTGTCGAAGGTCTGTCCCGTCGTCGAGGCGCCGAAGGCGACCCCGGTCACGCGGGCTTCGGCGGCGTTGAAGATGTTGACCTGGTCGCCGCCGGTGCTGAGACCGACGCCGGAGCCCGAGTAGAAGCCGATCTTGAAGCCGGCCGGCGGGCTGGCGCCGAACCAGGTGGTCTTGAAGGCTTCGGCGGTGGCCGCCGTGCCCTCGATGAAGACCGCCGATTCGCCGGGTGCCAGCGAGCTGACGCCGTTGAGGGCGACCGCCGAGGCGAAGGACGCGGAATCGTCGTCCATCTTCCAGCCGGTCAGGTCGAGTTTTTTCGTGCCGGTGTTGGTCAGCTCCCACCAGTCGGCTTTGTAGGGGCTTTCGCCGCTGCTCCAGGGCGAGACCTCGGTGACCGCGACGTTGGTCCCCGAGCTGCTGCCGGAGCTCGAGGTGATCGTCAGCGTGTAGGGGACCGTCACCGACGAGCTGCCGGAGACGGTCGGGTCCTGAACCGAGACGTTGACGTTGTAGGTGCTCTTGGTCGCCGCGTTCAGCGTCGTCCCGGCCTTCAAGTAGAGGCCGTTGCTGTCGACTTCGAAGAAGGAGGCGTCGGCGCCGGTCACCGAGTACTGGTTGCTGCCGTAGCCGTCGTCGGCGACCACCGGTTCGGCCAGCCTCAGCCGGCTCGAGGTGCTCGTCGTCTCGGGCAGCGAAGTCGTCTGTTCGGTCAGGCTCACCCCCGTCGGCGCCTGGTTCGGCACGCTCTGCGATTCGAACACCCAGAGCTGCGGGTGGTTGGCGTCGCCGCCGCCGTTCTCGTTGACGGTGTAGAGGACGCCGTTGTTGTCCATCGTCACGCCCTCGTGCGTCTGCGCCGGGATCGTCAGCGGGTTGCCGGGGTCCCGGATCAGGGTCAGCGAGCTGGAGATGACGCCCGAGCGGTTGACGTCGACCACCTTGCCGGATTCCTGGCTGATGATCAGCAGGTTTTCCCGCTGCGGCCCGGTCAGGTTGGAGACGTTGGCAAGCGAGAAGACGTCGGAGAAGTCGATCGTCGGGACCAGCGCGGGGTCGAAGAGGTTGGTCGATTCGGTCGTGGTCGGGCTGCCGTTGGTCGCGGTCCCAGCTTCCCAGTCGATCCCGGTCTGGAAGATGCCCTTCGGTTCGATCTCCTTGACGAAGATGTAGCCGCCCGTGATCGGATCGTTGGTGACTCCCTCGAGGCCGATGTTGCCGATCGTCGTGCCGAGCTTGACCGTCTTGGCCGCCGCCCGGGTCAGCGTCCCGCCCGGGACGTAGGTGAAGCGGACCGCCGTCCGGTTGCGCTCTTCGGTGAAGACGAATTCGCCGTTGCCGACATAGGCGAGGCCCTCGGTGTCATAGAACTCGGTGCCCTGCGGGCTGCTCCCGGGCGGCAGGGTCATCGTGTTGATCAGGGCGCCGGTCTTGCTCACCTGGACGATCGCGGTGCCGCCGTCGCCGGCGACGAAGAGCGTGTCGGTGTCCCAGTCGTAGGTGACGGCGGATGCCTCCTGCGCGAGCAGGTTGTTAGCCGGCGCAGCGGTGCGCGTCGGCTCCGGAAGGTCGTAGCGCCCAACCCGCTTGTAGGTCGAGAGGTCGACGTTGGTGAACGCCTCAGCCGGCGCCGCGAGCGCGGTCTGGACGAGCAGCGCGACGACGGCGGCGAAGAGTCCGGCGAACACCAGTTGCACGACGGAGCGGGGCATGCGGCGCAAAGGAACCTCCAGATCGAGTTGGGAGCGTTCGCAGCCTTTTCGAGCGAAGGGGCCGGCGCGTTACCAGCCTGGGAACGGGGTTCCAATTTCGTCGGAGTTAGACCCGCCGCGAGCGCACGCTGCCTGCCAGACTGCGGCGATGGATCTGGGACTCGAGGGACGGGTCGCGCTGGTGATGGCGGGCAGCCGCGGGCTCGGCAAGGCGATCGCCGCAGCGCTGGCCCGCGAAGGCGCCCGGGTCGCGATCGCCAGCCGCTCGCGCGAGGCGCTCGACGCAGCGGTAGCCGAGATCGGCGCCGGCGCGACCGCCTTCGTCGCCGATACCGGCGACCTCGACCGCCTCGCGGTCCTGCCGGCAGAGGTCGAGGCGGCGCTCGGGCCGATCGAGATCCTGATCCTCAACACCGGCGGCCCGCCGCCGGGGACGGCGCTCGAGCACGACCTGCCCGAATGGGAGGACGCCTACCGCTCGCTCGTCCTCGCCCCGCGGGTCCTCACCGGCGCCGTCGTCCCCGGGATGCGCGAGCGGGGCTGGGGACGGATCGTCAACGTCGGCTCCAGCTCGACCCGCGAACCGCTCCCCTACCTCAACCTCTCCAACGCCCACCGGATGGCCGCGGTCGGGTTCCTGAAGACGCTTGCCGGCGAGGTCGCCGCCGACGGGATCACCGTCAACACCGTCGCCACCGGCGGCTTCGCCACCGACCGCCTGGCGCAGACTGCGGGCTCGCTCGCCAACGCCGAAGAGGGCGCTAAGACCCGAGTCCCCGCCGGCCGCCTCGGCCGCCCCGAGGAGTACGGCGACCTCGTCGCCTTCCTCTGCTCCAGCCGCGCCGCCTACCTGACCGGCACCGTCATCCCCTTGGATGGCGGCCTGACGTCGTAGGGCACGGCGCCCGGCCGCACCAGCGGCTGCGCGTCGTGCGGAGCACTGCCGCTTCGCCGCCGGCACGCCCGTGCTTGGCCCTACGATGTCAGGCGCTATAGTTTCTTGACTTAGTTAATCGACTTTAGAGGGAAGGCGAGAAATGGAACCCAGTCCCTGCCCGATCGTCCGCGTCATCCTCACCGTCGGCATCGACCATCTCGCTGCCGCACAGCCGCCGCTGCTGGTCGGCGAGCTGAGCGCCGAAGACGGTCGCGGGCGGATCACCGCCGACCGCTCCTCCCGGATCTTCCTCAGCGTCGACGACCCCACCCCCAGCGCGGTCGAAGACGCCTTCGACCGCGTCTTGGGCCGCGACGCGCTTGCCTCGCCCGGCCGCTGGGAGGGCTTGCGAACCTCCCTCTCGGCGGCCGGTATCGAGGCCAGCGAGTGGTACCTCGCCGCCACCCCCCGTCAGACCGTCCTCGACCCGGCCCTGCTCGAGCAGCTCCCCGCGATCCCCCTCGCTGCCTGACCGCCCAGCCGCAGCCTGCTACTGTTAACCATATGGTTAACAGTGACGCGTTCGCGGCGCTCTCTCACCCGATCCGTCGTGGCATAGTCGAACGGCTCGCGACCGGACCGGCCAGCGTCGCCGAAGCCACCGATGGCTTCGGTGTCTCGAAGCCGGCGATCTCCAAGCACCTGAAGGTGCTCGAGGAGGCCGGGGTCGTCTCGCGCACGATCGTCGGTCGCACTCACCGCCTCTCGCTGCAGCCCGCGGCGCTCGAGGAGGCCGCCGAGTGGCTCGACCGTCAGCGGGAGATCTGGAGCAGCCTGTTCGACGTCGTCGAGGACTATCTGAAGGAGGAGCAGCAATGAAGCTGATGACGCCTGTCGTATCGCCGCAGGAGTGGGAGGCCGCGCGCGAGGAGATGCTGGCCAAGGAGAAGGAGCTTTTCCACGCCCGTGACGCCCTCGCCGCCGAACGCCGCCGCATGCCGCGGATGGCGGTGCAGAAGGAGTACCGGTTCGAGGGGCCCGACGGCCCGGCGACGCTGCTCGACCTCTTCGCCGGCCGCCGCCAGCTGATCGTCTACCGCTTCTTCTTCGAGCCCGGCGTCGCCGGCTGGCCCGAGAGCGGCTGCCGCGGCTGCTCGTTCGGCGCCGACCAGGTCGGCCACCTCGCCCACCTCAACTCCCGCGACACCACCTTCGTCTTCGCCTCCCGCGCGCCGCAGACGGACATCGAGCGCTACCGGGCGCGGATGGGCTGGGAGGTCCCCTGGTACACGATCACCGACGAGTTCGACCTCGACTTCGGCGTCGACGAATGGCACGGCACCAACGCCTTCATCCGCGACGACGAGGCCCGCGTCTTCCGCACCTACTTCGTCAACAGCCGCGGCGACGAGCAGATGGGCAGCACCTGGAACTACCTCGACATCACCGCGCTCGGCCGCCAGGAGAAGTGGGAGGACTCGCCCCAGGGGTACCCCCAGACGGACCCCTACGGCTGGTGGAACCTGCACGATTCCTACGACGAGCCAACCGTCTTCGAGGCCGCGCTCACGGCGGTCGCCGCCGCCCAGCGCGGCGACCGGGGCGGGTCGCGATGATCGCCGCCCACATCGCCGGCATGCCGGTCGAGGAGCTGCTGCCCTCGCTGCTCGGCCCCGGCGTCGGCCTCGTCGCCGTCCGCGCCTGGCTCGCGGTCCGCTGGCGCGACCGCGAAGATGAGGATCGATGAGCGAGACCCTCTTCATCGAACGCACCTTCCAGGCTCCCGCGGAGGCGGTCTTCGACGCCTGGACCAGCGAGGAGGTCCTGCGCCGCTGGTTCCACGCGATGCACGATTGGGAGACCTCCCACGCCGAGGTCGACCTTCGCATCGGCGGCGCCGTCCGCCTCGTCATGCTCGACCCGCACAAAGGGGTCGAGCACGGCGGCGGCGGCCACTACACCGCGATCGATCCGCCCAACCACCTCGCCTTCACCTGGATCTGGGACCGCGAGACCGAGCGCGAGACGCTGATCGAGATCGAGTTCGAGGAGGCCGGCGGGGCGACCACCGTCCGCTTCACCCACTCCAACCTGCGCGACGTCGAGATGGTCGACGATCACCGCATGGGCTGGAACGGCGCGCTCGACAACCTCGAATCGACGCTACTGAGCTCGTAGGACTCAGGCGTCGCCGCCCGGCGCCTCGCGCATGGCGGGGTAGATGATCACGTCGCGGAGCGTCTTTGCGCCGGTCATGATCATCAGCAGGCGGTCGATGCCGAGGCCGCAGCCGCTCGCCGGCGGCATCCCGTACTCGAGCGCCCGCACGAACTCTTCGTCGTGGGGGTGCGGGTCTTCCTCGGCGCCGGACTCCTGCCGTTCGCGCTGGCCGATGAAGCGCTCGCGCTGCTCGACCGGGTCGTTGACGTCGGTGCCGCCGCCGACGATCTCCATCCCGGCGACGATCCCGTCGAAGGCCTCGCAGACCTTGGGGTCGTCGGGGTGGACCTTGACCAGCGGCCAGATGTCGATCGGCAGCACGGTGATGAAGGTCGGCTGGATCAGCTTCGGCTCGACGATCTTGCCCTGCAGGGTGTCGACCAGCCCGGCCCAGTCGTCGTTCTCCTCGGCGTCCTCGCCGGCCAGCTCGGCGAGCTCGTCGCGGCTCGCCGCGTAGATGTCGACCCCGGTCTCCTTCAGCAGCTCGTCGCGCAGCACGACCCGCGGCCAGGGAGCCTTGAAGTCGATCTGCACCCCGTCGCGCTCGACCACCGTCGTCCCCATCACCTTCTCGACCACGTCGGCGACGAGCACCTCGACGAACTCCATCACCCCGTCGTAGTCGGCGCCGCCGACGAACATCTCCAGCATCGTGAACTCGGGGTTGTGCTGCGGCGACATCCCCTCGTTGCGGAAGAAGCGACCGAACTCGTAGACGTCCTCGAAGCCGCCGACGATCGCCCGCTTCAGCAGCAGCTCGGTCGCCGTGCGCAGGAAGAGGTCGCGGTCGAGCTCGTTGTGGTGGGTGACGAAGGGGCGCGCCGCGGCGCCGCCGGTCAGCCGCTGCAGGATCGGCGTTTCCAGCTCGACCCAGCCGCGCTCGTGCATGTGCTGGCGGATCGCAAAGGTCAGGTCGGAGCGCTTCTTGAAGATCTCCCGCGACTCGGCGTTCGCCATCAGGTCGAGTTCGCGCTGGCGGTAGCGCAGCTCCGGATCGGAGATCCCGTGGAAGAGGTCGGGCGGGTCGAGCAGTGCCTTGGCCAGCAGCGTGCACTGGCTGACCCCGATCGCCAGCTGACCCCGTTTCGTCACGTAAACGGACCCCTCGACCCCGACCTCGTCGCCGATGTCGAGGTCTTCGATCCGCTCGAAGGCCCGCTCGCCGAGCTTGTCGCGTTTGGCGACCGCCTGAATCTGGCCGGTGATGTCGCGGACGTCGAGGAAGACGACCTTGCCGTGGCCGCGCTTGCCGACGATCCGGCCCATCACCCGGTAGGCGAACTCGTCGTGTTCGCCCTCGCCCAGCTCAGCCGGGTCGTGCGCGGCGACGATCTCCTCGACGTGGGTGCGATCGTTGAAGTTGTGCGGGTAGGGGTTGATCCCTTCCGCCCGCAGCCGCTCCACCTTGGCCCGGCGCTGCGCCTCGCTGGCGGCGGCGGAACGATCGCCGGTCGTGTCGAGCTCGGCCGGATCCGCCGCCTGCGGCGGCGCCTCGCTCGCGTCAGTCATCTGCCCGGTCGCGCTTCACGGAGCGAAGCCGACAGTCACCCGCTCGTCACCTTCATAGTCCTGAAGGGTAGTGGCGTCGCGCAGCATTTCGCGCATCACCGGGCCGTGGTGAGTGTCGTGCTCCATCGCCAGCTTCCAGCCGGACGGCGTTTCGGCGATCAGGCCGCGGATCACGCCGAGGCCGTCCTCGCCGCAATCGCCGGTGACCGCGATCCGCGGCTCGCGCTGGATCTCCGGCGAGCGCTCGAAGATCGTCTCGTCGGTGACGTAGGGCAGGTTGGCGATCACCAGGTCGACGTCCTCGAGGTCGTCCGGCAGGCCGATGCCGACCGAGACGTCGAGATCGAGGCCGAGCCGCTCGGCGTTCTCGCGGGCGGCTTCGACCGCCTCAGGCGAGAGGTCGGAGGCGGTGATCCGCAGGTCCGGCCGCTCCGAGAGCAGCGCCAGCGCAATCGCCCCGGAGCCGGTGCCAACCTCGTGAACGCGGGCGCCCTGCGGCAGCTCGGTGCCGACCTCGACCAGCAGCTCGGTCTCGCGGCGCGGCCAGAGCACGCGCTCGTCGACGTAGATCTCGAGCTTGCGGAAGGGGGCGCGACCGAGGATATAGGCCATCGGCTCGCGTTCGACCCGGCGCTGCACCCGCGACTCGATCTCGGCCGCGACCTGCGGCTCGAGCTCGCCGGCGCTCTCCACCGTCAGCTGGTCGGGCTTGACGCCAAGCGCATCGGCAACCAGCACTTCGGCGTCGGCGCGAGCCTCCTCGACGCCGGCGGCGGCGATCCGCTCGGCAGCGTCGTCGAGCACGGCGCTGACCGTGCGCGCGGCAGGGTCCTCCCTCTGGGTGTCCACAGTCGCCATCGCCTACCTAGCCTCCCTAAAGTTGATCACTCCAAAGTTCTTGCGCAAGGTTAACACCGAATCCAGGGTTAGAAGTGCGAAACAGATCTGGCCGAGATCAAACGGCGGTGGGAACCGCATCTTTCGCCGTAGAGCGCCAGATGCCTCCGTGCCGACGGCGCACGATAGCGATCCAGACGAGTCCGGCGCCGATCAGAACGAGGCTCTCGAGCTGCGCCGCGGTCAAACCAATCGAGTCCGTGCTGTTGCGACGGAGGAACTCGATCAGGAAGCGCTCGACCCCGGCGTAGACCAGGTAGATCGCGAAAAGCACCCCGGCGCGGACCCGATCGCGCAGTTGCCAGAGCAGCCAGGCGCCGAGCCCCATCGCCAGCGTCTCGTAGACCGGGGTCGGGTGGACGGTGCGATCGGTGGGCACGGTGCCGTTGGGGTAAGACATCGCCCAGGGGCCGTTCCAGGGCTTGCCGTAGTCGCCGTCGCCGGCGAGCTGGCAGCCGCAGCGGCCGATCGCGTAGCCGAGCGCCAGCGCCGGGGCCGCCAGATCGAGCAGGGCGAGACCGAGGAAGCCGCGCCACCAGGCCCAGAGCAGGACGCCGACGGCGCCGCCGATCGCGCCGCCGTACCAGACCAGGCCGGCGCCGGAGAAGAGGTCGCCGACGAGGTCGTGCCTGACCTGGTCGTAGTTCTGGACGATGAAGTAGACGCGGGAGCCGACGACGCCGCCGATCAGCGCCGCGAAGGCGATCTCATAGGCCCAGTCCTTCGGCTCGCCGATCTCCCCCAACCGCTTCCAGACCAGCGCCCCGGCAGCGAGGAAGCCGGCGGCGAAGCAGATCCCGAAGCTCTGCAGGGTGAGCGAGCCGATGTGGACTTCGGGGTACATGCGCGCCGCAGCTACCCCGCGAGCAGCGTCTCCAGCAGCGCCTTCTGCGCGTGCAGCCGGTTCTCGGCCTGGTCCCAGACCGCCGACTGGTCTCCATAAAGGACCTCGGCGCTGATCTCCTCGCCGGGATGGGCAGGCAGGCAGTGGAGGACGATCGCACCGTCCTTGGCGGCGGCGAGCAGGTCCGCATCGAGCTGGAACGGCGCCAGGTCGGCGCGGCGGCGGGCCCCGTCCTCCTCGTCGCCCATGCTGACCCAGACGTCGGTGTAGAGGGCGTCGGCTTCGGAAGCGGCGGCGCGCGGGTCGCCGCTCAGCTTCGCCCCGTGGCCCTCCTCCAACTGGTAGCCGGGCGGCGCCGCGACGACGACCTCGACCCCGGCCAGCTCGCCGAGCACCGCCAGCGAGCGGGCGACGTTGTTGCCGTCGCCGACGTAGGCGAGGCGCAGCCCCTCGGTCGCGCCGAAGCGCTCGCGCAGAGTGAGCAGGTCGGCGATCGCCTGGCAGGGGTGGTGCAGCGGGGTTAGCGCGTTGACGACGGGGACGTCGGCGGTCGCGGCCAGCTCGGCGACCGCCTCGTGGGAGCCGGAGCGGATCACGATCGCGTCGACGTAACGGGAGAGGACCCGCGCGGTGTCGCCGATCGACTCCCCGCGCGAGAGCTGCATTTCGTCGCCGCGGAGGACGATCGGGGTCGCGCCGAGCTCGGCAACGCCGACCTCGAAGGAGATCCGCGTCCGGGTCGAGGGCTTTTCGAAGACCAGCGCGATGCTGCGCCCGGCCAGCGAGTCGGCACCGAGCCGTTCGCCGCGGCCGGCTTTCAGCGCAGCGGCGCGGTCGAGCAGCTTGCCGAGCTCGAAGGCGCCGAGCTCCTCGCCGCTGATGAAGTCGCGCTTGGCCGTTCCAGGGGTCAAGCACCGGATACTACGGGCGTGCAGTTCACGGCCCTCGCCTGGAACCTCTTTCACGGACGCGACTTCCCGCCCGACCCGGAGCTGCGCAGCTGGCGCTCGCGCATCCTCCGCCTCGACGAGCGCAACGAGACCCACGTCCAGGTCAACCGCGACCTCACCGCCGAGTTCGCGACCCTCCTCGCCAACGCGGCCTGGGACGTGGCGCTGCTGCAGGAGACGCCGCCGCGCTTCGCCGAGCCGTTGGCCGCCGCCTGCGGTGCCGAGTGGCAGCGGGCGCTGACCTCGCGCAACTCGCTGGCGCCGCTGCGGGAACTGCTGGCGCGCCAGAACCCGGACCTGATGGCCTCCGCCGAGGGCGGCTCGAACCTGACCCTGGTGCGGGTGCCGGGGCGGCTCGGCGGGATCGCCGAACGGCGCGAGATCGCGATCCACGAGGGTGAGCCCGAGCGCCGCTCGATGGCCTTCACCCGCACCGCCTCCGGCGTCTGCATCGCCAACCTGCACGCGACCAACGACCGCCCGGCGCTAGCGAGCGAGGACGTCCTGCTCGCCGCCCGCACCGCCAGCGAGTGGGCGGCGGGAGCGCCGCTCCTGCTCGGCGGCGACCTCAACCTGCGCCCGGCGCAGAACCCCGAGGTGTTCGAGCGGCTGCGCGAGGAGTTCGAGCTGGCGGCGCCGACCGCGCCCGACGCGATCGACCACCTGCTCACCCGCGGCCTCAAGGTCGTCTCGGAGCCGAGCGCCTGGCCGCCCGAGCGGCGCGAGCTGCCGCTCGAAGGGCGCGCCCTGCGACTCTCCGATCACGCCCCGGTCGAGGCCCGCTTCGCCCTCGCCGAGCCCGCCGCGCTGACGAGATGAGTTGCAAAGTGGCCGGCGAAACACACAGAGGTCCTGCAGAGATGAGATATTCGGAGCAACAGAAGGGGCCCAACATCAAACCTGGAGGCAATCGAGATGGCTGACAAAAAAGCAACCAAAGCGAAAAAACCGAAAGCGAAACCGAAAGCGAAAGCCAAACCGAAAGCCGCCGCGAAAGCGAAACCGAAAAAAGCCGCCGCCAAAAAACCGGCCGCGAAAAAAGCCGCTCCGAAAAAAGCCGCCGCCGTCACCGGCCTCGACAAGAGCGTCGCTCAGTTCCGCGAGAGCCTCGAACAGAGCTACACGATCACCCATGACCGGATCCAGGAGGTCATCGACGACGCCGTCAAGCGCGGCCGGATGACCCGCGGCGACGCCGAGAAAATGCTCGGCGACCTGGTCAAAAAAGGCCGCAAACAGACCGACGCCCTGCTGAAAGAACTCGAACGACTCGTCAAACAGGCCCGCAAAGAAGTCAGCGGCAAAGCCACCACCGGCCGCAAACAGGCGACCAAAG
>Ga0335070_10000054_pt1 | contig 141327 bp, 140 predicted proteins | sample Lox_Sample_13_FD_206722 | JGI IMG/M metagenome (GOLD analysis project Ga0335070, IMG submission 206722) | Soil microbial communities from Loxahatchee National Wildlife Refuge, Florida, United States - Lox_Sample_1.3 | ecosystem: Environmental > Terrestrial > Soil > Wetlands | place: USA...
CCCTTAGGAGAACCTGCCGTAATTTCTGTTGCCCTCGCCACTCTCTCTTTTTCTGCCATTTTAATCATCTCCTTTCCGTTCTTATACCATTCTATGAATATGATTGGCAATGTCAATGGGTTTATTTTGACGGATGAAAATGGGTGACTTGTTTGAATCGTGTAAATGGAAACAACTTGTTTCTACTTCAAAACCATATTCTTATCTTGTTTTGGGAAGAGGAACTACGATACTGTGTCATCAATTAAGATTTGAAGTGTTTCATTAGAGAACAAGACTTAAAAATCACCATTTCAGGAAAGAGTCCTCAGGAAAGAAGTTGTGGACTCCACCTATCTGCAAATTAAGATTATCTGAAGGTTGCGGATTTCTGTTTGAAAGAGAGAATGAGGTGAGTACCTTAGAAACTGGGATAACCTCCGTTATTCCTTCTCCTTCTTCTGAAAGAATGCTTTGAGTAAGTCTATCGGGAGAGGGACGATCACCGTTGAGTTTTTCTCGGTGGAAACCTCCGATAAGGTCTGAAGGAACCGTAAGTGCATGGCCGCAGGATGCACACTGATAATATTTGCCGCCTCAGCCAGCTTCGCTGCTGCCTGGGCCTCTCCCTCAGCATGGATGACCTTGGCCCGCCTCTCTCTTTCTGCCTCAGCCTGACGGGCAATGGCCCGCTGCATCTCTGTATCAAGGTCCACCTGTTTTGTCTCCACCAGGGATACCTTGATCCCCCAGGGTTCTGTCTGTTTGTCCAACATGTCTTGGAGTTGGAGATTAATCTTGTCTCTTTCCGACAATAGCTCGTCCAACTGAGATTGGCCTATGATGCTCCTCAATGTGGTCTGGGCTAATTGAGAAGTAGCGTAGAGGTAATTTTCAACTTGGACCACGGCCTTATTTGGATCTACGACGCGAAAATAAACGACCGCATTGACCTTGAGGGAGATGTTGTCACGGGTAATCACATCTTGAGGTGGAATCTCCAGCGCCACGGTCCTCAGGCTGATCCTGAGCAACTTGTCCACTCCAGGGATGATAAAGATAATTCCTGGTCCCTTGGCGCCGATAAGCCTCCCCAGCCGGAAGATCACCCCCCGTTCATACTCTCTCAGAATCTTGATGGCTGCGGCAGCGACGATCAATATAAAGACAACTAGAAAAAAGAAACCTGATGGAAGACCTGTTATTCCCATATTATTCGCTCCTTATGTCAACGCATTATATCGGCCATCTTCTCCTAAGACCCATAACTTTCCGCCCCTCCTCACGGAAGGATCGGCTATGTTGGGTGAGTCAATTAATATGATACTAACCAAGAGCTACTGGACTCGTCAAGCAAATATATTTTGCGCGAGTTAGGGAGTAAGGAAATGCCAATCAATAGGGAAAGGATTTCCATAGGTAAAGGGTGCCTTGAGTTCCTTAAAAGTGGATTTCTCGCTAATACCTGCATTTTTCCCCAAACTGAAGATATCGGTTGAAATCTGCATTGAAAGTAGAGAGGGGCGTTTTATTGACTTAGAAGAGGAAGATATCACCATTGTACTTGACAACGTTTGTTTAAATCCCGGTTCCACATTTTAGTGGATTGCGGAGCCTGTCCCCGAGCTAAGCGAGGAATCTCCGAGTTTGCTTCGGCTTCGCGGCGCAACCGTCCCGCAATAGATGGACTCGTCGCAATGGCAGCGTATTTAATGTCTTCGGATTAGTTACTTTGTTGATGGCGGCGGGAGACGAGTGAAGACAATCGAACTCGGAGGATCTTTCCTCTCATTTTTACAATACCGCGGGTAGGGGAAACCTGTTTCGGGCAGACCCTTACGCAATTAAAAACGGTCTTGCAACCCCACACACCTTGTTGGTTGTTTACGGCCTCAAGAATCTCTTCGTTCCTTATGTCCCGTGGGTCGACAAGAAAACGAAAAGCCTTTGCCAATATAGCAGGCCCCAAGAATTCTCTATCCATCTCAAACGCAGGGCAGGTTCCGAAACAGATCCCACAGAGGATGCAGTTGACGTAAAGATCAATCTCCTTGCGGTTCTCTTCTTCCATCCGGTACTCTTCTTGTGACGAGATGAGCTTTCCCTGGAGATAGGGCTCAATCTTCCGATAGTGATCGAAAAAGGTGGATAGATCGACAATGAGATCCCGAATCACGGGGAAGTGGGGAAGGGGTTCGATCAGGGTTGGTTTATCCAGCAGATCTTCGACGTGGGTTCGGCAGGCCAAAACGTCTTTTCCGTTCACTCGCATTGCACACGATCCGCACACAGCTCCCCTGCAAGAATAGCGAAAGGAGAGGGTCCCGTCTTGTTCATCTTGAATGCGGAACAAAGCCTCTAGAAGGTTCATCCCCTTCCTGATTTCAACCTGAAAAGTTTCGAACCACTCCTGGGGAGTTTTGCCCCTGTGAAAACGTTTGATTATTAGAGTTAACAGAGGAGATTTCATGGCTCTAGGGTTTTGAACTTTCCCTGCCCGCCGGAGCTTTAGCATAGGCGGGAGCTTTCAGCTGTGAACTTCTAAACTAATATACTCTTTCTTTCGGTAGATAGGAGGTGATCGAAACCCTCTTATAGTCGAGTTTCACTCCCTCTGCCGTTTTGAAAGCCATGGTATGATGAAACCAATGTACATCGTCTCGATCCGGATAATCGACCCTGTAATGAGAACCACGGCTCTCCTCTCTCGCCAACGCTCCTTCAATGATGACCTCTGCCAAATGGAGCATCCCTTCCAACTCCCTATATTGAATGAACTCATTATTGAAGGCGAGGCCTCTCTGCTTCGGCACGATCTTTAAAAACCTTCTCTTTAACTCTCTTATCTCCTCTTTTGCTGCGAGCAGGCCCGATCCGGTCCGAAAAATTCCTGCGTGGGAAGTCATCATTGCTTTCAACTCATCTCTGATTGAAAAAGCCGGTTCTTCCCCTTTTCGTTCAAAGAGTTCTTCAAGCTGGGATTGGAATGTCCTCAGGCCTTCCTCAAAAACTTCTTTTCTGGGGATCTTCTTTTCTGTTTCGACTTTTTCTACCGCTTTCTTTCCAGCTCTTGCCCCAAAAACGAGGGTCTCCAACAGAGAATTACCACCCAGTCGATTAGCACCATGGACGCTTACACAAGCACACTCGCCAGCAGCAAACAGTCCAGCGAGAGGAGTCTCCCCGTCGACATTTGTGGGGATTCCTCCCATAGAATAGTGCTGTGCTGGCTGAATGGGGATGGGATCTAAAATAGGGTCCACTCCCGCAAAGTCCAATGAGATCTGGTGAATGCCAGGAAGACGATCGATGATCTTCTCCCCGCCCAAATGTCGGAGATCAAGATGCACGTATCCCCCTTCGAATCCGCGGCCCTGGTCGATTTCTGTCTGAGTCCCCCTCGAAACGATATCACGGGGGCCAAGCTCCATCAGACGTGGGGCATACCGTTCCATAAATCGTTCACCGTTTGCATTGACCAGATATCCTCCTTCGCCTCTTGCTCCTTCCGTAATCAAAATGTTCGTCCCATAAAGAGTGGTTGGATGGAACTGGACAAATTCCATATCCTCAAGAGGAACGCCCGCCATGTAAGCTAAGAAACAGCCGCTTCCTGTATTGATGACCGCGTTGGTGGATCGAAGATAGATTCGACCGTAACCCCCTGTTGCGAGGATGACTGCCTTTGCCCGGATCGGAATAATTGTTCCCTCAAAAAAATTAAGAGCAAGAATACCGACACATTCTCCTTCCTCCACGATGAGGGAAAGGGCATACCACTCTTCATAAACGGGAATGAGGAGGCGGATTGTTTGCTCGTAGAGAGTGTGTAAGAGGTTGTGGCCGGTTCGATCGGCAGCATAAGCCGCTCGCGGAAAACCGGCTCCTCCGAATGGCCTCTGGGCCATTTTGCCGTCTTCAGTGCGGGAGAAAAGGGTTCCCCACTGTTCCATTTCGATGACCCTTTCTATACCCTCCCGACACATCACTTCCACAGCCTCCTGGTCCGCCAGATAGTCGCTTCCTTTGATGGTATCAAAGGCATGGTTTTCCCATGTATCTTTGATGGGTGTGAGTGCATTTCCCAAAGCGGCATTGATCCCTCCCTGAGCAGCTACAGAGTGAGACCGCAAAGGATGAACTTTAGAGAGGATGGCAACATCCCGGCCAGCTTTCTTGGCTTCAATAGCAGCCCTCAAGCCCGCAAGGCCACCGCCAATGATTAGAATGTCGTGAGAGAGGATCTCCATTTTTTAGAAAAGGAAACGATACGTAGCGTCGGCATTTATGCCGACGGGGCTTCCCTAGAAAAAATAGATGTAGGAGAAAGCGAATAATCCGGCGCTTACAACAGTGAACCCCCAGAATAACAGGTTTTCCTGTTTCATCATTCCTAAATCGATCAAAAAGAGTCGGAGGCCGTAAAAGGCATGAAAGATGAATAGAAAAATAAGGGAGAAATCGAGGCTCTTGCTTAAATGGAGATCGATAAGCCAGGACACTCCTTGAATCTTTCCAGTCAAGCCATACCCGGAAAGGATCTTTAGTCCCACCAGAATGAAAAGCAAAGGACCGCTAAATCGAATGAAGTAGTAGGGAAACATGTCAAGTTCGGAGCCGGTAGGGAACGGTTTGAAACCGTTCCTTACAGGAGTTCTGAGTTTTCTAAAATTACTTTCCTAAGATTAATTCCGCAATCCGGAATCCTTCCCTACCCGCCCCGGTCCCGCACTGTTAATAGGCCGAGGGCGGGGCTGGCAGGCGCATTCCTCATTTTTATAGACCCAGGGTGGCTTTCTGGCGGAGAGGTTTCAATAGAAAGTCGAGAGCGTCCAGAATATCAGAAAAAACCAAGTCGGCATTTTTCACGGATTGCCCAGAAGATCCCTCCCTACCGATCACACAGATGCCGATGCCGGCCTCCTGAATCATGGCCGCATCGTCCATACCATTTCCAAGGGCGGCACACCGCGTCGGTCCTAACTGCCGCAATAATTCCAATTTCCTCCTGGAAGCATCTCCCTCTTCTAGATAGATGATCTCGGCCTTTACCTTTCTCAGCCTCTCTTCAATCAGTTCTTTCTCTTGTGTAGTGAAGACGTAGATGCCCGTTCTCTTAGAAAGAAGGTTGATCTTATCCTTTGTTTTAGGATGGACCCGTCGATCGATGGCAAGGGTTCCTTCGAAATCTAAAAGGATAAATTCAATTTCTAAATTACTGTGGCCGGACCTTTCGATGGAAATCATTGTTCTTCTCCGAATCACCGCGTCTCTACGTAGGGAACGCATATATGCCTGCCCGTCCGGCAGGCGGGCGTTCCCTACAAGGGTGGGTTATTACGAAAGGAGCGTTGCCTCATCACTTCATAAAGGATGATCCCTCCCGACACAGAGGCATTGAAAGAAGAGACAGGTCCCTTCATCGGAATGGAAAAGAGTCTGTCACACTTTTTCTTCACTAGAGGTCTGATTCCTTTCCCTTCTGCGCCAACGACAATCGCGAGATCTATGTCGAGATCAATCTGATAAACGAGATCTTTCGCTTCTCCCGAGGCGCCGTAGACCCAGATTCCCTCTTTTTTTAAAGCTTCGATGGTGGCAGCGATGTTGACCACCCTTGCTATGGGAAGGTGGGCAGCCGCTCCTGCGGAAGCTTTGACCACCACCGGGGTGATTCCAACAGACCTGTCTCTTGGAATGATGATCCCATGGACGCCGCAGCCCAATGCAGTTCGAATGAGAGACCCGAAGTTTTGAGGATCCTGAATTCCATCGAGGATGAGCAAAAGAGCCTTGGTCCCGGTTCTTTTCCAGTTGGAAAGAATCTCTGCAACATCCACATAGGGTGTTTCTTTGATAAGACCTACGACATTCTGATGGACACCCCCCGTTGTCATTCGTTCGAGGAATTCCTTTGTGGTAAGTGTCACAGGGATTTCCCTTTTGTTGGCGAGATCGATGATCGATTGGAGCGGGGGGTGAGGAGTATGAGTGCCAATCAAAATTTTTTCAATTTGGAGGTGAGACGATTTTAAGGCCTCTTTGACGGGATGAATACCATAAATGATTTGAGCCATCTCCCCTCACCTTCCCCTCTCCCCATGGGGGAGAGGGATGGGGTGAGGGGAGATACTTTATGAAATATCCTCGATGATTTTTTGAACTGCCTCGAGGGGGTCTTTCGCCTCTTTGATCGGGCGACCGATCACAAGATAATTCGCTCCGGCAGAGATTGCTTCTTTCGGTGTGAGCGTTCTCTTCTGGTCATCTTTTTTATCGGAGGGAGCGCGTATGCCCGGTGTCACAATGAGAAATTTTTCTCCGCATCGTTCACGTATAATCCCGATCTCCTGCGGGGAAGCAACGACTCCATCGACTCCCGCCTTGGCAGCAAGGGAAGCAAGTCGTCCTACTTCTTCCAAGACGGAATTTTGAATCCCTACTTCTTTTAAGGCATTCTCGTCCATGCTGGTGAGGATGGTCACTGCCAAGATGGTGGGTTTTGGTACACCAAGACTCTTAGCCATCGCCTGGGAGGCCTCCACAGTCTTTTTCATCATTTCAATTCCTCCCAGCGCATGGAGGTTAAACATCGACACATTCAGCTTGGTGGCCTCCTCTCCTGCCCGGGCGACGGTGTTAGGAATATCATGGTACTTGAGGTCGAGAAAGACCTTTTGCCCCTTTTGGCGGATCATATCTACCACCTTCGGCCCGGCATGCGTGAAGAGTTGTTTTCCCACTTTAAACAAACCGATATGGTCTTTTAAAAGATTCACCCAACGCTGGGCATCTGCGAAGTGGTCAACGTCAAGGGCAAAGATGATCTTGTCTTTGGGATGAACCATGGGAGAAGACCTCTAAAGTTTGGTAAAGATACCCTATCATATAAATCTTCTAAAGTGCATGTCAATGAATTATTTGAACTCGTTCATCCCCAGTCTTTGTTGCCCGTGACCGGGGTAAATCCCTTTCGAGGCTTCATAAAGCCCGCGTCGAAATAAATTGGAATGATTACTCGTGTAGTCATTTAGTCTCGTGGTCGGGTAGTCGATTACAAGACTACGAGACTACAGGACTATGAGACTGCTTCTCTCTACACTTTGAGGTTCGATACCCCGGTTGTGCAATAATAAGACACCTCATTCCGTTACCCTTGAGCCTTTTCCTTTACAGGGATGTCCCTGTTTGTTATAAAAAAGAAAGAGGTTTGGATGCAGAACGAAATAGAAAAGAGAGAAGTCGCAGAGGAAAACCGAAAGATTCGTTATCTTCGGTTTCTGGTCGATTTTTCTATCTTATCAATCCAACAGGATGACCTCTCCCTCGAAGAGGCGCAGAAACTCGTGGAGGATGTCAAAAAGGCAGCCTGTAGCCTCTTTTCTGGAAAAGAAGAGACGTTTGAGTTGATCTATCGGCCAAGATTTACCCGGGTGATTGAAGAAAGATTTAGTCTATCCTGAACCCTCAAACGGAAGCTCAGACTTCGCCAACGACGATGATCCGGTCGTTAGAATGGGTGAGTTTTTCCACTCCATATTCGGTCACCGCATAATCGTCCTCGAGAGCGACAGCACCCACATCTGGAAAGATGAACTTGGGCTCGAAAGCAAAGACCATTCCGATTTCCAAAGGCTGGGAGAAGCCCCTCGCGAGAAGCGGGAGTTCATCAATTTCTAAGCCAATCCCGTGACCGACAAAAGGCGCCTGGTTCTTTCTCGTTCCGATGAAGAAATCTTCCAATCCTCTTTTTTTTACAATTTGGGAAGAATGATGGTAGAGGTCGGAGCAAGGAAGCCCTGGTTTTGCGATCTTTTCCATCTCATCACGAATCTCTAACGCTACCTCGTAGGCTTCGGTCAATTTTTGCGGGAGGGTTCCGATGACATAAGTCCTTGCCCCATCCGTAATGTAACCGTTATAAGCGATACTGAAATCAATTTGTATGGGCACATCTCTCTCGATGAGATTGTAGCTGGACCCTTGAGGGAAGGCCGGGGAGATGCCCGGGCCAATGACGGATACATCCAGATGGGTGCGCACGCTGCCTGAGGTTGCTGATAACACGCAGGCGTTGACCATGTCCTGATTCCAGGCCCTCATCCGGGTGAGTCCTTGGTGTCCCCGAAGCCTTCCTAACTCGATCAATTGAGATTCTGCTTCGATTTCGGTTATTCCGGGCATGAGGACTTTCTTTGCATGTTCAAACACCTCATCCAGAACTTTCGCAGAATGTCTCAGTTGGTCAATCTCATATGGGGATTTAATCATCCTGACCTGTTTGATTGCTTTTGAGATATCCACGAACTCTGACTGAGGAAACATCTTTTCGAGTTGCCTGAATTGGTTCACCGGCAGAATATCACACTCGAGCCCGATGCGTTTTAACCCTGCTTCTTTTTTGAGAATAGGGGAGATCGCTTTCGGACGTTCGATCGGAACGATGTGCTCCAGAGGAGATTCCTTCCTGGCTCGATCAAAATCCTTTTGAACCATGAGAAGGGGTTCCCCCTCTTTGGGGATGAAAAGGTACGAGCGCTGGATGGTTCCAGAGAAGTAAAAGAGATCGACATTCTGGAGGATCAAACAGGAGTCAACTTTCTCTTTTTTCAAATGGGATTGAAGACGTCCGACCCTTTTCGCGGTCTCTTCCTTTGGCGTCAATTCCATTATTGGATGTTCATTTCCTGATCAACCAACTCTTTGATCTTGGAGAGGGTTTCTTCCTGCTTGATCAATAGGACCTCTCCTGCCCTCCTCTTTTTAATTTCGACCAATCCCTTCTTTAAATTCTTCTCCCCCAGAGTGATCCTCAATGGAATCCCGATGAGGTCGGCATCTTTGAATTTTACTCCCGGGGTTTCTTCCCGGTCATCGTACAGGACTTCGATTCCGTTTTGCAGAAAGGCTTGATAGAGCCGCTCGGCCGTCTCCTTTAGCAAATCCATCTTGATGTTGATGGGGAGGATGAGAGTCTGGAAAGGGGCCACGGACATGGGGAAGATGATTCCATTCTGGTCATAGGACTGTTCGATGACAGCGGCCACGGTCCTTCCAATCCCGATTCCGTAACAACCCATGACGATCTCTCTTTCTCTTCCCTGTTCATCCAGGAACGTAGCTCCCATAGCTTTACTATATTTGGTCCCAAGCTTGAACGTTTGACCGACCTCGATCCCTCTGTCCAGCCTGGTCTCCTCCCCACAGCGAGGGCAGCGGTCTCCTGGAGCAAATCCTCGGATGTCCACAAATCGAGAGGGTTGAAAATCACGGCCGATATTCACGTTGATGAAGTGGGCATCCTTTTCGTTGGCCCCGGCGACGAAGTTGGCCATCTCCTGAATGTCCAGATCAGCGAGAATAGGAATGGAGAGACCGATAGGCCCTGCAAATCCTTTGGGTGCATGGGTGATCTTTTCAATGGTCTCCTCGCTGGCCAACTGAATGTTTTCAGAGCCCCATAGAGGTGCCAACTTCTTTTCGTTGATCTCATGGTCTCCACGGACCAGAGCGGCAAAAGATCCTTTATCCGATTCAAATATGAGCGTCTTGACCAGATCCCGGGGTAAGACCTTGAGAAATTCGGTAACCTCCTCTACAGTCCTCTTCTCAGGAGTCAATACTTTCTGAATCGACTTCTGGACTCCTTGATCGGGCGCCTGCCCTTCTTTTAACGATCTTCGAAATTCGGCCTTTTCAATATTGGCGGCATAGGAACAGCGGGTGCAGCTGACGATGGTCTCCTCTCCGGTTTCAGCCAGAACCATGAATTCATGAGAGTAGGATCCCCCGATCAGACCGGTCAAAGCTTCCACCGCTCTGAACCGTAAGCCGCATCGGGTGAAGATGCGCGTGTAGGCCTCCACCATCTTTTGATAACTTTCGTCGTTTTCCTTTTCATCCACATCGAAACTATAGGCGTCCTTCATGATAAATTCCCGGGCACGCATGACACCGAAGCGGGGTCGGACCTCATCCCGGAATTTGGTTTGTATCTGATAGAGATTGAGGGGCATCTGCCGATAGGATCGAATCTCCTTTCGGGCAATATCCGTGATGACCTCCTCATGGGTAGGTCCGAGACAACAATCTCTGTTGTGGCGGTCCTTTAGCCTGGCCAGTTCACCTCCATATTCTTCCCATCGGTGGCTCTCCTGCCAGAGCTCTGCGGGTTGGACAAAAGGGAGCAACACCTCGACGGCGCCGGCTCGGTTCATTTCTTCGCGGACGATGGCCTCCACCTTTCGAATGGCTCGAAGACCAAAGGGCAGGTAGGAGTAAATACCGGAAGCCAGTTTCCGGATCATTCCCGCGCGGAGCATCAATTGATGGCTGGGTACCTCTGCCTCAGAGGGAATCTCTTTTAATGTCGGCAGGAGATATTGTGAATATCGCATTCCGATTCCTCCTTCCTCCAAAAAAGGGCGAAGGGACATTCCTTGCTACGTTCGACGACGCAAACCCGACTTTTAAAATCGGGAATCGAGCGCGCCGCTCAGTATCAACCCTGAGCTTACTTCGGGCTTCAGACCGGAGGGTCGAAGGGTTGATTTTTCTTCCTATCTAATATATATAAACTTCTCACAAATGAAAAGAATTGCTCCCGTTCAAGGGTTAACCCTTTTTTTCCTGATAGGCTTGGTGGTTTTGACTCTTCTCTTCCACCGCCAAATCCCACTCTGGCGCTCTCTCCTCCTGAATTACTTTATCCTACTCGGTCTCCTCTTTGTTTTCAAATGGTCATCAGACCAAAAAGTGGTAAGAAAGGCGGGAACGTTTCTCTATCGCTTCTCCCCCATCATCTTTGTCATCTCCATCTATGAGTCCCTCGGTAACTTGATCCAGCACCTCCAGCCCGACATCGACCCCTGGTTGCTCCAGATCGACATAGCCATTTTCGGAGTTGAGCCCACCCTCTGGATACAGAAATGGATCGTCCCCTGGCTCACCGATATCCTCTCTTTAGCCTATTTCAGCTATTATTTCATCCCGATTGTCTTAGCCGTCGTCCTCTATCTAAAGCATCGTATGACGGAATTCGATCGGGCCATGTTTGTCCTGGTCTTTGGATACTATGTTTCCTTTATCGGTTACATTCTCTTTCCTGCCGTCGGGCCACGTTACGCAATTACCCATCTCTTCTCAGTTCCTCTCGAAGGAAGCTTTATCACCGATTTTGTTAGAGATACCTTGAATGCTTTGGAGCATAATCAAAGGGATTGCATGCCGAGCGGCCATACCCAGATCGTCCTGATGGTCCTCTTCCTGGCCTATCGCTATGAAAAGCTTCTCTTCTATCTCTTCTTGCCTGTCATCTGCGGCCTCCTCCTCTCAACAGTCTACTTGAGATATCACTATGTGATCGATCTTTTGGTCGGAGGTGGATTAGCGATTGGATGTGCGCTTATCGGCCATCGACTTTATGAATGGTGGACCCCACGAATATTCTCTGAACCTCAAAGCGGCATTTCGTAAATCCGGTAGGTCTTGTAACGTTTTCCGCCCATCGCCTCAATACCGTGCTGCATCAAGACATTTTCTTCAAGGATCCACGAGCATTCTGCTTGGTGGTAACCCTTCTTGATTCCGTTCCTGAATGTCTCGACGTAGAGGAGTCCTTCTACCCCTTTCTTCTGAAAGGTCTGCTTTACCCCCAGGAGCATCACCCGAATTTTTTTAATTTTTTTAGAATAATAAAGGAACTTGAGTACACCCAACAGCCCGATCTTTCCGTTCAGGTGCTTCAGGACGTCATTGAAATCTGGGAGGGAAACAGAGAAACCGACTGGTTCTTCCTCCCAGTAAGCGAACAGGACGAGTTCGGGAACGGCAAGGGGCCTGAGTTGTTTGGCCAAAAGATTAATCTCCTCGTCCGTCATCGGAACGAACCCCCAATTTCTAACCCAAGCCTGGTTATAGATCTCTTTGATAATCCTTAATTCGTCATCAAACTTACGCAAATTGAGCGAACGGACATGAAGTCGAGGTTCCCTCTTTCTCAGCCTCTCGGTGATACGGTCCAGACGATCGAGACGGAAAGAGATTTCTTCCAGCAGGTAAGCATAAAGATCCATCCTCTTCCTCAATCCGAAATCCTCCACCAACGACGCATATTGCCGAGGGTTGTAAGGCATCATCAGGCATGGAGGGGCATCGAATCCTTCAATGAGCAGACCGCATTCATCGTTGGTTGAAGGATTCATCGGACCAGCCATTCGTTCCATTCCATGACCTCTCAACCAGTCGGCAACCGTTGAAAGGAGGACCCTCGCTATTTCTGCATCCGGAAGGGATTCAAAGAACCCGAAGAACCCCACTTTTTCTTGATGGAACTCAACATAGTGACGGTCGATAATGCCTGTAATCCTTCCTACAGGCTTTTCTCCCCGATAAGCCAAGAACAGGATCATTTCGGAGTGGGAACGGAACGGATGCTTCGGGCTCAGTTTGAGCAGCGTGTCCTTGTCGAGAGGTGGAACCCAATGGCGATCGGCTTTATAGATCTCCCAGGGGAGCCGAACGAAGTTGCTGAGGTCTTTCTGATCCTTAACTTCCCGTACTTTGAGTTCCTGTCCTGTCATCCCATCGATTTCCTTAAATCAGCCCCAACTGCTTCCCTGATTTCTTGAAGGCAACCAGGACCCTGTCCAGTTGCTCTTCGGTATGGGTCGCCATATAGCTTGTCCTGAGCAATTCTCTTCCCGGAGGCACCGCAGGGCTGACGACGGGATTGACAAAGACGCCATTTTCAAAGAGGAGCTTACACATCGCATAAACTTTCATATTGTCTTTAATGATAATTGGGATAACGGGGGTCTCGCTGATGCCGGTATCATACCCCATCTCTTTATAGCTCTTAAGCATTTTATGAGTATTCTTCCAGAGCTGCATTCTGAGCTGGGGCTGTTCCTGAATGATGTCCAGAGCGGCACTGACAGAGGCCACCAGAGGGGGTGGAAGGCTGGCGCTAAAAATCATCGAGCGGCCAATGTGTTTGATAAAATCGATTACCTCTTTTGAACCTGCCACAAACCCCCCAATGGCTGCGAGGGATTTGCTATACGTCCCCATGATGAGGTCCACCTGATCCTCCAGACCAAAGTGTTCCGCGGTGCCTCTCCCGCCTGCTCCCAGGACTCCTATGGAGTGAGCGTCATCCACCATCACCCTCGCCCCATAAGGCTTTGCTAATTTGATAATGTTGGGGAGGTCAGCGATGTCCCCTTCCATACTGAAAATGCCATCGACGACGATTAGTTTTCCCTTCTTTTTCGTCGTTTCCAGGACGCGCTCCAGGTCCTTCATATCATTATGGCGGTATTTCTTCACCTGTCCGAAAGAGAGGCGACAACCATCGATGATGCTGGCGTGATCGTATTTATCGATAATAGCCACGTCGGTACGGCCAAGCAGAGCGGAGATGCTTCCAAGATTGGTCTGATAACCCGTGGCGAAGACAAGGGCTGCTTCCTTCCGAAAGAAACGGGCCAATTTGATTTCCAACTCTTCATGCATCTCAAGGTTCCCGTTGAGAAATCGTGAACCGGCACACCCGCATCCAAATCTTTCAATCGCTTTGATGGCCGCTTCTTTTACCCGAGGGTGGTTGGTGAGACCGAGGTAGTTGTTAGAGCCAATCATGATCACTCGTCTCCCATTGACCACCACTTCGGAGTCCTGGGCTGATTCAAGCTTCCTGAAGAAAAAGTAATGACCGCTTGCTCTCAACCCTTGGGTTGTTTCATAAATTTTCAAACATTTTTCAAAAACATCCATTGGTTACCTCTTTCTTTCCTACAACCATTTTTCTCTCTTGTACCACTGGTAGGTTAATTCAGCTCCTTGCTTCAGCGGGATACGGGGTTTAAAACCCAAGGCCGTTCTCGCCTTTGTGATATCACAGACCCAATTCCTTTGGAGGATCTCCTCCACCTTCCCCTTGCTGAGAAGGGGAGGTCTCCTTGAAAGCTTAGAAAAATATTCTGAAAAAGAGGCCACCCTCATCATTGTCCATTCCGGAATACGAATGGAGAAGGCGTTCACCCCCATTGCCTGTTCGAAGACGTCGCCGACCTCTTCCATGAGATAATCTTGCCCATCTGAGAGAAAAAATATTTCCCCGCTTGGTTCGTGAGACTGGGCAGCCAGTAAGATCGCCTGGACGATATCCTCGACATAACAAAGGCTCATATGCTGGTCTTCTCCATAAAGAGATGGCTTGATCTTTCTGGAGAGCAGCTTGAAAAAGGAGTAGATGTCCCGTTCCCTCGGCCCGTAAACAGCACAGGGACGCAAGATGACAAGAGGGATTTTATCGGCAAATGCCAGGGCGAGTTCTTCCCCCCTTCGCTTGCTCCGGCCATAGGCGGAGACGGGTTCACACGAATCCGACTCTCTTTTCTTATCGCCATTTCGACAGGGACCTGCGGCGGCCTGGCTCGAGAGATAAATAAATTTTTGGATTCGAGGATTATTTTTGAGAATCGCCCGGATCAGGTTCTCCGTCCCGAAGGCGTTGACGTCAAAATACGTATTTTCAGCCACGGCCTTGGTGACGCCCGCGAGGTGAAATATTTGATCGACTTCTTTCACCGCTTCTTCCATAGAGGTGTTGTCATTACAATCTCCAAAGGCCGCCTCGATCGGAAGCCCCGCCAGCCACTTCAAGCCGCTTTTTTTCCTTAGAAGGCAGCGAACTTGGATTCCGCGTTGAAGAAGTGCTTCGACGAGATGGCTTCCGATAAATCCTGTACCTCCTGTCACGAGAGCTTTCAAATCGGTTCTTCCGCGTCTGGTCGATTTAAATCTTAGAAATTCTATATATTCTATGTTAATTGTCAAGGAGAATTGATAATCATAACTTTACAGAAGGTTAACCGATGAGGAATTGTTTTTCAACTGAAGGGTCCTTAATTCAGGAGCACTGGGTTTTGGGGAGGACGATGAGGAATTTCTCGAATTTGAGGACTAGGCCCGATCGTTCGCATGCCCGTGATCCGGTCCAACAGCGACCCGTCTGGCCCTTTATTGCCCAACGTTAGATCGGAGACGACGACCTTTCCGATCGTTTTCACCTTCCCGGATTCTTGGATTCCCCATAGACTGTGAATGACATAGTGCTTCCCTTTGTCCTTGCCCAGGTAGAGCATAATATGACCCGGCAGCCGCAAGGTGGTGGCTAAAGGGATGGCTTGATCCAAAATCTTTCTTTTTTCTCTGGTGCTCTTTCCTTTTACCCCGCCCAGGTCCAACCCAACTTTTGCTTGTTCTTTTGAGTTCCGGGGCATCAGAATCCCGAAGGTTCTGAAGAGGTCCATGATGAATCGGGAGCAGTCCCTGCCGCCGAGCCTGTCTCCCCAACCGTAGGGATGGTTAAGCATTTTAAAGGCCTGATGGGCAAGATTGGATTGAGTATAGGAAGGGAAGCCTCGATGAACATCCTCATCCCGTCGAATGTATCCTTTCCGAAAAGTCAATTGTCCGTCACCCTCTCTCCAAGGGATGGAGATGATGTAGAATCTGTTTCCCATTTTCATTTCATCTTGAATACCGAGAAGAGGGAAGGAGTCTCCCATTTGAGAAAGAAAAAGCGATTTCTGGAAAGATGGGTCGCTGAAAACATGAATAAAATTTCCTGTGACCACCAATCGGTCCTTGGCCGCCTCATATTCGGCGACTTCACTTTTCTCTTTGGCAATGGCCAGATGATCTGTGCGGACCCAACCACGGATCATTTGCGCCTGGACATAAGCCCACCCTCTGTCTTGACTGAGATGGTAAATCCCAATGGGAGATCCGGGCGAGATGGAGGATTGCTGGAAACGATCAAATCCGTCAGGACGAGGCGAGGGTTCGTCAGTAGGAAAGACCCGAATGTCCGTCCTCTTAGCAACAAGACCGAAAAGCATCCGGTTGCTTTCTTTTATCGACTTTCGGTTCAGCTCGTTTCTTAGTTCTTTCCCGAAGGACTCTCCAAAGGATGGCTCGCTCCTGCCGTATCCGACCTCTCCGGTTTTTCCGTAATTTTCCCAATCTTCGTTTAGAAAAGAAAGAATCTCCTCTCCCGTCCAGTCTTCGCTTAGGCCTTTTATCCTGCAGAGATAGAGGTCCTTTTTCCTTAAGTTTTCTTCATTCATCTTCTCCACCTCTTCGGGAGTTAACAATGAATTCGTTGGATTCTTAATCTTGTTCAACCAGAATTCAGGTCTCTCCATCTCCGAGCTGACGATAGGAAGGCGAGATGAAGCGGCGCTATCCCGTGGAACATTAACATGTTCGGGGATAATGAAGAGGAGAAATAAGATGATCACGACCCCTTTAATATATCGGGATAGCATGTCGCATCTCCTAAAAATAATATGATTGCGCTGCCCACTGACCAATAACCAAGTTCGCACAGACTGTCAAGAGAAGCTCTGCCTTCTCGATTACACACCTGCCTGCCGATAGGCAGGGATTGACAAAAAGATTATAAAAATTCACTTTAAAAGAATTCTGGGATTTTTTCAGAAATTTCAAAAATTTTCTTGACAAAGAAACAAAAATATATTAAAAATGAAGATCTCGTTTGGTTGGTACCAAATCGAGTTACCAAAAGTTGGTAGCTCTTTTTTTTGTGCTCATTTTTGAAATGATAAAGGTAAGTTATTTCGATAAGTTAAAAAATTAAATCCATAAGAAGGGAGGTAGATCGCCATGGTTTGTCAGACTGTAAAAGTAGGGACAGAGTGCATCTTCATGAAGAAGGCTGGCTGTTCCTATAACGGTGGGACATGTTACCCCATCGTCGAATCCTGCAAAGGGTGTGACCGGGTGGCAGCTTACGAAGTAGGTTCCTATTGCAAGACCTATTGTGAGCCCTCTATTAAGTGGGCAAAAGGACCCTGCAATTTCGCCACTCATGTCAAGAAGGAAGTGAAAGAAGATACCTTCAAATTAAACCCGTTGAAGGCCTCAAAGCGAAACATGAGCCAAAAGGCTTAGTCAAACTCGTTGCGCGAGATTAAAAACCCTTCTCCCGATCTAACCTACAGTGAGGCAGCCGGAGAAGGGTTTTTTTGTTTTTTTAGAGTGGCCCAACAGAAAAAGCTGATGAGTGCGCAGACGATGAAGATGAGGATATGAATCCCGAACCCCGTGGCGATGGCTTTCCCTTTGGAAAGTCCGACCATTAGAAATCCAGCCGCCCATCCTGCCTCCAACGTCCCCCAATTTCCGATTCCGCTCACCGGCAGGGCATTTCCAATAACTGCAATGGTGGAGCCCAAAATTAATTTTGTGGACGAGACGTCAATGCCAAATCCTTTCATGTACGCATAGAAAACAAAGAAGATCATGGCCCATGAAGCCAGGCTGGTAAAAGTAACGGGGAGATAAGTTTTGCGAGCCTGGATGGAATCAAAATCTTCTGCCATCTCATCCATTTTTCTCTGAACCCATGGGACAAAACTGGAACTTCTTGACGCGCCCCTTTTGAATATTTTCCCCAAGACATTTGAAAACCATCTAAAAAGGCGACTCATGTAGAAGAAAACGAAAACCATAAGAAAAATCATGAGAATGACGACAGGAATAAGAAAAAACGGACTGACTTTGAAGAGGGTTTGGTAGCCAATGGAAACACACAAGAGGGTCAAGAGAATGATGAAGAAATCATAAACCCTTGAGACGACTAACGAGGCCAATCCCTCGGTTACACTACTTCCGCTCATTCTGTTTAGAAAATAGGGGTAGGAAAGTTCTCCCAATTTTGAGGGAAGGACCATGAGGGATAAATGGTAGAAGGACGTAATTCTAAAAAGGTCAGAGAGACGTGCGTTCTTTGAGTGAATGAGCCATCTGAAGCGAAGTGCCCGGAATAGATTGGCAAGGAGATAAGCGATTGATCCCAGAGCGAGCCAAAAGGGATCGATGGTTCTCAAGAGAAGATAAAGGTCTCTGAGGGAAATCTGGAGAAGAAGAATGAGGACGATTCCAGCAGTGATGAGAATGGAGAGAATAAGTCGTTTTGACAAGGCGACTCCCAAAGTCTAAAGAATTGCTCAGAAAATAATCTTACAATACTTCCTCTCCCCTCCGCGGGAGAGGATTGAGGTGAGGGGGGAATTTATCTCAAGGTCCGGTGACTCGATCCCGTTTTCAATCTCGGTTGACGACTATTCTAAAACATGGTAAGAAAAAAGGAAATAATCTTTTTGAAGCCGAATGCCGGCGTAGCTCAGTGGTAGAGCAAGTGATTCGTAATCACTAGGTCGAGGGTTCAAATCCCCCCGCCGGCTCCATCCTATGTATAAGGGTTTAAGTAGTTAGGTAGTTGGCCGCGTCATCTTTTCTTATTGAGACCGATCGATCTCTCCGCTCCGCTTTTGATCGCTCAAAAATTTCTTCTGGCTTTACTCTCTTTACTTATACCGTGATATTTTATCTGGATGATAAGTTACGTCCTGATTATCACCACCAGAATATTCCGTCACTCCATACGGAGAATAATTTCCAGTCCTCTCCCCAGATTTTTCCATGATAAAAAAATAGCAAGTACGATAATTGTAGGATCATCGACTTACTCAATGATAATTTCATTCAAGCACTTCAGCATTCCAGAAAAAGGCGGCGGCTTTTTTGACTGAAACAAAGTGTTCGAGGATGTCCGGTTGCATCTTTCTTCAAAGAGGTGAGTCAGAAGAGGTTGTTATGAAAGGATTTTTTTCCCGATCCACAAAGAGGTGTGGAATAGTTGTGGAATCCGACTCTGCTTCTCTTGAAGGAAGCTATTCCGACCATTTTGCCTAAAAAATAGGCACTGCCAACCTCGTATAAATTGTCCCTCTCTTTAATAAGTTAGCGTCGCGAATAGCGCATTCCATTTTACTTAACCGCCTCTCTTCTTTACGTAGTATGAATGCTAATTTTGGCATGGATTGTGACAAGTCCATGGAGATGGATAAGGAAGTCAATCCTTGTGGAACCAACCCTTACACTTTTCTTTTTTGAAAAATCAGAAAAATTTTAGTAGGTTGAAAGTGATGTTAATAGTATAATGTTCGTGTCACCCAGCTTTTCATCGGAGATGAGTTGTGAAGAAAGGGATTTTGAACGATACGAGCTAAACGAGTGGAGCGGATGAGATGATGAAAGTTCGGTCATTAGTTGAGAAGGATAGGGCGAGGCTGCTTTCGATGCTGATCAGGACCCGGGCCTTCACTTCTGCGGAAATCGACGTGGCGATGGAATTGATAGACAGTGTGCTGAAGGATCCAACGCAAGACGATTACCAGATTCATTGTCTCGTGGATGATCAGGATCAGGTTATCGGATATCTCTGTTATGGTCCTACTCCCATGACGGAGGGGACTTTTGACCTCTATTGGATTGCTGTAGACCCCGATTTCCAGGAAAAAGGGGCGGGTTCAAGACTTTTGAGTTTTCTGGAAGAGGTCGTCAAGGCGAACGGGGGCCGACTGATTCTTGCGGACACCTCAACGGTGCCTCAGTATGAAAAGACTCAGCGGTTCTACCTGAAAAATGGATTCAAAGAGGTAGCGAGAGTTCCGGATTATTATCATGCTGGTAATGATCGGGTGACCTTCTGTAAGAAGGTGGAAGGTAGAGGGTAAAGAGGCAAGAGAGAGGAAAATGGAAAAGAGAAGAATCGGCGTTCTCACTGGTGGAGGGGATTGCGCTGGATTAAATCCCGCGATAAAGTGGGTAGTCAAAACAGCTTTAGATGATCGACTTGGAAAAGAGAGAAAAATCCAATATGAGGTGATCGGAATTCGCGATGGCTGGAAGGGACTCGTTTCACCCGACGGGGATGAAGATGCTCCGGCTCTCCGTATTTGCACCTTGACCGAGGAGATGGTCAGGACCTGGGATCGGTATGGAGGGACCAACCTGGGCACTTCCAGGACGAATCCCTATGATCCCAAGAATGATCGGTCTCAGATTGTTCTCGGAAATATCGAACGATATCAGATCGACTACTTAGTAGCAATCGGAGGAGAAGATACTCTGGGGGTGGCCAACAAACTCTCTCTGGAGGGCGTCCAGGTAATCGGCATTCCGAAGACTATCGACAAAGACCTCTCCGGTACGGACTACACATTGGGATTTGAAACTGCCGTGAGCGTGATCACTGAGGAGATCGACCGTCTCAGGACGACGGCAGGTTCTCATCGAAGAATTTTTGTCGTGGAGACCATGGGAAGACACGCAGGGTGGCTGGCGCTGGAAGGAGGGGAGTCGAGCGGGGCTTACATCATTCTCATTCCAGAATATGATTTTCACATCGAAAGAGTGAGCGAACTGGTTGCGGAAGGAAGGAGAAAAGGAGCCCGGTATGAAATCATTGTCGTAGCAGAAGGCACGAAGGCGACGGGATATACAGAGGTGGTCAAAGAGGACGGCATCGATAGTTTCGGGCATAAGATTTTAGGAGGGATTGGAGAATTTCTGGCGAAATGGATTTCCCAGTTGACAGAAATCGAGACACGAAGCATTACGCTCAGTCACTTGCAGCGTGGGGGAGTCCCTTGTGCCTATGACCGCCGGATGGGAAGATATTTCGGGATAGCAGCCGTCGACCTGATCGTGAAGGAAGATTTTGGAAAGATGGTGAGCTACCGAAATGGAAGCATCACTTCCGTTCCGTTAAGGGAGGCTGTTGGAAAGTTGAATGTCGTGGATGTCCGAACCCAATATGATACGGAACGCTACAATGGAAGGAGAAGCATTCTGGGAGGATGATAGAAATATGGAATATTGGAATGATGGAATATTGAGAAGAGCCAATTTTGATCTCACTTCTTTCTTTACGCATTATTCCATTGTTCCAACAACCCATTATTCGGTTATTTAGAAAGCCTCTGATGTTCTTTCTTCATGCAACGATCCATGACTACCTTTAGCCCCGCTTTCTCGGCTTTTTCCCCTGCCTCTTTGTGAATCACTCCCTCCTGCATCCAGACCGTCTTGGCTCCTCGCCGGATAGCCTCCTCCACGATAGGGGGAACATCTTCTGATTTCCGGAAGATGTCAACCACGTCCACGTTGATCTCTTTTGGAATTTCAGCGAGGCTGTGGTAGACCTTTTCTCCCAGGATCTCTTCCCCATCGGGTCGAACCGGGATGACTTGATACCCCTTCGATTTGAGATAGGCTGCGACGATATGGCTGGGACGGTCCTCTTGTGGAGAAATTCCTACCACTGCAACCGTCTTGAATTCTGAAAGAACCTTCTTGATATCTTCTTCTGTCATTCTTCTCCTCCTCGATCTTCTCGCGAGCCCTCCCTCTCGTCCCGGGGACGAGAACTGTCAATAAAAGCCTCGAGGATCGTTCCGGAAGAATCCCCGTCACTTGGAAGTCCCGTTTCGAGATTCACCCTGATGAACTTAATCCCGTTGGGGGGCTTAGGTATTTCGATCGGAGTATTCTTTAAAGCCTGATTCATGAAGGAAATCCAGATGGGAAGTGCCGCCCGGGCGCCGGTCTCATTCTTTCCAAGCGAAGTCTTATCGTCAAAGCCCACCCAGACTCCTGCGAGGACCGAGGGAGTGTATCCGACAAACCATGCGTCGGAGTAATCGCTGGAGGTCCCTGTTTTGCCGGCTACCGGTCTTCCAAGAACCTTTGCCCTTTGGCCTGTCCCGTGTTGAACCACTCCCTCGAGGAGATGGGTCATGATAAAAGCATTTTGTGGAGAAATCGCCCTTTCTTTTAAAACGGGAGCAGGTGTTTCAGACGTTTCACTCTCTTCCTCTTTGTCCTCCATCTCCGTTGCCGTGTAAGGACTGTTTTCTTCAAGGACTTCACCTCTCATTGTGACAATCTTCTTGATGAAAATGGGTTTTATCTTCTCGCCCCCATTTGCGAAGACCGCGAAGGCAGATGTCAATTCCATCATGGAAACCCCCGAGGTGCCCAGGGCAATGGAGAGGTCCCTTTTGATGGGGGATTCGATCCCGAGCCTTTTGATGAATTTGAGTGCAAAACCCACCCCGATGTCTTCGAGAATCTTCACGGTCACGACATTTCTGGAATGAGCCAGGGCATTCCGAAAAGTGATGGGGCCCATATAACCCTTATCGTAATTTTTCGGAGCCCAATAAGTCTCTCCATCGGGGTCGGAATACTCTATCGGAGAATCCATGAGAATCGTGGAAGGTGTATAGCCTTTCTCCAGAGCCGCCGCATAGATGACGGGCTTAAAAGCCGAACCAGGTTGCCTTCGAGAAGAGATCGCGCGGTTGAATTGACTCTCGCTGAAATCACGACCGCCCACCATGGCTCTGACATATCCGGTTTTGGGATCGAGGCAAAGCAAAGCCCCTTGAGCAAGAGGCTCTTGCTCAAGAGTGAGTAAAAGAGGGAGATCTTTCTTGACCTCTCTCGCGCGAACGTGGATGACATCTCCAGGGTTGAGAAGGTCGCCCGGAGTTTTCACCCTTTGCGGTTTATAGCTCATGGACGGTTTGACGCTGAGGGCCCAGGACATTTCGGGGTAGGGAAGGATGCCTTTTCGGTCTTCGACCCAGACGTTGTAAAACTTTTTTGAATCATTTTTAGAGAGGATCACCCCTTCCAAACTTTCGTTTTGGGAAAGCGGAGTGAACGGTCCTTTCTTCCTGTTGAGAAGTCCTTTGACCTCGTTAGAAGAGAGGGTCCGGAGAGGACCTCGGAATCCCTGTCTCTTATCCAGTTCTCTCAATCCGGTCTCCACCGATCTTTGAGCTGCTCGCTGAAAAGATAGGTCAAGGGACGTATAAATCCTCAGCCCTTCCTCGTATAGTTTTTCCTTTCCATATCTTCTCTCTACCTGGTGTCGAATAAATTCAGTGAAATAGGGGGCCTTGCTAAAATAGGCACTTTCCCTCGGTTGGATTTTTAAGGGAGTCCGTTGAGCGTTTTCTTTCTGCTCCCGGGAGATAAAGCCTAATTCCGTCATGCGCGTGAGAACGTAGGCCTGGCGGTCTTTGGCCTTCTTTAGATTGCTGACAGGCGAGTAATGGCTGGGAGCCTTCACGAGACCGGCCATCATGGCGCTCTCTGCCAGGTTGAGCTGCTCTACCCTTTTATTGAAATAACTCTCGGCAGCCGCTTCCACCCCATACGCTCCATTTCCCAAATAAATATTATTGAGATAAAGGGTGAGGATTTCCTCTTTGGTCAGATCTCGCTCCAGACCGAAGGCGTAGGCGACCTCTTTCAATTTTCGGAGTAAACTTCTCTTGGGGGTGAGAAAGAAAGTCTTGGTGACCTGTTGAGTGATGGTGCTTCCCCCCTGCACGAACCTTCGGGCAAGAAGGTTCTTAAAGATCGCGCGGAGAATTCCCTTGTAGTCAACCCCCTTGTGATGGAAAAATTCGGCATCCTCTGCGGCAACAAAGGCGTTTACCAGCTGTTGGGGGATTTGTCCATAAGGGATGGGGATTCGGTTGTCCATCAAAAATTTTCCGATGACTTCGTCTTCTTCAGAGTAAACGATGGAATAAGCGTTGAGGTTTCGTCCCTTCAGCGGAGCGAAGTCAGGAAGGCGATGGGAGTAATAGAAGAAGAGCACGGCTCCGCAGAGAAGAAATAAAAGTAGAGAGAGGAAAAAGGCGTAAAGGATATAAAAGGGCAGCCCCTTTTTTTCTCTTTTTTTAGAACGGTTTCGTTTGTTCATAACGGAAGGAACCAACCCTTCGACTCCCGGTCTGAAACCCGGGTATGCTCAGGCTGCCTGCCGGTAGGCAGGGGTAGATACTGAGCGGCGCTCTTCACCCCGATCTAAAATCGGGTTTGGTGCCGTCGAACGTATCAACCAAAAAAGGGAAAACCCCTCGAAAACCGGGGCCTTCCCTTTTTTGCGAGGGAGTCATCTCGGGGCTATTTTTTCTTTTTCGTCATTTGAGTTTTTAAATCTTCTATCTGTTTTTTCAGAGACTCGTTCTCGGTAGTGAGATTTGTGATGGTCGTATCTTTCTCAGAGGCCTTCTGGAGGTCTTCCTTCATCTTCTGTATTTCCAGTTTTGATTTGTCGTTCTCTGACTTGAGGTTGGTGTTTTCGGCTTTCAATTTCTCATTCTCGGCTTTGATGTCGGCTCCACACCCTACCATTGCGGTCAGAAACGTAACCATTAAGAGCAACGACAAGATAACGCAGCTGATTCTCTTCATATCCTTATCACCTCCTTTTTAAAATTTGACGATTCCCTTCTCATCCCAGATTATAATATCCGGGGTAAAAAAATCAAATAATTTTTTGTCTTTCTCATCCTATTTTGGCAGTCCTAAATTTATCCTTTGGGTTACGGTGAATTCATTATATAATGAATCCGATGGAAGCCGCGGATCAATGGGTGAAGGCAGGGACGGTTGAGAATCGATTCGAAGGAGACAGGATCTTCCAGGCTCTTCAGGAAGCCGGGATTCCGTTTTTGATCAAGTCCTTCCTCGATACGGCTTATGATGGGCTCTACATTCCTCAAAAGGGATGGGGAGTGGTTATGGTTTCTGAAAAAGATAAGGAGGAGGCGGAAAGACTTATCGGTGAGGTGAAAAAAACTTTTATGAAGGAGGAAGAAGATGAAACTGGAGAGCTTGGATGAAATTCTGAGGTTTGCTATTCGGAAAGAGGCAGATGCAGCGACTTTTTACAAGATGGCGGCAGAGCGTTCGAACCCGAGTATCAAAAAGACATTCGAGGAATTGGCCAAAATGGAGGAGGGACACAAGAAAAAGCTTGAAGAATTTGACATAAAGAAGATCGATCGGATGGAATTAAAGAAAACGAGAGGATTGGGCATCAGTGAGATGCTGCAGGATGTTCCCTTTAGCTCGGACATGAGTTATGCGGACCTTCTTCGAATGGCGATCAAGCAAGAAGAAAAATCTCAGCAGCTTTATACTTCCACAGCGAAGATTTCTCCGGAGCCAAGTCTGAAGAAGTTGCTTTTGGTCCTCGCCCAGGAAGAATCAATGCATAAAGAGAAACTCGAAAAGATTTATGACGACGAAGTTCTGAAAGAGTTCTAATCGTTAACTGGGAATCTGTGTCCCAAGGAGAAAGGAAGAGCGTCATGGTACCCGGACTCACCGGAAAATCTGAGATGGTTGTGAAAGAAGAAGACCTCGTCAGCCAACTGGGAGGTGTTCCCGTAGCGGTCCTTTCCACACCAAAGCTGATCCAACTTTTGGAGTCGGCCGCCGTCGTTGCGATCCGCGACTTTATTCCTCCGGATCAAGTGAGTCTCGGAACAGAAGTGAGGATGAAACACCTATCCGCCACACCTCTTGGCATGAAGGTCACTGCTAATGCCCTTCTTAAGAGTGTGGAAAAGAATCGGCTTTTTTTCTTGGTGGACGCCTATGACGAGAGGGAAAAGGTGGCGGAAGGAGAGCACGAAAGGGTCCTCGTGTCCAAGGAGCGGTTTCTTCAGAGGGTGGAAAAGAAGAGGGCAGGATGATTCCGATTTCATTAAAATGGGATACTCGAAAAAGATCGGTCTTGCTTAAATGGAACGGGTTCATCTCGTCGGGATGGGAGAAGGGCAGAATGGTGGCAAAAATTCTCGGATTATCTATTCCCCTTCCGTTGAAAGATAAGGGAATCCAACTTCCCAGCCGATTCCCTGTTCGATGGGTTTATGTGAAAGGAATTTTTTCCTCTCTCACGAAATGGAAAGTTAAAAAGGTGGAGGGAACTCTTTCATTTCCAGACCCGATGGTGAATGGAATACTCTATGGATGGATGAGTGCTGTTCAGACAGAGAGAGTTGAGAAGAAGATTCATATAACTGTCAATTTCTTAGGTGAGAATTGGTGTAGAGGTGAAGTCACCCTTTCTCTCAAAATATTATTCCATCATTTAAGAAGTTGGATCTTTCCTCTGATTTTGGAGATAAGAGGAAGGAAACCAAAAAAGGGAGGTAAGACATAATGGAAGCTACTGAGTTGATCAAAGCACTTTTAGATGGGTTCAAAGCCGTGGCAAAAACAGAGACCATCGTTGGAGAAGGTATTAAAGCAGGAGAATTCACTGTCCTGCCTGTCTCCAAAATCTCTTTGGGCGTCGGTGCAGGCGCTGGAACAGAACAAATTAAGACATCTGGTGGAAGCGGTGGTGCAGGAGGTGGAGGGATCTGTGTGGAGCCCATCGCCTTTCTGGTGATTAAAGGTGGGGAAGTCTCGATTCTTAATCTAAGAAGAATGCCGGCAATGGTGGAGGCCTTTTTTGGAAAGATTCCTGACATGGTAGAAAAGGCGGTCAATATTGTGAAAGGAAAGAAGGCAGAATCGACGGGTGCATGATCCAACGGAAAAAGATTGAAGCAAGAATGAAGCGCTTTGAGATCCTGGATCATACTGCGGACATCGGTATCATCGTTTACGGGGAAGATCTCAAAGCGCTTTTTGAAAATGCCGGTAAAGCCTTCTTCCATCTCATCACCGATTTAAGAAAGGTGAGGCGTCGGATAGAGAGAAAAATTATCATTGAAGAGGAGAGTCTGGATCGCTTGATGGTGGATTGGTTGAGTGAGCTGCTCTATCTTCACGACGTGGAGAATCTTCTCTTTAAAGAATTTAAGATCGAGTCCGTCGGGAAGGATGGTTTGAAGGCTACCGCGAGAGGGGAGCCGTTTGAAGAAGGAGTGCACGCGATTAAAACAGAGGTGAAAGCCGTGACGTATCATCAAATAGAGGTCCGGCAGGAGAAGGGCCGCTGGAAAGCCCAAGTCATCTTCGACCTCTGATTTCGATTCTCGTTACCTAGAAAGTATATTATTAGTGATCTGATAGGGACAGAGAGACAACTTCGGAAGCTTTAGAATTGCGCTTCTTTGTAGGTACGGAGCGATCTTGATGGCTAACAATAATGTTTCAAATGTGGCCGGACTTTGAGTTTATTCTTTTATAAGGTTCCGCTCTAAAGCTTCCTCAGTCGCCTCTCTATCCCGTGGTCGAGTTTTTGGCAAGAGAATCTACTTGTGAAGGTGACCGGCAATGACTGACGAGAAAATCAAGGTTCAGAAGATCGACGATTATCGGTGGAGAATTCCTCGGGAAGGAAAAATGAAAACCGATGGAATCGTCTATGCCGACGAGCGTCTGTTCGGAGACATTCGGAAAGACCAAAGCCTCGTCCAGGTGGCCAATGTCGCATGGCTTCCGGGCATTGTGGGCCATTCCTTGGCGATGCCGGATATCCATTGGGGATATGGTTTTCCCATCGGGGGCGTGGCAGGCTTTGACATGGATGAGGGTGTCGTTTCCCCCGGAGGTGTGGGTTACGACATCAACTGAGGTGTCCGATTGATGCGCTCAGGTTTGAGCCGCACCGATGTCACAGGAAGAATCAAGGAATTGGTAGAGGCCCTTTTCATCAATATTCCCTCGGGTGTAGGATCTCACCGGAAAGACCTCAAGTTGAATCGCGAGGAGGAAAGGAGGGTTTTAAAAAAAGGGGCCAGATGGGCTGTGGAGAAGGGTTTTGGCTCAGCAGAAGATATTGAACACATTGAGGAGCACGGATGCATCGAAGGGGGAGATCCGGACCGTGTCTCTGAGAAGGCGATGGAAAGAGGACGGGCCCAATTGGGGACCTTGGGCTCGGGAAATCATTTTGTTGAGGTGGGGTACGTGGCCGAGGTTTTTGATGAGACCATTGCTCGAACGTTGGGACTATGGAAGGATCAAGCCACGGTGATTATTCATACCGGTTCAAGAGGCTTGGGGCATCAGGTCTGTGACGATTACATCCGCGTCATGCTGGATGCCGCCAGAAAATATAAAATCGAACTTCCGGATCCTCAACTCTGTTGCGCGCCTCTCTCTTCTCCGGAAGGAGGGCGGTATCTCGAGGCAATGGCCTGTGCAGCCAATTTTGCCTTCGCCAATCGGCAGATGATTACGCATTGGGTGAGAGAGACCTTTGAACAGGTTTTCAAAAAGGGTCCGAAAGATTTGAAGTTGGATTTAATCTATGATGTCTGCCACAATATTGCTAAGATTGAAGCCCATACGGTAGATGGGAAGAAAAAGAAACTCTGTGTTCACAGGAAAGGGGCAACAAGGGCTTTCCCTCCCAACCACCCGGATATCCCGTCGGATTATCAATCGACTGGCCAACCCGTCCTCATCCCGGGAGATATGGGCAGATGTTCCTATGTTTTGGTGGGGGCGGAGAGAGCGATGGAAGAGACCTTTGGGAGCACCTGTCACGGCGCAGGCCGGGTGATGAGCCGGCATCAAGCCATCAAAGCAGCAAAGGGAAGAGCGATCACAAGGGAATTGGAAGAAAAGGGCATTATCGTAAAGGGAGCGAGTCGGGGGACCATTGTTGAAGAGATCCCTGATGCTTATAAAGATGTCAATGATGTGGTGAATGTGGTCCATCATGCCGGCATCAGCCGAAAAGTGGCCAAACTCGTCCCAATGGGAGTGATTAAGGGATAGTAATCAGTAGGCAGTGATCAGTAAGCAGTAGGCAGAAGGCAGTAAGGTCAAAGCTGAAAGCAAATAATAGTTAAGAGTTGAGAATTATCAGTTAAGAATTAACAGACACGGAGCACGGACACGAGACACGTTATTCTAACATGAAGATTCTTGCCATAGATATCGGGGCTGGCACACAAGATATTCTTCTTTTTGATTCGGAAAAAAAGATTGAGAATTGCAGCAGTCTGGTCCTCCCCACGCCCTCCAGAGTTTTTGCAGAAAAACTAAAGGCCATCGAAGGCGATGTCTACATTCATGGCGATACGATCGGAGGAGGTGCTCTTGGCAGGGCAATCCTTCGTCATATTCAAAAAGGATACCGAGTGGTGATGGAAGAGTCTGCGGCCTATTCCATACGCAATGATCTCGATGAGGTCAGGTCAATGGGAATTGAAGTGGGAATGAAGCCGAAGACAGATCATGATCAGGAGTTGGAGATCCGAGAGATCGATCTGCCACTGCTTGGAAATTTCCTTTCAAATTTTGGAGAAGGTTTTGAGATCGACACCATTGCCATTGCCGTTCAAGACCATGGCGTATCTCCCAAAGGGGTGTCAGACCGGGCGTTTCGGTTTTCGAACATTGAGAGAATGATCAGAGAAGATAACCGGCCGGAGATGTTTCATTTTTTAGGCGACTCGATTCCAGAATATTACCTGCGTATGAGGTCTGCCGTTGCAGCAGTCAGAAGAACTTCCTCAGCCCCGGCGCTGATGATGGATACCTGCTTCTCCGCTATTCTGGGCTGCCTGGATGAAGTCACCGGTCCTTCTCTTGTCGTCAACGTGGGGAACGGACATACCATTGCTGCTTTACTAGTGAAAAAAAGGATTGAAGCTCTCTATGAGCATCATACCCATGAGTTGACTCCCAAAAAATTGGAGAGTGATTTAAGGCTTCTCATTAAAGGTGAGTTGAGCGGAAAAAAAGTTTTTGAGGAGAACGGACACGGTGCTGTTACCCTGAAACCATTTCAGGGCGAGGTACAGGTGGTCGTCACCGGCCCCAATCGTGATCTCCTTAAAGAAACATCATTCAGGTTTATTTACGCTGCCCCGGCCGGAAATACGATGATGACCGGACCGATGGGCCTGGTCAAGGCAGCACAGTACCGATTTTCTTGCGGGAAATCTTAATCCAAATTTCAAAACCCAAATTTCAAATCAGGTCAAACTTTAACTCCAATTCAATGCTTTAGCCTTGTTCAGGATTGACCCTCAATTGATTTTGAGTTATAGGATTTTTGAACTTTGAATGTTCCTTCGATATTGGAATTTTTGTATTCGACCTTTATCCCAAGGAGGCTGAAGATGAAAAGGGTTTACTATTCTTCTTTTAATTCCCCTCTTTTAAAAAAGGTTTTTGTTGCCTCGACAGAGAAAGGAGTTTGCGCGGTCGATTTTTTGAAAACGGAAAAGGCTTTTTTAAGAGAGTTGAAGGGAAGATTTGCCGAAAAGGTTGTGAAGGATGATCGAAAGAATAAGGAGGCCATCAATCAACTTAGAAGATATTTGAAGGGCGAGCTTCGGCGTTTCGATTGTAAGCTGGACTTCGACGGGACTCCATTCCAGAAGAAGGTTTGGTCCGCACTTGCGAAAATTCCATACGGCCAGACGCGGTCCTATCAGGACATTGCGAAAGCGATCGGCCATCCGAAGGCCTTCCGGGCGGTTGGGAATGCCAACGGTCGTAATTCCATGCCATTAATTGTTCCGTGTCACAGAGTGATTGAAAGCAATGGTGGTTTGGGTGGCTTCGGCCATGGGATTGAAGTCAAAAAGCGATTGCTGAATCTTGAAAGAGCGCATGGGCTTCGATGAATTTTTGAAAGAAGTTGCTCCGCTTTTTGGTCTTCAATGGAGACCCATCCGAAGGAGAGGGGTCAAACGAAAGCTTGAGCGGAGGGTAGCTGAAGTTGGACTTTCTCATTTCGATGAATATTTTTTAAAGGTCAGAAAGGATCCTGAAGAACAGAGTCAACTTTCCGAAATACTCACGGTTACCATTTCAAGGTTCTACAGAGACGGAAAGGTCTTCAACCTCCTCGATCATTCCATTATTCCCGCAATCATCAAGAATCAAGAAGAGAAGGGTGAATTTAAGATTTGGTCGATTGGATGCGCAAATGGTGAAGAACCATATAGCCTTTCCATGTTATGGAAAGCTAGATTCGAAAACAAATTTCCCAAAAAACGTCTTGTGATCTTGGCTACGGATATCAACGAAACCCTTCTTAAAAGGGCAGAGGATGGAAGATACAAAGATAGCAGTTTAAGAGAAGCTCCGGAGGAAATCATAAGGAGATTTTTCAGAACCGAAGGTGGATTTTATTTGATCGATCGATCCGTCGGAGAAAGCATAGTATTTAGAAAACATGATATCCTTCACGAAGAACCATTTCACGGAATGGACATCATCTTCTGTAGAAATTTAGCCTTCACTTATTTTTCCAAGGAGTACCAGGTGAACGTGCTAAAAAAGATTTCTGAAAGTCTCAATGAAGGAGGATATCTCGTCATTGGAGCGGATGAGATGCTGCCTCTTACCTATCCTACTCTGTTCGTAACGATTTCTTCAACCGAAAAGGTCTATCAGAAATTTTCTTCAACCTAGTGGGTCATTGCGAGGACTGAATCGACGAAGCAATCTCGATGCGCGATTGCCACGCCCTCCCTGCCTACCGGCAGGCAGGCGGGCTCGCAATAACGACTACTCACGGTTCACATATAAACTATTACTTTTACAATTTGCTCTTTTCTATCGCCGCATAAGTAGTGTAGTAATTTGCGGCAGGACTATTCTCGGTCGCTTTGCCCAAGGCAATTAAGGAAACAATTTTCATGAGCCGCGCGTTTCGATTTTTCGGGTCATCCATTAGAATCATTTCGCAGAGCTCCAGGGTTGCCTGATGGCGTCCCTCCTTTTGGGCCATCCCTGCATGCTCCAGGACCCTTTCAACCGAGCCCGCCAACTTGATGACATCCGCTCCTAACTCTCTCCGCGAGAGCGGGGAAAGGTTGACCGGATCTCCGTCAAACCATCCCACGTAGCTTTGATAAATGCTTCGGACGCAGAAGGGAATGTACCCGTAATATTGTTTCAGATAAGGTAAGTCTGCAAGATGTGGTGGAAGGGAGGCCTGGCTGATGACCTCATCGATGGGCTTGAATTGTTGTATCGCTTCCAGAGCCAAGCGATGGACATGCAGAATGGCATCCCGATAGTTTTCCAGTGTCTTCTTAATTCGTCCTTTCCCGGTGAGGGGAAACCCGTGCCCGGGAACCAAAAAGTCCGGCTCCATCTTCACAATTTTGTCCTGGCATGTCGCCCATTCGAGGATCGGCCTCGCGGTGGTGCCCCGGATCGTGTAGAGGTTTGGAAAACAGGCGTAATAGTTGTCCGCAGGGCAAACGACCTGATACTCAGGGATCTCTACGATCACCTGATCCGCAGTCTCCCCGGGCGCGTGATGAAGACTAAAAGTTCTCCCTCCCAGCTGAAACGAGTAGCGGTCCGTAAAGGTTTGAGTAGGCCACACCAGATCTTCCAGTTTCGGCATTTCCCATTTTAATTGGGCTGCAACAACGGATGGATCAGCTGTCACCCAGGGCACACGCGTCGACTCATCGGGAAGATATAATCCGTACATCGCCGCCGCCCGGATCAAAGCACTTTGTCCCATAGAGCTCCAGAGTTTTGCTTCCTTCATGAAGTCGTTATGGGCGATTATATTTATTCCCGGAACAAAAAATGACTTGGTCCCATACCAGTGGTCTGGATGAAAATGAGTGTAAATAATGGTTCTCACAGGTTTGTCAGATATCTTTCGGAACTCTTCCATGATTTGTTTGCATGCAGACATGCTCTCGGTCGTATCGATGATGACCAGTCCGTCCGTCGTTACGACCATGATCATCGTAGCTAAGGCAAATCCAACCGCCGAGTAGACATTTTCGCATACCTTGACGATTTGCGGCTTCTCCGCTCGAAGAATAAGCTGATTCATCTCCTCCCGAGCTTTTGAGTAGGGCATGTTTACCGGAAGGGCATATTCAAAGGCCTGAACTCCCTTTTTCTTCCAGGGGACAAGCGATTGTAGCAGAGCCACCAAGCTGGCCATTGCGACGACAAAGGTCCGCCGGGATATTTTTTCCATGTTTACCTCCCAGAGTGTCTCTATTTCATCGGGTCGATGCCATTTTTCAGGGGTTGAGATGCGCTCGGTTCGCTCCCGGTTGACTGCGATGGTTTAGACTCTTTGCGACCGAGGTCTTTGGTCGAGGGCAGGGCGGACACATCCCAGCCGCCGCCAAGGGCTTTAATAAGGAGCGTGGCCGCAGTCATACGGCGACCGAGGATGTCAACGGCGGTCCTTTCATTGTTCAACAGCGCGGCCTGGATCACTATGACGGCGAGGTAATTTATCGTTCCCGCTTTATACTGGTTGAAGGCTACCGCCAGCGATTGCCTGGCTGCCTTCACGGCCTCATCCTGTACCGTTGCCTCCTCCTCAAGGATTCGGAGCGCGGCCAGGTTGTCTTCTACCTCCTGAAATCCGGTGAGCACCGTCTCGCGATAGAGTGCCACATTTGCGTCATAGGCTGCCCTGGCCCCTGCAGTCTGAGCCTGCCTCAAGCCCCCATCAAACACAGTCTCCGAGATCCCCGGCCCAACCGACCAGAAGCGACTTGGCCACCTCAGCCACTTGGATAAACTTGAACTTTCAAAGCCGCCCGCTGCGCTCAGCGTCACAGTTGGATAATAGGCTGCCTCAGCCACTCCGATCAGGGCATTCGCCGCTGCCACACGTCGCTCAGTGGCTGCGATATCAGGTCTGCGTTCCAGGAGCTCTGACGGGATGCCGATGGGTATGGAAGGCGGCGCCAGGGTCAGAGGAGAAAAAGGCATGGAAAAGACAGATGCGGGTTTTCCAACAAGCACGGCGATCGCGTGCTCAAACTGCGCACGCTGGACGCCGATATCGATTGCTTGAGCCTGGGTAACCTTAAGCTGGGTATCTGCTAGGAGCACATCTCCTTTGGAGGCCACGCCGGCCGCGTATCGGTTCTTTGTCAGTTCAAGCGATTTTTGGAAGGCAATGACCGTTTCGTCCAGAAGTTTCTTCTGCGCATCAAGTGTGCGCAGCTGCAGGTAGCTTAGTGCGAGTTCGGCTTGCATCAGCAAGCGGGTAGATTCAAGGTCTGCAGCGCTCGCCTGGGCGCTTGCCTTGCTCCCCTCCACCGTTCGGCGAACCCGGCCCCAAAGGTCAGGTTCCCAAGACACGTCGCCAACCAGCAGGAAATCGTTGAGGGAGGTACGCGATGTTGTCACGCTTGGGGTGAGAGTTGTTGATTTGCTTGACCGAGTATAACCTAACCCAAGCGTGGCGGTAGGAAAGTAGGCGGCTCGAGCAGCCCAGACCAGCGCGCGCGCCTGACGAAACTGGGCTTCTGCCACAGCGACGTTCTGGTTCGAAATATCCACCTGTTCCTCGAGTTCGTTTAGCCGAGGATCGTTGAACATTTCCCACCAAGCTCCCCGGATGAGATGGTCCCTGGGTTGCGCTACTTTCCACTCTTCCAGCTCTTTGTAAGACTCCGGCACCTGGGCTGTGGGTTTGATGTAGTCCGGGCCAACCGAACAGGCGGTAAAGAGTGCAAACACCCCTGCAAGAGTCACGAGTATTTTTCGGCAAGGCCATGTGCGCTCACGGATACTTAACTTTAGGTGAATCATCGATCTTCTTCCTCCAGTTCCTTCCCCGCTAGTCTCCCGAGGCTTTCTGATAGATAGCTCCAAGCGGGCATCGCAGTTTCTCTATGGTCCCGGATCATCGGTTCTTTTTGGGCGTTCCTCTCTTCCCTTTGAGCCAAAGCCTGAGGCGATCAAGGTAAAGATACATCACCGGCGTGGTATAGAGAGTGAGCATCTGGCTAAAAATAAGGCCACCGACGATGGAGATACCGAGGGGCCGACGAAACTCATACCCCACCCCTGTGCCCAATGCCAGGGGAAGCGCCCCGAGCATGGCTGCCATCGTCGTCATCATAATCGGACGGAACCTCAAGAGGCAGGCTTCGTAGATCGCGTCAACAGGGCTTTTGCCCTCCTTACGTTCCGCCTCCAGAGCAAAATCGACCATCATGATGCCATTCTTCTTCACAAGTCCGATCAGAAGAATGATACCGATCACGGCAATGACGGTGAGCTCTGCGTGAAAGAGCAAGAGGGCCAGCACGGCTCCCACACCAGCCGAGGGAAGCGTGGATAGAATCGTGATCGGATGGATGTAGCTCTCATAGAGGACCCCCAGCACGATATAAACTGTTACGAGAGCTGCCAGGATTAAAAGCGGTTCGTCAGCCAGCGATGCCTGAAAGGCTTGAGCCGTACCTGAGAAGCCTGACCGGATACTTGTGGGCAGCCCCATCTCTTGATTAGCTGCCTCGATCGTGTCTACAGCGTCCCCGAGCGCGACTCCCGGCACTAAATTGAACGAGATGGTCACCGACGGAAACTGACCCTGGTGGTTCACTTGGAGTGACGTCCAGGTTCGTTCAAAACGAGCGAATGCGCTAAGCGGAACCATGGTTCCGATCGGAGAATTTACGTAAATGTCCCGCAACGTTTCAGGCCGTTGCCAGAAGCTCGGTGCAACCTCCATGACCACGTGGTACTGGTTCAAGAGTGTATAGGTAATCGACACCTGCCGCTGGCCGAAGGCATCGTAGAGAATGTCATCGATCAGCTGTGGCGTGATACCCAGCCGGGAGGCAGTGTTGCGGTCGATCACCACCGAGGTTTGGAGTCCCTTGTTCTGCTGATCGCTGCTCACATCGAGGAGTTGGGGCATGGCGCGCATTCGCTGGAGCATACGCGGAGCCCATGCGTTGAGCTCTGTCAGGTTGTCTCCCCGAAGTGTGTATTGATATAATGCAGCCCCTATCCTTCCTCCGATGCGCAAATCCTGCACTGGCTGGAAATAAGTCGGGGCGCCTGGTACCTGGGCGAGCTTCTTGCGAAGCCGCGCGATCACCTGCCCGGCGGTGGCTTTCCGATGTTCAAAGGGTTTTAGCGTAATGAACATTCGTGCGATATTTGTGCCAGCGCCTCCACCAGTGTAGGCCGCTATATAGTCAATTTCAGGATCGCTCCTGATAATGTCCACTATTTCCGTAAGCTTACCCTTCATGGCCTGAAACGAGATGTCCTGTTCCGCCTGTATGGTACCGCTGATGCGTCCCGTGTCTTGTTCGGGGAAGAAACCTTTCGGAATGACGATCAAGAGGCCGATATTAACGCCGATTGTAACCAGTATCAGAGCAAGCATGAACCGGGAGTGGCCCAACGCCCAGCGGAGAGTAACATCATAGAGGTGACGCATCCCGTTGAAAATTCGCTCACTCGCTCTATACAGAGGTCCGTGCCCGTCAGTCTTCTCAGGCTTAAGAAGGGTAGCGCACATCATTGGGGTTGTCGTGAGTGATAAAACCATTGAGATAGCCACTGCCGCGGAGAGTGTCACAGCGAACTCGCGAAACAGGCGTCCTACCATCCCGCTCATTAGAAGGATGGGGAGGAACACGGCAACCAGAGAGGTACTCATCGAAAGAACGGTGAAGGCGATCTCCCGTGCCCCTAGGAAAGCCGCCTCCTTCGGGAGAATCCCCTTCTCCCTGTATCGTGTGATATTCTCGAGAACAACGATGGCGTCATCAACGACAAAGCCTGTTGCAATGGTGAGGGCCATCAGGGATAGATTATCCAGGCTGTAGCCGAAGAGGTACAGCGCGCCGAAAGTGCTGATGAGAGAGACCACAACTGCTACCCCGGGAATAACGGTGGAGCGGACATTTCGCAGAAAAACAAAGACCACTAAAATTACGAGGCAGGCCGAAATGAGGAGGGTCATCTCAACGTCACGTAGGGAACCGCGAATCGGGGGAGTCCGGTCCTGAACAACCGAAAGCTCGATTCCCCCTGGCATGAGTGCCTCCATCTGCGGAAGCAAGCTGCGGACGCGGTCAACCGTATCAATGATATTTGCATCGGGCTGACGAAAGACGATTACCATCACGGTTGGCTTTCCGTTGACCAGCCCTTCAACACGCAGATCCTCAACTGAATCCTCTACGTTGGCAATATCTGGCAGCCGAACCGGAGCCCCAGCCCTGTAAGCCACGATGAGGGGCCGGTACTGTTCGGCAACGTGAAGCTGGTCGTTGGTCTGGATCTCCCATGTTCTTGTCTCGTCTGTCAATTGTCCTTTCGGACGGTTTATGTTGGTGCTGGTTAAAACACCCCGTACATCCTCAAGGCTGATCCCATATTTGCTTAAGGCCGTGGGGTTCAGGTCCACGCGCACCGCGGGAAGGGAGCCGCCGCCTACAAATACCTGACCGACACCGTCCACCTGGGATAATTTTTGTTGAAGGATGGTCGAAGCCGCATCGTACATTTTCGCCCTACTGACCGAGTCGGAAGTCAGTGCCAAGATCAGAATGGGAGCCTCCGCCGGATTGACTTTGCGGTAGGTCGGTTGGCTCGGGAGAGTCGGCGGCAGGTACCCTCTTGCCGCATTGATCGCCGACTGGACATCCCGTGCAGCCCCGTTAATGTTGCGGTCCAGATCAAACTGCAGAACGATGCTTGTTGAGCCGCGAACACTGGTCGACGTCATTTCAGTCACACCTGCTATCAATCCAAACTGGCGTTCAAGGGGAGCTGCGACCGATGTGGCCATGGTCTCTGGGTCCGCTCCGGGCAGACTCGCTGAAACCTGGATTGTCGGATAATCCACCCGAGGCAGAGGCGACACCGGTAACAGACGAAAGGAAATTGCCCCTCCAAGCGCCAGTGCGATTGTCAGAAGAGTTGTTGCAACAGGCCTATTGATGAAAGTCGCCGAGATGTTCATGGCAAGCTCGTGCTGTCTTCGGCGCCGCTCGTGCCCCCAGAACGACGGCGACGAATACGTCGCGCCAGCCGATCGAAGGCAAGATAGATGACCGGTGTCGTATAGAGGGTCAGCATCTGGCTGATAATGAGGCCACCGACGATGGAGATGCCGAGGGGCCGGCGAAGCTCAGAACCTACCCCGCCGCCAAGCGCCAGAGGAAGCGCTCCGAGCAACGCTGCCATCGTCGTCATCATGATCGGCCGAAATCGCAGGAGACTGGCCTGGTAGATCGCATCCACTGGGCTTTTGCCTTCCTTTCGTTCAGCGTCAAGTGCAAAATCGACGATCATGATCCCGTTCTTCTTCACGATGCCGATCAAAAGAATGATGCCGATCACGGCAATGACGGAGAGTTCTGTGCGGAAGAGCAAGAGGGCGAGGACTGCTCCCACGCCGGCAGAGGGGAGCGTTGAAAGAATGGTGATCGGATGGATATAGCTTTCGTAGAGAACCCCCAGCACAATGTAGACCGTCACGAGAGCTGCGAGGATTAGAAGCGGTTCATTAGTCAGTGAGGCCTGGAAGGCTTGAGCCGTGCCCTGGAAACTACCCTGGATACTCGGGGGTAGGCCCATCTTCCGCGTAGCCGACTCGACGGCTTTTAATGCCTCCCCAAGTGATACTCTGGGCGCCAGGTTGAAGGAGACTGTCGCCGCGGGGAACTGGCCCTGGCGGCTGATGAGGAGCGGTCCTGTTGTCTGTGAAACCTTGACAATCCCGGTCAGCGGCACTTGTCCGCCTCCCGCACCTCGAAGATAGATTGTCTGCAATGAATCCGGACTTTGTTGAAAGTCGGGTTTGACAGCCAGGACAACACGGTATTGGTTTAACTGCGTGAACATTGTGGAAACCTGCCGCTGGCCGAAGGCATTGTAGAGCGTATCATCGATGAGTTGCGGCGTGATCCCCAGCCGGGAAGCTGTGCTCCGGTCAATGGTCACCGATACCCGCAGACCTTTGTTCTGCTGGTCACTACTCACATCACGAAGCTCAGGCTGCTCACGCAGCGTCTCGACCAGCCTGGGAGCAAAACGGTTCAGCTCATCGATGTCGGGATCTTCCAGGGTATAGTTGTATTGGGTCCGGCTGACACGGGTATCGACGCTAAGATCCTGCACCGGCTGCATGTATAAGGTAATCCCTTCGACCTTTGCGAGGTCCCGCTGAAGTCGGAGGATGATCTCGCTGGCGCTCCGTTTACGCGCCTCCAGGGGTTTTAGATTGATGAGGATGCGCCCGCTATTCAAGGTGGTGTTTGTTCCATCCACTCCGATGAAAGAAGAGAGACTCTCAACTGACGGATCTTTCAGAATCACACGGGCGAGCGCCTGCTGCTGCTTTGTCATTCCCAGAAATGAAATCGATTGGGGCGCTTCCGAAATACCCAGGATGACGCCGGTGTCCTGAATGGGGAAAAATCCTTTTGGCACGACGATGTATAACAACACCGTGAGGACGAGGGTAGCGACCGCAACCAGAAGGGTTGGCTTCTGATGTCTCAGCACCCATTGAAGTGTCTTCCCGTATGATTGGATGACCCTGTCGAAGACTCGCTGGGAAGCGCGAAAGAACCTTCCCTGCCGCTGCTCGGGGGTGTGCTTGAGGATCCTGGCACACATCATCGGCGTCAAAGTCAGCGATACGACTGCTGAGATGAGAATGGTTACACCGAGCGTCACAGCGAACTCTCGAAACAGTCGTCCCACTACCTCGCGCATGAAGAGGAGAGGAATGAGCACGGCGATCAGGGAAACGGTCAGGGATATGATGGTAAACCCTATCTGTTTGGAGCCTTTAAGCGCCGCCTCAAGGGGCGGATCTCCTTGCTCAACGTACCTGGCGATGTTCTCGATCATGACGATCGCATCATCAACCACAAATCCTGTTGAAATGGTTAAGGCCATCAAGGAGAGGTTATTGAGGCTAAACCCTAACAGGTACATGACGCCGAAAGTGCCCACAAGGGATAAAGGGACAGCCACGCTAGGGATGACCGTTGCGGCCATGCTGCGAAGGAACAGAAACATGACCAGCACGACCAAGGCAACGGCCAGCATCAGCTCGAATTGTACGTCTCTCACCGAGGCGCGGATGGTCGTGGTGCGGTCGGTCAGCACCGACACCTTGACGGAAGGAGGCAAAGAGCTCTGAAGCTGCGGCAAGAGTCTCTTGATTCTATCCACGACCGCGATGACGTTTGCGCCGGGTTGTCGCTGGATGTTGAGAATCACCGCAGGGGTGCTGTTCATCCAGGCCGCCTGCTTCACGTTCTCGACATCATCGATAGCCTCGGCGACATCCGACAGTCGCACCGGAGCACCGTTCCGATAGGCAACGATCAGCGGCCGATAATCAGCGCTCGAAAAGAGCTGATCGTTGGCACCAATGTTGTAGGACTGCCGGGGGCCGTCGAAGCTTCCCTTGGCTTGATTGACGTTGGCAGCCGAGATGACTGTCCTCAGGTCCTCGAGAGTCAGGCCATAAGCGGCCAGCGCTGTGGGATTGGCGTGAATCCGTACTGCTGGCCTCTGACCGCCGCTGATGCTGACGAGTCCCACACCCGGAAGCTGGGAGATCTTTTGGCCGAACCGCGTATCTGCCAGATCTTCCACTTGGTAAAGCGGTAGCGTGTCGGAAGTCAACGCCAGGGTCAGGATCGGCGCGTCTGCGGGGTTTACTTTGCTGTAAACAGGTGGGATTGGAAGATCTGGTGGCAGAAACGTAAAGGCCGCATTAATGGCGGCCTGAACCTGCTGTTCGGCTATGTCCAGGCTGAGGTCCAGAGTGAACTGGAGCGTGATGATCGAACTGCCGCTGGAGCTGCTCGAAGTCATCTGGGTCAGACCTGGCATCTGACCGAACTGGCGCTCCAGCGGAGCCGTGACAGACGAGGCCATGACTTCGGGACTTGCACCTGGAAAGAAGGTGCGGACCTGAATGGTTGGGTAATCCACGGTCGGCAAAGCAGATACCGCTAGCTGCTTGTATGCTACAAACCCGGCCAGAATGATGGCGATCATCAGCAGAGTCGTTGCGACCGGCCGCAAGATGAAGATACGGGAGACATTCATTAGTAGCCTTTTTGCTGGGTACCGTTGTTCTGCGTCGCGCCGCCACTCTGAGGTTTTAAATCCACCCTGGTTCCTTCTCTCAGCCTATCCTGACCGTCTACCACGACAAGCTCCCCAGGTGACACCCCTGTCTTGATAGACGCTTCGCCGCCCTGAATTTCGGCGACATTGACCGGTCGTACTGTGGCTGTTCGGTCAGCCTTCACCACGTAGACGAATGTGCCTTGGGGACCTCTCTGAATGGCGGGTGACGGGATGACCGTAGCGTCGCGCCTAACGTTCACCAGCAGCCGCGCATTGACAAACTGATTGGGGAATAGCTCATTCTTTTCGTTTGAGAAGATTGCTTTGAGACGCACCGTCCCGGTCGCCGGATCGATTTGATTGTCCACGGTCAAAAGGGATCCAACAGCAAGTTTTTGTCTCATTTCACGATCATAGGCCTCGACCGGCAAACGCTCGCCCGCTTTGAGCCTGGCGAGGACCTGCGGGAGATTATCTTCCGGGATAGGAAAGATCACCGCAATCGGTTGAAGCTGTGTGATTACCACTAAACCGTTAGTATCGCTCACATGGACAATATTGCCCGGGTCGACGAGGCGCAACCCGACTCGCCCGCTGATCGGTGCGGTGATTTTGCAGTAAACAAGATTTAACTTTGCACTGTCGATCTGCCCCTGATCTGTTTTGATGGCGCCCTCAAACTGACGGACCAAAGCCTCCTGTGTGTCTAGCTGCTGCTTCGAGACCGAGTCCTCCTTCCATAGCAGCTGGTAGCGCTCCAGGTCAAGTTGCGCATTCTTGAGTTGTGCGACGTCTCGGGCCATCTGCCCCTCGGCCTGAGTCAACTGGACCTCAAATGGCCGTGGATCGATTCTCGCAAGAAGCTCACCGTCCTTCACGATCTGGCCTTCTCGATAAAGGACTTCCATGAGTTGCCCGTCAACGCGCGTTCTCACGGTGATCGTATTAAGAGGAGTGACCGAGCCGAGTCCGGTGATATACACATTGAAGCCGGTCTTCTTCGCCTCCACTGCAACCACCGGCACAGCGGGCGTGACGGGGCTCTGCCCTTTCTTGGCGGAGCGCGATTGGGCCCTGGAGAAAAAGAGGTACGCCCCGATGGCTATAAGACAGATTAGTATCAGCACGACCCCCCAGCGCTTGCGCGACCGGAAAGTAGGAGTTGGCCCCGACCCATCTTTCTTAACTTTCGGTGTAAATGTCATCGCTTCGCCTCACAGGGAACGTTCCTGATGCTATTTGGCGCTCAGGCGTGTTAAATCGCCTGACGCATCGTCAAATATAATATATTGTCCATGGCCCGGACTTAGAGGTCCTATCTTCGTCAAGTCTCTGATTATTTAAAATATTCCCCTTAGATAGACGCAGAGTAAGGCTAATTTATTCATTAAATAAATCCGCGTAAGGGCGAAGTTACTATTTTCATTCAAATAAACACTTTTAGCAAAGTTCTCCTCGCCTTGTCAATAAACCAGATCGCCCGTTCACGACCCAATTGAGCGCGGTTGACTTTGATAAGATAAGTGCATTTTTCGGAGATTGAGAAGACCAGAAACGGCAAGAAAACCGAGGATGGGTGGTTGTCGCCAAACCCAGAAAGAGCAAACCAGATGCTGAAACAAGTTCAGCATGACAACAGGTCAGATTCTCATCTCTTTGTCATCCCGAACTTGGTTCGGGATCTCGGTTTTGGGTTTAAAGGCCCGGTTCTATACTTTGCCAGGCTATGCCATAAGCCCTTTTTAGTTAGTCGGGCATTCTCAAAACACCCGCTCCCTGGATCTTTCCCTGTTTTAACGAGAGGAGAGCCTGATTCGCCTCTTCAAATTTGAATTCTTGTACTTCAGGAAGGATCGGGATTTTTGCAGCCAGAGGCAGAAACTCCTGCACATCTTTTCGAGTAATATTTGCAACACTCTTTATCTCTTTTTCATCCCAGAGGAGTTGACCGTAGTCGAGAGGCGGGATAGGATTTCTCTTTCGAATAACTGCCACCACTAATCTTCCGCCTTTTTCTAGGACCTTCAAGGCCTGAGGCACTGTTTCCCCGACAGGGGTAAAATCAATGGCGCAATTCAGCTTTTTCGGAGGTTGATCTTCCGACCCCCCGGCCCAGGAGGCCCCCAGTTTCTTAGCTAGATTTCGATGCTCCTGGCTTCTTGTAAAGACGAAAACTTCGCAGCCCCAGTATCTCGCGATTTGAATGACGATATGAGCGGAGGCCCCGAATCCAAAAAGTCCCAAGGTTTGGCCTTTTTTAATCCCCGAAAGAATTAGATCTCGATATCCGATCGCGCCGGCACAGAGGAGTGGAGTGGCTTCAGAATCAGGGAACCTCTCGGGGATTAAATAGGCGAAAGCTTCCGGCACAACAGTGGCCTGGGCATAACCACCATTGGCATGGCATCCAGTCCCTTGGAACTCGAAACACAAATTCTCTTCTCCCTCCAGGCAAAACTGGCACTTTCCGCATGCTGAATGGATCCATGCAATCCCAACCCGATCTCCCACGTGAAATTTTGTTGCTCCTGAACCCAGCTTCACGACTCTCCCAACGATCTGATGTCCCAGAACGATCGGAAGTTTTGGTGGAAGTCTCCCTTCAATTTCATCGAGTTCTGTATGACAGACGCCACACGCGGAAATCTTGACCAAGACTTCCTTTGGACCGGGAGCAGGATCGGGCAACTCAACCATTTTCAAAGGTTCTTTTTCTATTGGAGAAATTTCTTCAAGAATCATAGCCTTCATTCGGTAGCCTCCGCATCTTTATCTTATTAACATACCAAACCCCAAATGATTGGGGAATAGAAAAATAGATTCCTCGGCAAGTATGACAGGGGAAAAGGGTGCGGCGGGCGAAAAAATCCTTGCGAGAAGGTACTCCGGTGGAAATTAGAAAGCGGTCACGTCATTCTGAAAAGATTAGAAGCGGCCATAGAGGGCATAGATAACGACACCTCCACGAAGGTGCCTCGGCCCTCCTAAAAGGATCGTCCTTCCGGGGAGGAGTCTGACCTGGGTGTTAAGAATTTCTGTTCCCTCGCGCACAACTTTTAACTTTATTTCAGCCATATTCTTTTGCAGCCCGACTAAGGTAGCCTCTAAAACAATTCTCCCATCATGGGCCGAAATTAAGACCGGCTTGTTCAGGAAAAGATTGAGCGTCTCTTCTCTCATCAGACGATAAGAAGTAAAGCTAAAGAGAGATCCCAATTCTTTGTGGAGATCTCTCAATGAGGGATCCACACTCGAGTCAGCATTCGAAGCATGGATCGCCCTTAATCGGACCTGAACCTGTGCATATGCCTGCGAGAGAAAAAGAGAGAAGAAAAGTATGATAAGGATCAGGAGGAAAGGAAGTCTTCTCACGAAGTGGTTTGATCCTTCCCCGGTTCGTCGAACACCCATATCACTGTAACCTTCTGTTTTTCCAGCTGGTAGACCATCACATTGTCGGTCTCGCTCTCGACGTATTCTACAACAGATACATCTGGATAGGAAGGGATTTTTCTAAAAATAATTTCGGCCGTAATGAAGAGAAGGACGACAACCGTCGCCACTGCAGGAATCCAAACCTTCCTTTTAAAGAGAGGGGAGACATCAAGCCAGGAACGAAGGGATTGCCACCAGGTCAGCTTTTTCTGCAAGCGAATCTCCCTTTCGATCTTCTGCCACACCCAGGGGAAATCCTCCTTCCGGACGGCCTCTTCAACGGGAGCTTTTATAAATGTGCTCAGTCCCTCCAGTGACTTTAGGGCATGCCGGCAGGCCGGACAACCGTGAAGGTGGCCTTCCACAAGGGCTCTTTCCTTGTCCGTGACCTCTCGGTCAAAATATTTTTCTAAAAGTTTTGATACTGAAGAACAGGAATCTTTCATTTCTCATACCTCTTTTCAATTCTGTTTACTTCTCTGCAGCTGCCCTTTTGGATCTGAGGAGTCACGGTCTTGGCCAAGCCCCACATAATCCTTCAACAACTCCTGAAGTCTCTTTCTTCCATAATGGAGCCGGGACATCACGGTCCCGATGGAAGACCCCATTGCTTCAGCCATCTCTTGATAGGAAAGACCTTCCACATCCCTGAAAATGAGAGCTGCCCTCTGCTCGGCAGGGAGTTTATCCATCGCCTGCTTCACCCTCTCTTCTAACTCTTTTTGGAGAAGGATTCTTTCAGGTCCCTTTTCCAACGTGTCGGAAGGCTCGAAGCTTCCTTCCTCATCGAGGCTTGAAACGGACTGCTTCCCAAACTTTCTTGCGTGGTCAATCGCAGTATTCATCGTCATTCGATAAAGGTAGGTGTAGAAACGAGATCTCCCTTTAAAATTCTTAATCGTATGAAAGAGTTTGATAAACACTTCCTGAACAATATCGAGGGCTTCCTCTCTTTGCCTCACCACCCCATAGGCAATCCGGTAGACTTTCCTGTTATATTTATCGAAAATCTCTTTCAATGCCTCTTGATCTCCTTGTTGACACCTGGAGATCATTTCGGTCTCTTCATGATCCACTATTCTTTACCTTTTAGACGATAAGTAAGCTAAAATATTCAATGATTAAACATTATAATTATTGTATCTTAATTGTCCATCATTATTTCAGTTTATGCGGCATTGTGTTACAGCTATATCCACGATAAGGGTGCATAGCGGAGGTTACCAAAGACATGGACTCTCTTAAGAGAATCGGATTGCTGGTACTCGGCTGGTTTTTTGTTGCCTTGGGAATTATAGGCCTCTTTCTTCCTATTCTTCAGGGTATCCTGTTTATCCTGATTGGATTAGCCATCCTTTCTTCTCGAAGTGAGACCATCAAGCGTTTACTGAAACATCTCGAGAAGCGTTACCCGCAGTACCATGAGAAAATAGAAGTTTGGAGGGAGAGGTTGAGGAAATGGTTCAAAAAAAGTTGAGCGTTCATATTCATCGGTCCTTCGTTAATAACGTTCCTTTGATACAGTTTTTTATTGACAAAGAGGAGAAAATTGGTTAACCCCGTCATGGGGGTGGAAATGCAAACGAAGAAGATTGATTTCGAACGATGGACGCGCAAATTAAAACAGATCGAGGAGAAAGTTGAGCGACTCGCCCTGCTCTCCCACTTAGGTCAAATTCTAAACTCCACATTAGATCATAAAGAGATTCGCAGGAGGGCAATGCAAGCAGCCACTCAGCTCATGAAAGCTGAGGCGGGGTCTCTTCTCCTCGTGGATGAGGGGAAGAGGCAGCTCTATTTTGAAGTCGCCCTGAGTGATCGGGAGGAAGATATCAAAATGATCCCTCTCAACTTCGGAGAGGGAATCGCCGGATGTGTGGCCCAGAGCGGGAAACCTTTGATCGTCAATTCCCCAAAAAAAGATCACCGTTTTTTCAAAGGAGTGGATGAGAGGACGGATTTTAAAACGAGAAACATCATCTGTGTCCCCGTAAAAGTGAAGGAAAAGATCATCGGGGTTTTAGAGGCGATCAATAAACAAGAGAGAGGGGGATTTAATAAGGAAGATCTTTCACTCCTCATTTCCTTAGCCGATCAAGTGGCCATTGCAATGGACAACTCGCGCCTCTACCAGGAGCTGGAAGAGATGTTCTTTCAAACAACCGATTCCTTTGCCGATGCCATCGAGAAGCGGGACCCTTATACGGGAGGACATACTCAGAGAGTTACCCAATATTGTCTGGCGATTGCCAAATACTTCCAATTGAAACCTTTAGAGAAGAAATGGCTAAAGATTACTTCTGTGCTTCATGATATCGGAAAGGTTGGCATCGAGGACCAGATTCTGAAAAAACCAGAGCAGCTGACTCCGGAAGAATTTGAGATGATCAAACGACATTGTAACATAGGTGTGGAGATCATTGAACATGTCCGGCAGCTCAGGGAGAGCATTCCAGGTGTGAAGTACCATCATGAACAGCTGGACGGCAAAGGTTACCCAAGCGGTTTGAAGGGAGACGAAATCCCGATCCTTGCGAAGATCGTAGCGGTTGCAGATACCTTCGATGCCATGACTACAGACCGCCCTTATCGAAAGGCGATGGAGAAGGAGGCGGCGATCAAAGAACTGGAGAGATGTTCTGGAACACAGCTTGATGAGAAAGTGGTCGAGGCTTTCATCCAAGCTTATCAAAAAGGAGAAATCTGAGAAGTTCGAAGCTCAAAGCTGAAAGCTGAAAGCGAACCCTTTGACCTTTCAACTTTAAACTTGAGCTGGTTCAATTACTGAGGGGTATATTTGGATGTCGCACCCCTCACCCCGCCCTCTCCCCATGGGGGAGAGGGCGGGGTGAGGGGGAGGTATATTGGATGTCGATTGAAGAGATTGTCGAGTCCTGGAAGCGTTCCCGCTCGATCTCACCTTGTATCAGAGAATTGCGAGTCTTCAGGAAGAGGGATGGGCAGTACCGCCCCTTTCCCGAGTTCATCCACCCCGGCATCCGGAAGGCTCTTGAGGCAGAAGGAATCGAGAAACTTTATTCCCACCAGGTTGAGGCGATCGAGGCGGTTCATCAAGGAAAAGATATTGTTGTCGTCAGTCCGACCGCCTCCGGAAAGACCCTTTGTTATAACCTACCCGTGTTGAACACGAGGCTGGAAATACCTCTTTCAAAGGCGCTTTATCTCTTCCCCACGAAGGCCCTTTCTCAGGATCAGATGTTTGAACTTCAGACCTCTATTCAACGAATCAGGGAATCGATCACGACTTTCACCTACGACGGAGACACTCCCCAGGATGCTCGCCAGGCGATTCGAACCCGCGGGGATATTGTGATTACCAACCCCGACATGCTTCATACGGGGATCCTTCCCCATCACACGAAATGGATGAGCTTCTTTCAGAATCTGAAATTTGTGGTGATCGACGAGCTCCACACCTATCGAGGGGTCTTCGGTTCCCATATGACCAACGTCCTGAGGCGGTTGAATCGTATCTGCCGTTTTTATGGTTCGAGACCTCAATTTATCTGCTGCTCGGCAACCATTGCCAACCCCAAGGAATTAGCGGAAAAGCTTCTCGAAAGGGAGGTCTCCTTGATCGACCAAAGCGGTGCTCCTTCGCCGGAGAAGATCTTTCTCTTTTACAACCCGCCTATTGTCAATAAGGAATTGGGGATTCGAGGGAGCCACATCCATGCGGCGAGGCGTTTGGCCTCGCCTCTCGTCGAGCAAGGGATTCAAACTATTCTTTTTACAACGAGTCGTCTCTATGTGGAGGTCCTGACAAAATACTTGAAAGATCGCTTTGAGAAGAGACTCGAGGATAAAGGCAAGGTGAGGGGATACCGCGGAGGTTATCTCCCGAAGATGCGTCGGGAGATTGAAAAAGGATTGAGAGAAAAAGAGGTGAAAGCGGTGGTCTCCACCAACGCCCTCGAACTCGGGATCGACATTGGAGATCTTGAAGCCTGCTTGATTGCAGGTTATCCCGGGACCATCGCCAGCACCTATCAGCAGGCTGGACGGGTGGGAAGGCGATCGGAAAAATCATTGGTTGTTCTGATCGCTCGGAGCCAGCCTCTTGATCAATTCATCATCGAAAACCCGGACTATTTCTTTGGACAGTCACCGGAACATGGATTGGTCAATCCGGATAATCTTCTCATCCTGCTCAGCCATATTCAGTGCGCCGCCTTTGAACTTCCCTTCAGAGACGGGGAGCGCTTCGGGGGAGAAGATTTAAATGAGATGTTGAAGTACCTGGAAGAAAAAGGAACGCTTCATCACGTGGACCAAAATTGGTATTGGACGCAGGATGCCTATCCAGCGGAGAAGGTCAGCCTCCGTTCCGCTTCGGAAGAAAATTTTGTAGTGGTCGATACCACGAAGAAGAAAGAAGAGGTGATTGCAGAGGTCGACTTCACCGGCGCCCATACGACCCTTTATGAAGGGGCTGTGTACCTTTGTGAGTCAGAACTCTATACGGTGGAGAGGCTCGATTACCCCAACCGCAGGGCCTATGTCAAGAAGACCGAAGGGGACTATTACACCGATGCGATTGATTACACCGACGTTTCCATCCTGGAGGGGTTTGAGAGAAAGCAGGGAGTGGATACGTTCTTTGAGCACGGTGAGGTGAAGATCGTCACCCGTGTGGTCGGGTATAAGAAAATCAAATTCTATACCCTCGAAAATTTAGGTTATGGAAAGATTGAACTCCCGGATCTTCAGTTTCATACCACCTCCTACTGGATCACATTTAACAGAGGTTTAGTGGAACGGCTTCCGTATTCCCGTCTGGAAGTGATCGAGGGGGTGTTGGGACTGGGTTATGCCCTGCATTCTGTGGCGGCCCTTCACTTGATGAGCGATCCCCACGATCTCAACCGCTGTGTCGGAGACCGGGGTGCAAAGTGGTTCCTGAGACTTTCGAGGGATTCGAAGGGGATCTATTCTTCAAACTTCAATGCCCCGAATGAAATTCAACTGGAGGGGATGGACCTCTTTGAACCGACTCTCTTCCTCTACGATAATTATCCGGGAGGGATGGGTTTCAGTCCCCAGCTTTTTGATGACACACGGGTCCTTCTTGAAAAAACGATGAAGCTTATCTCCAAGTGCGAGTGCCGTCATGGGTGCCCATCCTGCGTCGGGCCCACGAAAGAAGTGGGCGAGAAATCGAAAGAAATCGCATTGGCACTGCTGAAAGAAATATTAAAATAATTATTCAGAGCAAAAATCCGAAGCACGAAATTCGAAACAAGCACGAATTTCCAAAATACAAATGACCAGAAGCAAAGGTGGCGGTTTTGAAATTTGAATTTTGGATTTGTTTCGAGTTTCGATATTCGAATTTCGAATTTTCGCATTAGGGAAGATGGATCTCAAAGAACGTCTCAACCGCCTCACTTCGATTTCCAAGAGCCAGTCAGAGGAGAGGTCTCAGGTCCTCAGCGACCTGAAACAGAGGCTGGACCGGCTTCTCGAACCGAAAAAGGCCTATCGAAAAAAAACGATCGTTCCCATTGAACAACTGGTTAAGGGAGAGATCGTGTCCACACCCGAAGGGGACACCTTCCTGGCGAAAGAGCATTTTCCCTCGAATTTTCGGTATGGAGAGATGGACCTGTCGGATATCCTCGCCATTCCCACTTATCCCGCCCACCTTCTTTCAAGGGATGAACGGCTCAAGGAGCTGGACTTCCGAAGTGCTCTCTTTCTCGATACGGAAACAACCGGCCTCACCGGAGGGACCGGAACCTTCGCCTTCATGGTGGGATTGGGTTTTTTCCAGGGGGATCATTTTTTAATCCATCAGTTCTTTATGAGAGATTATTCGGAGGAAAGGGCTTCACTCTCACTGCTGAAGAATATCGTTGATTCTTTTCAATTCTTAGTCACCTTTAATGGGCGGCAATATGATATCCCGCTCCTCGAAACACGACTCATTCTCTCCCGTATGGCCTCTAAGATCAGAGAGATGCCAAATTTCGATCTCCTTTATCCCTCGCGGAGGATTTGGAAAGGGGCCTATGAAAACTGCAGGCTCGTCACTCTTGAATCCCAGCTTTTGGGGATAGAGCGAACGGACGATATTCCGTCGGAATGGATTCCCTCTCTCTATTTCGATTATATCCAGACCGGCGATGCGACGAAGATTCACCAGGTTTTCTACCACAACCAGATGGATATCCTCTCCATGGTTGCGCTGGCAGGGAGGATTCACCTCGTCTATCACAACCCACAGGCAGCACAGCCCGGAAAAGGGATCGAACACTTTGCCTTAGGAAGGCTTTTTTGGGAGCATGGTGAACGGGAGAAAGCTATTCCTTGTTTAGAAATCGCTCTCCAGCGGTGTGATGACGATCTCTCTTGGGAAGTGATGAGGTGGCTTTCCATGGCCTTTAAGAAAACGGGGCAGGGCGAGAGAGCGCGGTCTCTCTGGGAAGAGATGGTGACTTGGTCTTACAAAAGAGACGCGTTTCCTTACATTGAGTTGGCGAAATATCATGAACATCGGCTCAAGGACTGGGATCGTGCAATGTCCTATGTCAACGAGGCATTAGAACTGATTCCGTCCCATCAAGAAAGGGAGATCGAACTTCTCCGACACAGGAGACAAAGACTGGAGCAGAAGAAGGTTTTGAATGCGCCTCGCTGACCGGTACCGATGGTTGATATGGATGTCCCTGAGCGAAATCGGGACAATGCTGGTCTTCTCAAATTATTCCGCCCTTCTCCCCATTCTTCAGAAGCAATGGGCTCTCACCAACGGCCAGGCGGGCTGGATTTTTTCTTCTTATCAAATCGGCTATATCGTCGCCGTTGTCTTCTTAACTTCTCTCACGGATTATACCTCTCCGAAGTATATTTATATCCTCACAGCCCTTTGGGCAGGGATATCTGGGATTCTGTTTTCACTGTGGGCTGAGGGATTCGAATCGGCATTGATTCTGAGAACTCTGACAGGAATTGGTCTTGCAGGAACGTACATGCCCGGACTCCGGATGGTTTCCGAGAAATTCCCTTTCCGCGAGAGGGGCAGGGCAGTCGGAATCTATGTAGGGGTTTTCTCACTCGGTGTCTCCCTGTCTCTATTCCTGACAGGCTTTATCCACTCCCTTTTTTCATGGCGATGGGCCTTCTTCCTTACTTCCTTGGGCCCCATCGCAGGAGGGGTTATTGCATTTTTTCGCTTAGGGGAGATAACAAGAACAAAAGAAGAGGGGAGGAAGATTTCTCTCGGTGAGGTTTTACGAAATCAACCGGTCTTAATGATGATCGGAGGTTATGTTGCCCATATGTGGGAGATGTTTGGGATGAGGGGTTGGATGGTTGCATTCCTGACAGCCTGCCTCCTGACCGCTCAGGTCGATTTGCAAAAAGCGGTCAACCTCAGTGCTCTGATCGCTGGAGTGGTTGTATTGGTCGGGGCAATTTCAAATGCCTTGGGCGGCATACTTTCCGATCGGTACGGCAGGGAGAATACCATCATTGTGGTGATGCTGGGAAGTGGTTTACTCTCCCTTCTGATCGGATGGACGAGAGTGCTTCCGTTCTCTCTGATTCTCATTATTTCCATCCTGTATGGTTTTTTGGTCACAGGCGAGTCCTCTGTACTCTCTGCCGGAGTAACAGAATTAGCGCATCCAAGAGGATTGGGCAGAACGATGGCACTTCAGTCTCTTCTGGGATTTAGTGCAGCCTCTATCTCACCGGTTCTCTTTGGATATATCCTGGATCTGACTAACCCACCGGATGCGTTGGTTCGATTCGGATACGTTCCGAATTGGGGCTGGGCGTTTGCCTTGCTTGGAATCGGAGGATTGGCAGGGCCTCTTATTATGTGGCGGTTTAAAGCAAAAATGAAAACTTCCCAAAATCCGCTTTCGCTCTCTTGATCAGATGCCTGCCTACCGCTGTTCCTTCAAAGGTCCGATGAATTGTTTTTAAAGACCTGAAGGTTAAGTATTGACAGACTCCTCCCAAATTTCTATATTGATAATCGATCGCTTTTTGGTAAAATGATACCAACCGGATAAAGAAAGGAGGGAAAGAGGATGCCCAGCTACGACTATCGATGCTCCAAATGTAATAAGAAATTTACCGTGATCCTCAGCATCAGCGAACACGAGGCGAGGAAGGCGAAATGCCCAAAATGCGGCGGGAAAAAATTAGAACAACTGATTACGGGTTTTCAGGTAAAGACCTCAAGAAAGAGTTGATGCATTAGAATCAATTCCAAATGTCAAAGTTCAAATGACAAATGAATAACTAAATGTCAAACTTCTAAAACCCAGCCTGCGCAGGGAGGCGAACTAATTTTTGAGTTTACATATTTGACATTGCCTTTTATTTCATTTGAACTTTGAGCTTTGACATTTGATACTTCTTTTTATCTTTCCTCCATCTCGACTCCGAAATGTTCCAGCGTTCTTTGAATTATCCATCTCGAGAACTGAAAGTCTTAGCTCCGCACATCACCAATCTTTATACGGAACCGTGCTACATGGGAGGGCAATCCCCATTCTTTTCCCTTGACAACGTTGTTTCATTTTGGTAAACATTGCCCCAAAACGAGCCATGGAAGAGAGACTGATAGCAAAAAAACTAAAAGAAATCCGGCTCGATCGGAAGCTTACATTAGAAAAGCTGGCACAGCAAACGGGTCTTACAAAGGGCTACCTATCGCGGATAGAGAACTCAACCCAACCACCACCTATTTACACTCTCTCGCGAATATCCAACGCCCTCGGCATAGATATCTCAGAATTTTTTTCTCCCACCGTCAATACAATTCCCTATCAAGAGATTACAATCGGCAAGCGAAATCAGCATAAATTAACGAATAGAGAAAGCAGTCCATACGGATATATTTTTGAAGACCTTGCTCCGCTGAAGAAAGGTAAGAATATGGAGCCCTTTATTGTTACTGTGGGGTTCAAGCGGATGATTGATATTCAAAAGGATTTCAGGCATGAAGGGGAGGAATTCCTATATGTTCTTGAAGGGAAAATGGAATTCTTTTTCAAAGGGCAAAGCTATATTCTTGATGAAGGTGATTGTGCCTATTTTGATTCAGACAAACCTCATTCAGGGAAGAGCTTAGGAAAAAAAGAGGCTAAACTTCTGATCGTCATTTATCCATATAAAAGGCTATAGTTCTGCGGAAAAAGTTTATTCCGAGAATGTTTCGTATTAGTAAACAGTTGTCTCGGGGCGAAGAACGGGCATATCGAAAACAAACGAATTGGATAAGGGGGGTGAAGGATGGCGATGCCCGTTTGTCTAAAAATCTCACAAAAAGGAGGATTGACAATGAAAGAGAGAGGGATCGTAATTTTATTTTCTTCGGTCATGCTTTTCGTTTCACTCATTGTAGGTCACATGAACCCGGTGGTTGCGGCAGAGAAAGTCCTCGTCATCGGAACAACGGAACCTTTATCCGGACCTGCAGCCGCCTGGGGTCTGGGACTTGCGCGGATGAATGATTTTTTTGCGGAAGATGCGAATAAAGCGGGCGGCCTTAAAATAGGAAAAGATATTTACAAGGTAAAAACAGTAGCCTACGACAACAAAGGTATGCCGTCGGAGGCAGCAGCTAACGCAACAAAGCTTGTCTCCCAGGATAAAATACAATATCTGGTTGGCAGTGTCATCGCAGCAGTTGGAATGGCTGTGTTGCCGATCACCCAGCCAGCAAAAGTTGTCACGACGAGCTTGTGGTGGGGCAAGGGGATCCTTGGTCCTGACAAGCCTTTTTCATTCAGGCAGACGATCTCCCAGATGGAGATAGCCCCTGCCATGTATACCTGGATCAAAAGAAACAATCCCAATATCAAGACATTGGCGCAGATCAATCCAAATGATACGAGTGGATGGGATACGGCTGCCGCTGTCAGAGAGGCTGCTGAAGCAAATGGGATCCAGTTGATTGCCCAAGAGTTCTTCGAACGAGGGACGAAGGATATGTATCCTTTCCTGACGAGAATTCTTGCCAAGAAACCTGACCTCATCGACGTGGCTGTCACTGCACCCGGAGATGGGGCTTTAATCGTGAAGCAGCTCTACGAACTCGGCTACAAAGGAGCAAAGGCGTGGACCTGTGGGACGAATCCTATCGAAATCATCAGGCTCTGCGGTGCTGAAGCTGCCGAAGGCTTATGGTTTGCCTACGGTCAGGATTTGGAAGGTCCGAATAGCTCTCCTGAAACGAGAGCACTGGCAAAGAGATACATGGAGAAATTTAACGAACCCTTAGCTCCTCATCATTTAACTTCTTACGCGATGTGCGAAATCTTTACGCAGGCCATGGTCAAAGCCGGGACAACGGATACAACAGCGGTTTCAAAGATGGTTGAAAAGACACACAAGTTCAATACCTCATTCGGTCCCTATGTCCTCGTGGGGAAACAGAAATACGGCATCGATCGTCAATTTGTGCATCGCATGATGCTTGCGCAGGCGAGGGGAGGAAAACCCGTCGAGATAGAATGGTTGCCGTTGCCGGGCTTAGGATTACCGGAATATTAAGCCTCTAAGAAAGATGTCGACTGAGTGGGTCTGGTGGTAAGGGCAGTGAGCGGGTGATGACCTTTTGCTGCCCTTGCTCCAACTGACATTTCAACGGAACGTCTTGGGCAAAAAATAATTTTCTAACTGGCTATACGAATGGAGACTACTCTACTTCTACAGGGCGGCCTGAATGGCGTCATGCTTGGGCTAAACTACGGGCTGATCGCCCTGGGACTGAGTTTGATCTTTGGAATTATGGGCATCGTCAACTTCGCCCATGGTGAGATGTACATGCTGGGCGGGTACGTCGCCTATTACCTGGTCGGCCGGTTCCGCATCAATTTCTTGGCGACGATGATTGCAGGCGTTGCCATCGTCGGACTTCTTGGGGCATTGATTGAAAAGATCCTCTTTCGACCCCTGACCACACGTCCAAAAGAAGCGTTGACCTCCCTCATTGCAGCCGTCGGATTGGCTTGGGTTCTTCAGATGCTCGCGGTCATATGCTTCGGAGAGCTGGATAGAAATGTTCCTTCCGCTTTTAAGGGGATCATTCATATGGGGGGCGTGGTGATTACGAAAGAAAGACTGGCTGCCATTATCATTGCCCTTGTTTTGGTGTCCGTGCTCACTCTCTTTCTTATGAAGACGAGAATCGGTATGGCGATCCGAGCAGTGGCGCAGGATAAAGAAGCGGCTGCATTGCAGGGAATACAGGTGAGCCGAATCAACTCATTAGCATTTGGCATCGGCTGCGCCTTGGCGGGTGCTGCCGGCGTTTTGATGGCACCCATCTTCTGCGTCAGCCCTTTTCTCGGGGGAGAAGTAATTTTAAAGGCCTTTCTCGTTGTCATTCTAGGGGGAATGGGAAGTATTCCTGGAGCCATGCTCGGGGGCCTTGTGCTTGGCTTCATCGAGAGCTTCGGAAGTCTCTTTTTCACCGTTCCCACTGTCAATGCCATCACCTTTGTCCTCATTATCATCATCTTGATTGTTAGACCTCAGGGGCTCTTAGGCCATGAATAAAAGATGGATAGTGGTATGGATAGGATATGGCGTCTTGTTGGGGCTCCTGTTAACGATTCCTCTTTTTACCGATGAGGCTTATGTCTTTCACATCCTCTGTCTCATCGGCATTAATATCATCTTCGCCTGCAGCTTAAATACCATTCTGAACATCGGCGAGCTTAATCTGGCCCATGCCGCATTTATGGGCATCGGGGCTTATGCGTCCACGCTGCTGGTCATGAGGTTCTCTTTCTCTTTCTGGTTGGCCATGCCTCTCGCCATGATCGCAGCGGCGATCATATCCCTTGCCATCGGGTTTCTCACCTTAAGGTTTAAGGGAGCCTACTTCCTTCTCTTCACATTTCTCTTTGCAGAGCTTGTTCGGATCCTGTTAAGCAACTTTTGGATCGGTCTCTTCGGGGGGATTCCTGGATTGACGAATATTCCTCGTCCCTCCATTCAGATTCCATGGTTGTTTCACATGGAGTTCAACTCCAATAAAGATTTCTATTATCTCATATTGGTAATGGTGGTCATTACAGTATTCGTCATGCGGAGGATGGATCAGTCACGGCTGGGCATGGTCTTCCGAGCGATCAGCCAATCCGAGACTCTGACAGAGTCGATAGGAATCAGCTCGATGAAGTTTAAGATACTGGGCTGTGCGATCGGGTGCCTCTTTGCAGGACTCGCAGGGAGCCTTTATGCCCATTTTGTTCGTATCATCACCCCTGCCGATTTTTCGATTCATGCCGTCCTGACGCCAATCGCCTATGTCGTCGTTGGGGGGATGGGCAGCGTTTTCGGCCCAGTGATCGGTACCTCTTTCCTGATGATATTGTCCCATTTTTTCCTGCGCGAGTTCGGATTGTATGAACTCTTGCTATACGGTGTGATTATTGTGTTAATCATCCGATTTATGCCTGAAGGTCTGATCAGTCTGCCGCGCGTCATCGCGCCATGGTTCGGTAAGCTATCGACGAGGGAGCGAGAATAGAATGGGAATGATTCTTCTTGAAGTTAAAAACTTGACGAAGCAGTTTGGCGGTCTTTTGGCTGTCAACCAACTGGACTTCAGCATCAATCAGGGCGAAATCATAGGATTGATCGGCCCCAACGGTGCGGGCAAGACAACTGTTTTTAATATGATCACCGGTACCTTCCGTCCTACCCGCGGGGAGGTCATTTTTATGGGGGAAGAGGTAGGCCGACTTAAGCCAAATCGAATAGCTCAGTTGGGCGTGGTGCGGAGCTTCCAGCTGACGAACCTCTTTGGGGAGATGACGGTCATTCAAAATGTTATCTTGGGGTCCCATCAAAAATCTGGCGTAGGCCTATGGGGTTCCCTTTGGAACACCAAATCAACGCGCAGAAAGGAGATAGAATCTGAGAGAGAAGCTATTCGCACTTTAGAATTCATGGGGCTCGCGGAGCATCAAAAAATGCTTGCCAAAAACCTTACTCATGGTCAACAAAGGCGTCTTGAAGTAGCAGTTGTCTTAGCGGCCAGGCCGGAGGTATTACTTTTAGATGAGCCGCTTCAAGGCATGAACCACGAGGAAGTAAGGGATATGTTGAATCGAATCGCAGAAATTAGACGAGAGGGGAAAACGATTTTATTGGTCGAACACAATATGAGAGCGGTGACCAGCATATGCGATCGAGTCATCGTCCTGAACTTTGGTCAAAAAATTGACGAAGGCTCACCACAGAAAGTGATGCAAAACCCAGAGGTCATTGAGGCCTATTTGGGGGTTGAAGAATGATACTTCATGCGAAGGGGATCACCATTCATTATGGGAAAGTCATCGCTGTGAAGGACGCTTCCTTCGGAGTGGAGAAAGGGAAGATTGTCACCCTTATCGGTGCCAATGGAGCCGGGAAAAGCACTATTCTGAAGACGATCTCCGGCCTAAAACATCCGACCTCCGGTGAGATCATGTTTGAGGAGATGAGGATTGATCATCTATCCCCACATGACATTGTTAAGTTAGGCATTAGTCATGTGCCGGAGGGAAGAAGACTTTTTCCCGGCATGAGCGTCATCGAAAATCTGGTGATGGGGGCTTATTTAAGAAAAGCCAAGAGAGAAATAGCGTCAGAATTGGAGAAGGTCTTTAATTATTTTTCCATTCTAGACCAAAGGCAAAAGCAACGGGCAGGGAGCCTGAGTGGGGGTGAGCAGCAGATGCTCGCAATCGGCCGAGCCTTGATGTCCAATCCAAAACTATTGCTTCTCGACGAACCATCGATCGGCTTATCCCCTCTTGTCAGCCGAACGATCATCAAGATCATCGGGACCATTAACCAAGAAGGGGTGAGTATTCTTCTCGTTGAGCAGAATGCCAAATTGGCCCTCGGACTTGCCTACAGGGGTTATGTTTTTGAAACAGGGGTTGTCGTTTTGGAAGGCGACACAAGGGAATTATTGCAGAACGAAGCGGTGAAGGCTGCGTATTTAGGGGGATAGGGTTGACGGTCAAGCAGATTGCTGGAAAACGGCCATCTGCTGCGTTTCCCTCATCCTTCGTCATTGCGGCGTACTGTGAAGTACGCCTTATTCCTCAGGATTGCCTGCCTGACCAGCAGGGAAAGACCGCGGGTGCCTTGCATCTGACCATTTTTGAGCAACCTGAGAAAGACCACTTTTTCAGTAGCCTGCCAGACCAGAAAAAACTGGAGGGTCATCTCGGACGAGAAGGAGGATTGACTCATGGCAAAACTGATTACCGGAGGAACAGGTTTTATTGGGGTGGAATTGGCGAGGATGCTCCTCGCTCGCCAAGAAGAGGTCGTCCTATTTGATGTTGCTCCGAACGCTACCCGTCTTGGAGGAATTGAAGAGAAAGCGAAAGTCGTAGTGGGAAACCTGGCCAATTATTCGGAGGTCTTCAATGTCGTCAAGGATTATCCGATCGAAGGAATTTATCACCTCGGAGGGATGCTCACCGTTCCTTCAAACATCAATCCTTGGGCTTCATTCCAGAGTAATATCTGCGGCACCCTCAATGTGTTCGAAGCCGCGCGGATTCTTAATATTGAGAAAGTTGTGTTTGCAAGTTCCATTGCCACCTATGGTCTCGATACAACCTCCCAGATCACAGATGGTACGCTTCAACGGCCTACCACGATGTATGGGATAGGGAAACTTTACTGTGAACATCTGGGTATGTTTTATTGGAACCGTTTCGGCCTCGATTTTCGTTCGGTCAGGTACCCGTCCGTCATCGGTCCCGGCGTCAAAACACCAGGGGTCGCTCAATACAATCCCTGGATGATTGAACACGCGGCGCTTGGTAAGTCCTATGAATGTTTCGTGACGGAAGAGACCAAATGCCCGGTGATCTATTTTAAGGATGCAGCCATCTGTATCGACCTGCTCTATCAGGTGCCGAGAGAAAAGATCAAGTCCTTGAACTATAATGTCGCTGGGGTAACGCCGGTTCAAACCGCGAAAGAGCTGGAGGAGATCATTAAAGAATTCGTTCCTCACTTTCAAGTGACCTATAAACCTGATCTAAAAGTGATGGAGTTTTACAAGAATTTCCATGTGGATGTTTATGACGACAGCAGAGCGAGAAAAGAATGGGGGTGGAAATCCAGATATCCCAATTTTGAGGTGGTCGTCAGGGATTTCATTGAAGAGGTGAGGAAGAATCCAGAACGCTATGGGCTATGAGGCATCTTCTATCTCCGTTTTAATTAATCAAATAGCCTTGTCTAGCGAGGCTTTAAGAAGACTTCATGAATTGGCTAAATCTTCCCAATGATCCCTCTGTCAGGGTCGATTTCCTCTCTCAACAGCCTGAGCTCCTCTTCTGTTGGAGGTTTCAACTCTTCAATCTTTTTTGCAGCAAGAGGTTCGAAGTTCATATTTTTAAAAACGTCTTCCTTACTATACCCTGGTGCCACAGCCAATAGCTCCATGTATTTGGTTTTTTCATCAAACCCAAATAAACCCAGAGAGGTCACTAACCTGTAAGGACCCGCTCCTGCTGGCAATCCTGCCTTTTCCCTCGCCCCCGGTCCATCCAGATAACCAGGGGAAGTGAGGAAATCAAGTTTCTTCACAAACCGTTCTTTCTCATGTTTCATAATGGTGATCGTCTTCCAGCAATATGAAGCGACGTCATTGGCGCCGCCGCTTCCGGGAAAGCGTACCTTTGGCCTCGAATGGTCCAATCCTATTTGCGTGGAATTGATGTTTCCGTAGGGATCGATTTGAGCGGCTCCCAGAAAGCCATAATCGATATACCCTAAACAGGCATGAGCGAACATCGTATTCATATAGGTCCAAGCGACTGCCCTATAATTATTCCTGGAATCAGAAAACATACCCCGCCTGAAAGGAGGGACAACCTCGGGACCGATTGCCCCGTACTCATAAACCTGACAGGCATTCGGGGCATAGAGCTTCTGAGCCAATATGATGACGATCTGGGGTATCCCATATCCGATAAAACATGTCCTCTTGTCCGGGATGAGTCGGGCAGCCGTGCAGATCATCAGCTCCTCTGGTGTATAGGCCATCTTATTCATAATATCCCTCCTTGATCTCTCTTTTTCTTAATTCCTCCAGCTTTTCCTTTCCAATCTTTTCTAAGTAATCCTGGTGAGTTTTACAGCTATAGACATATTTATCCAAGTACTTCTCCATGGCGGCGGGGTCCCTCTCCGCCTTGAAGAATTCATTCATGTGCCGGAAATCGGCATCGTACAGACCGGGGACCGCTCCTGGATGTCCTCCAAACGGAGCGTGGACCACCGCGTCAACCATATAATATGGGATCGTCGTTTTGGCAGGGGACTTTCTGATCTCTTCGATATCGATGATCTCTTCTGTGGAGACGATCACTCTTTTCGATGCTGAAGCGACCTCGATGGGACAGCACCCGGGTCCAAAGAGGCGGGCATTTCCGTACACATCGCATTGATTGGCGTGAATCAGAGCGACATCAGGGTTCAGTGCCGGCAGAAGAGTGACCCTCTTTCCGGTAAAGGGATCGATGGCAATTTTGGCGGCCGAATATTTAAGAGTCTCAGTGCCCAATAAGCCCCTCCAAGGAATGAAAGGCAGGCCTAAGGCCCCGGCGAGAAAACGTGCGCTTATGGTTCCATTACTCCATTCGATCACCTCAACCTCACCCTTCTCAATGGCCCTGAAGTGCGAAGCCCCTCCACCCATGAAGCCACAATCGATTCTGGTCACACACCCACCCGCAACGAGAAGAGCACAGTCCAAGAAGGAGAACTTCCCCGCCAAGAACAGATTCTTTCTCCGCTGCCTCACAATTTCCCGTTCTAAGGAGGAAGGACCCCTTACCAATACCGCTAAATCGAAAGCAAGATAATCCCCATCCCTCACAAATTTCTCGACGGCTTCTTGTTCAGTCATCAATTTACTTTCGAGGGATCGTGGTTTCTTATCTCGGACCCACTCTCTCATTTCGTCGGGATCCGTAAATTTGAACGGACTAATTCCTGATTCGATTACTTGCATCGTAGCCTCCTTAAACTGGTATCCCTTGCACGGTTTGGCAGCCTTTACTTTTTTGGATCCAAAAAGTCAGGTTGAAGAAACTCAGGATTTGGATAGGTATAAAATCCCTTCCCAGTCTTTATACCCAGTTCACCTTTTTTTATCTTTTCCATCAGCGCTTCCGGCGGTTTATCTTTGGGATCCTTTGACTCATTATAATAGACCATTTCGATGTTATAGACGGTGTCGAGGCCTACCTCATCCATGATGCCAAAAGGTCCTCTCTTCATTCTCGTAAAGATACACCAGGCGCGATCAATGTCCTGGAAATCAACGAAACCATTTCCCCACATGTAGAGAGACTGTTTCTTTATTGCCCGCCAGACGCTGTTGAAGCAGAAACCTAATATTTCCTTCTTTACTCTGAGCGGGACGCAACCCACGGAACGAATCCATTCTTCACCTGTTCTGATCACATCGGGAAGGGTCTTTGTCCCCGGCATGAGATCCGCCATGTTCATCCCTGCTAAAGGTTGATAAAAATGTGTGTTGATACAACGCTCCGGTCTGCCACTGCTTTCTTCCATCCTGGATACCGGGATGGATGAACTATTTGAGGCAAAGATTGCCTTGGCCGGTGCATTTTCCCCCAGTTGCTTGAAGACTTTGCGTTTTACTTCCACATCTTCCGTGATCGCTTCGACCACCCAATCGACATCCTTGAGCGCGTCTCCGAGATGGGTGGTAAAGCTTATGGCGGCTTTACATTTTTCCCAACGGTCCCATGGGATAAAGGGATTGATTCCCTTTGCCTTGAAATCCGCATAGAGTTTCTTATAGGTGTCATCAAAGGCACCGCTGATCGTGTCGTAGACACTCACTTTATAACCTGCGTGCGCGGATATCATGGCAATCTGCGTTCCCAAGAGACCGGTCCCGATCACGGCCAGCTTCTCTATCTTTTGAGTCATGGGTTTCTCCTCTCTGACCTGGGGGAAAGGGATGGAAAGGCAGACGCTCGCCATTCCTTCCCGCAGGTATTGTCGCCTATTGGCTTGTGGTCACTTACCCGTCACACCGCCGCATCTTGGGTTGCCGGTCTCCCGAAGCGGGACAGCCACCTTATCCATTGGGATCATCAAAGGCGTCCCAGCAAAGGGAAAGGGAAAAATCGTTGACTTGGCCTGTATTTCACCAACGGGGCCGGGCATCATAATTTGATGGTCGCAGGCTCGCATGATCTGCTTCCCGATCAAACTATCATACTCCATCCCCTCCCAGGCCTTGATGACTGCTTCTGGATCGAAGGATTTGGCTTTCTTGATCGCCGCAAAGAGAAACATCACGCCATTATAAGAATAACCAAGATTCGCAGCTGGCCAGGGGTGAGCTGTGTCTTTAAACTTCTTATGCCATCGTTCCAGGAACGCCTTGTTTTGCGGAGTATTGATCGTCGGCAGGTACGTGCTGTTCACAAAAATTCCTATCGCGGCCTGGCCAATCTGGGGGAGCTGCACGTCGTCATCCAGGAAATAAGTGGCGTAGCGGATCGGAGGCTTAATCCCCATCTGGGCCCCCTGTATAATTAGGTTCGACAAGTCGGCGCCATAGTTTCCCGTGAAAATGATCTCCGCTCCACTGGCCAGAATCTTAGAAATATAAGGGCCAAAATCCTTTTGGCCGATTGGAGCAAAATCTTCTCCTACGATTTTCGCATCCGGAATTTCCTTGCTGATCACCTTTTTGAAATCATCCGCCACTGCATGGCCAAAGGCGTAGTCCTGGTTCATGAGGTAGAATTTTCGCCAGGGTTTGGTCTTGAAGAATTCTGTGTAAGCACGAGCGCGGTTGCCGGTCGTGAAACAGGTGCGGAAGGAATACTTATTAAAATTCTTGCCGGTGAGGAAATCCGACTCCGCTCCGAGCATGGTGTAAACTACTTTGTTCTTCTCCGCTACATCCATCAACGCCTGGGCGACGGCCGTGGAGGTAAGATGAACGATAAATTGGGCCTTATCTTCCATGATTGCCCGAATGGCTTTTCGAGTGGCCACATCCGGTTTCATCTGGTGATCCTCAGTGATGAGCTTAATCTGCTTCCCCAGAAGACCGCCCGCTGCATTGGTCTCATCAACTGCAAATTGGATTCCCCAGACCGTGCGGTCCCCAATGTCTTTCATGGTACCGGAGAGTGGATCCACCACCACGATATTCACCGTGTCGGCAGCGATCGCTTGGCCGGCGATAAAAATCGCAACCAAGCACATGAGAACCATCAGGTCCCTTTTCTTCGGCGTCAACATTTTTTCTTCTCCTTTCATTTTGACTCGGGGAATGATTGTGACTTCATAGCTCTTCCCTAAAGAGTAAATGATAAAATTTCGTCTTTCTCCCCGTTCATTGAACTTTACTCAACGAAACCCCCGTTGTCATGAAAACGCTTGACTCCACCTCCTTTCTTCGTCCGGGCACGAGGTTTCAGGCCTCAGGCCTGATGCTCAGACTTCCAAATATTTCTCCCGTATCTCCTGCGCCCCCTTGAGTTCCTCGCATGTCCCCTGGAAAACAATCGTCCCTTTGGAAATGACATAGATCCTTTCGGCCAGGCGTAAGGCCACTCGCATGTTCTGCTCCACTAAAAGGATGGGGATGCCGTGCCGGTGAATCTCCCTGATGACCTGCTCCACGGTCTCCACGATCAGGGGAGCGAGGCCCTCAGTAGGCTCGTCAATCAGAAGCACACCGGGGTTCCCCATGAGAGTCCTGGCAATGGTCAGCATCTGCTGTTCCCCACCCGATAAGTGGCCTCCTTTCTGCTTGTCCCTGGCTTGTAACGCCGGAAAGTATTTGTAAACCTTTTCGACGGTCCACCCGTCCCCGTTGCCTTTTTGGCGGGGTTTGATGCCCATGAGCAAATTCTCTCGCACCGTCAAAGTCGGAAATATCCTTCGCTCCTCCGGAACGTATCCCACCCCCAGTTTGGCGATGATATACGAGGGCATTCCCGCAATGTTTCGCCCCTTGAAGACCACTTCGCCGGATCGGGGTTCGACCAGCCCGATGATTGATTTCAGTGTCGTGCTTTTCCCCACGCCGTTTCGTCCCAGGAGACAGACGATTTCCCCTTGATCAACATTGAGTGAAACGCCTTGCAGGATATGGCTTTCCTCATAATACGTGTTCAGTTCTTTGAGCTCCAGTAACATATCTTATTTTTTCTCCTCGCCGAGGTAGGCGTCTTTCACCTTCTGGTCATTTCGAATCTCACCCGGAAGCCCGCAGGCCAAAACTTTGCCATAATAGAGAACCGAAATGCGATCGGCAATGCTGAAAACCACCTCCATGTCATGTTCAACGATGATCAGGGTCTTTCCTTCCGTGACCCGCTGGATCAATTTCACTGCTTCCCGGGTTTCCTCCGAAGACATACCGGCCGTGGGTTCGTCCAGGAGGATCAGTTCCGGATCGGTGGCGATGGTCAGGCCGATCTCCAGTGCCCGCTGCTGACCATAGGAGAGCTCACCCGCGACATCCCCTTTTCGCTCAAGAAGGCCGATTTCGTTCAACACCTTGTCCGTCTGCCTGTCGATCCCATCCATCTTGGATAGCCTGGAAAACATGTTGTAGCGGATCTTGTTCTTAGAGAGAATGGCATTGCGCACATTTTCGAAGACGGTCATGGTGCGGAAAATGTTGGTAATCTGAAAGGAGCGGGCCATTCCCATGCGATTGAGTCTAAAAGGATTGGCTCCGGTAATGTCCTCGCCTTTTAAAAATATTTTCCCTCTGCTGGGATGATATTTTCCAGTGATCAGGTTAAAGAGCGTGCTCTTGCCGGCTCCGTTCGGTCCAATAATAGCATGGCGTTCCCTTCCTCGAATCTCTAAATCGATGTCCAAGAGAACCTGCAAGCCCTCAAAGTCCTTGCAGAGCCCTTTGAGCTCCAGAATTTGCTTCGGTTTTTCAGCCAATTCAGCCACCTCGAACATGCTGCGGTCTCTTCCTGGCGATCCCCAAGATCCCCTGAGGGGCGACGAGAACAAGAATGACAACGACGATCCCAAAGATCAATTCCCACCGATCCGTGTAGTGACTCAGATATTCCGAAAGATAAACATAAATTCCCGACCCGAGCAAAGGACCCCAGAAATTTCCGATTCCTCCGATGAAGGCCATGAAGATAACATGGGTGGACATGACCAGGTCAATGCTGCTGGTGCCGATGAACTCCTGAAATTGGGCATACAGGGCTCCAGCAACTCCTGCGAGAAATCCGAGCATCGTTAAGAAGATGAGCTTGGAGGCGTTTACGTTGAAACCGATGAATTTTGACCGCTCCTCGTTGGATTTGATCCCCTTCACCACGCTTCCCATGGGTGTCTTGGAGAAATACCAGCAGATGAGCAGGCAGACGACAACAACCCCCACGGAAAGGTAATAAAAGTTTATCGGATCTTTCATGGAAATTCCCAGCAGGTCCGGCTTGGGGTACTTGCCAAGTCCGTCATCGCCTCCTGTGACGCCACGCCATTTCCACACAATCGCCCAGATAAGTTGGTTAAAGGCCAGGGTAAGGAGTGCGTAATAAGTTCCGCTCATCCTTACCAAAAATGCACTCAGGATAAATGCAACGAGACCGGCCGTGGCTCCTCCCAGAAGAATTCCGCCTATCAAGGAAAGACCCTTAATATGCAACCAGCCCAAAACCGAGGCGTAGGCTCCCAGGCCGAAGTAAACGGCATGGCCGAAAGAGAACAACCCTGCCTCATTCAGCATCATCTTCCAGGTCATGACGAGGAGGGCCAGGATGACTATCTCTGTCACCATGCGCAGCTGAAATTTGGGTGCAACGTGAGGAAAAAGAATGGCCACTGCAGCAACGGCGATTCCTGACAAAAGGTAAAGATTTCTCTTCCTCATAGGAAATTTCCCTATGCCTTCTCTCCAAAAAGTCCTGAAGGTTTGATCACCAGCACGATTGCCATCAAAAGAAAGCCAAAGACAATCGCGAAACGGGGCACAAATAGGATGCCAAAAGACGAAAGTTGCCCGATAAGGAACGATGCCACCACCGCTCCCCAAAGGCTTCCCAATCCACCCGTCACGGTGACAATGAAACAGTCGGTCAGGAAGTCTAAACCCATGCCAGAACTGAGACCGAGGAAGGGTGCTGCAATGACGCCGGCCAAGCCCGCCAACCAGGACCCGATGCCCATGACCAGCATGAAAACAAAAGGCGTGTTTGTGCCCAAGGCGCTGGCCATATCCCGGTCAGAAACCATTGCCCGCACGGTGATCCCTAAGCGGGTTTTCATCAGAAGGAAAGCCAGGAAAGCCAGAATAAAAAGTGAGAAGAAGAGAATGAAGAGACGATAGGCTGGATAGATGTGGCCCATGATTAACAAAGAGCCCGAAAGGCTTGTTGGAACGGGAACGGATAAATTCTCTGACCCCCAAATCCATTTGATTATTTCATTGAGCGCGAAAAGGATGCCAAACGTGATGACAAACTCCTGCACATGGCCGGCCGCGTGAACACGGCGCAGAACAAGACGTTCCGTGAGAATACCCAGCAAGGCAACGAGGATCGGGCAAACGATCAACGCCAACCAGAAGTTGCCCACCACCCCAAGCATGGTGTAGGAAAGGTAGGCTCCGAGCATATAAAAAGAGACGTGGGCGATGTTCAGAACACTCATCATGCCGAACACTAAGGTCAGGCCGGAAGCCACCAGGAAAAGGAGCAGGCCGTAGACCAAACCGTGAATAAACTGGATGACAAACGTTTCCATTTCGTCATTCCCTTCCTGTGAATACCGCCAGATGGCTAACGCTGTTTTTTACCATAATCCAACACTAACTCCCCGAGGGGGGATCGGTTGTTCTCCCCCGAACAAATGACCATGAAGGCTTTTACCGGCTTGCTGCCGATGGGCTTTCCTGAATGAGGGACACTGGCGTCGAAATAGATGCAGTCGCCCTTCCTGAGCACCAGTGTTTGGTCTCCGTGTTTGAATTCCCACGTTCCATCCATAATAAAGAGGATTTCTTCACCGGGATGAGAAAAGCTGACGTTCTTTGCCGTTCTCCTATCCATATAGAGGATAAAAGGTTCCATCAACTTTTCCTTGCGTTTATAACCCAAAGCTTCATACGTGTATCCGAACCGGGCGTTTATTCGATGAAACTGCCGGCGCTCATTTTTTCTCACCAGGATGATCGGGAGGTTCTCATCCCGGTCGTTGAAGAAATAGGTGATCTTGGTATTCAGGGCCTTGGCGATGGTGAAAAGGGTGGACACAGGAGACGAGACCTTTCCATTTTCTATTTTGGAGAGAAGGCTTTTGGAAAGATTCGTTTGTGAAGCCAGTTGCTGAAGGGTGATGGCCTTCTGCGCGCGCATAGAGCGGATCCTTTTGCCGAGATCCTTTTCGGGCGAGGTTGCCATCGTTCTTCCTTATTTCTTGAGGCTAAACTTTGTTTATTGTGAGGAAACTTTGCGACACTATATCAGAGGGGATTTTTTTGTCAAGAAAAAAATAGGTATGCATTTTTACTAAAAAGCTAAATCTGCGACGATCTGCTCTTTGATTCGGTTGATTATCTTTTCGTTATGCTGTGCAAAAGCTTTTTCAGCCGCCTCTGGATTCTTCGATCGTAATGCTTCAAAAATCTTCTTGTGATCCTGATACAGCAGAGCAAGGATGGGTTTGAGGTGTATGTCGAAAGGCCGCATTTTCGCCTTAATGGAATCTAATAACTCCTCGAGGAAAGAATTGCGGGTCATTTTGTAGATCATGGAGTGGAAGTCGAAATCAAGCTGGGAATACCCATGAAGATCTCCCTTTTCTACCACCTTCAGCTGCGCCTCTAAGCATTTGGCCATCTTCATAATTGTGCTGTTATCAATATTTTCCGCGGCCAACTTGCCAGCGAGCGTCTCCAAAGCCCCACGGACTTGAAAGAGTTCAAGAGACTTCTCCAGCGTCATCTCGACCATAATTATGCCACGATTTGGCATATTCTTGAGCAAGCCTTCCTGTTCCAATCTCCGGATTGCCTCCGATACACTCGTTCGGCTTGCGCCAAGTTTCTTCGTCAGCTCTTCTATTTTAAGGCGCACACCGGGCTGGAATCGATAATCAACAATCATGCTCTTGAGGGCACCGTAAGCTTTGTTGCTTAAACCCTCTCTTTTCATTTTCGCCATGCTCAACTCCTTCCTGAGAATTTCGAGATGTTATTTATCATAAATAAGAGGGTTTCTCAATAATAAATTTCATGAAATATGAGGCTTGAAGCAGTTTACTGCCTCTGAGAATGCCCTTCGGCTTTGGTTTCAAGCTTCCGAAAGAACCCACATTCGAGTAGGTACAGAGAGGCTTGCCGCTGACATCATCGTGGTGCCTGCCGGCAAGGAAATGGATTCTCCGCGGCTCGCTAAGACGCACAATTCCTACTCCAATTCAATGCCAAAATATTCCAGTGTTCTTTGGATTAACAATATCCAGAGGCGATATTTCTCTTCGACGGGGAAAAACTCAAGCATTCCTTTTGAGAATCGATCGGTCACATCCTTCGCGATTTCTTCAACCGACCAGCCAGCTTGAATCTTCTCCAGCACAAATGCCTTGAAACCCTCGATGGATTGACGGTTCATCTGTAGATGGTTTCTTGCAAGTTCTTTTCCGATGGCGACTCCAAAGTGGCCCCTGCAAAGAATCTCCGGGTCGATTGCCTTCATCTTGTCGAGCGATGTTTCGGCGTCACCCAGCCGGTACCAATAATTAGGCCTGAAAAAATCGGGTGGAGTGTAGAAACCAGCGCCATCCGAGCAGAAAAGGAGTCCTTCATCCTCCAGGAAAGCGCCAAGGCAATCAGGAGAGTGGCCGGGAATCTCAAGAAATTTCATCTTGATTCCCCTGCCCAGGTCGAGGACAGATCCTTCTTGGACAGTGATATCCAATGGGAAAGAGGAGTCCGGCTGAAGGTTTGGAGCATCTGAAACGATTCCTGCCTCCTTGAGAGCGAGTGTGATCTTCCGGTCCGACTCAAAAATCTTGGCCAAGACCCGCTCGCTTGTAAAGATTGGGCGATTCAAATCAGAAGATACGATTTTCATCCAGGGGTATCTTCCCTTGAGAGTAGGAAAGACCATCATGTGGTCAAAATGGGAGTGGAGGATGACAAGGTGGGAGATGGATTCGGGAGGAACATTTAACTGACTTAATTGTTCCAAAAAAGGATAGGTGAGGGCACTCACACCTCCCTCAACGATGGCATAGGTATCACCCTTTACCAGGTAGAGATTGAAAAGCTCACTTCCCAGAAGAGTGATATTCTTCGTTACCTGAAACGGCAGTTGCATGAATTTTAATTAACCCATCAGGACATCCTAATCAACCCCGCAGAGCCGCCTAGCTCCGAGAATTTCCCCCTCTTTGGCAAAGAGGGGCTGGGGGAGATTTTCCCATACAATTGTTTTTCAATTATGGGCGGGGTAGGGGCGACTATCATTGCCCCCTAGAACAAAGAATGCGAAGGAATTTAAGAGGCTACTTAAATCCCCCAAGATGTCATGCTGAATCTATTTCAGCATCTCGGTCTAAATCAAAGATTTGGTGCTTACTGTGGACATTGTAGATCCCCGACAATTTGTTTGACAAAAACAATCCGTAAGTATAGGATTTTAGGAAATTATTACTTGTAGTCTAATAATTGTTAGCTGGAGACAACTACCGGGTGGAGCTAACTCGGCCATAAAGCGGCCTCGTAGCTGACCGAGGCATTATTATGGGTGGTATCAAAAAAATGAATGAAGAAAAATGAGTTAGGAGAAATGGGCAGCGTCCGTGACCAAGGGCGGGTCGAAACAATCAACAAATGAAGACACACGCTTGAGGCAGGCTACAGAGAGAAAACTAACGGAAGGACGGAAATCGTCTAGTTCAACTGCGGCAATTGTCATTGGTGGGAGATCGATAATGTTTGGTAAGAGGGGGGTGGGGAATATGTTTCGACTTGGAATTGGGATTTTGGCTATTTTGTTATGGTTTTTCTTTTTGCCGTTTTTCTCTTTTGCTAAAGAGGTCTACCGCTGGACGGATGAGAAGGGGGATGTTCATCTCACCGATGATTTCTCGAAAATCCCAGCTCAATATCAGAACCAGGTTGAGAAGACGGAGATGAACGAAGAGGTCTCAAAGCCGGGCGAGAAGCGGAGTGAGAAGACATCCAAGCCCCCGGTAAAATCAAAAGCCAAATCAGACCGGACGAAGGAAGATTGGGAAGCTTATGATAAAAAGATAAAGCAAAAGAAAGCGATTGAGGGAAAGATAGAGAAGTTGGAAGAGGAGTTGAAGGAAAACGAAAAACAGCTCGAGATGGTAAAAGAGGCCATGTCGAGCGGCCACTCTGCTAAATATCAGTCGAAAAAAGAAAAATTGCAATCCAAAATCAGGGATATAAAGAAAGAGATCGCGGATCTCGAAAAGCAGTTAGATAAAATCAAAAAAAGCCTTTAACGGCTTCATTTTTTACATTCTTCCACGAATCATTCAATGGCCTCCCTCTCGGTTTTAAACCGAGCACGTCTCCTTGACAAGCACGCGCCTCATGCCATAGGATTGACGTTGGCAACGACTATAATAAGAGTTGTGTTTTTGGGCTGTTAGAATAATTGGGGATTACGGGATGAGGCACCAAGACTCCGGCGAGTCTGAGCGCACCTACGATACTTTTCATATGGGCCGATGCGGCATGGACCTTTACAGCAACGATGTGGGGGTCGACTTTGTTCATATCAAGAGCTTTGCGGCCTACGTGGGTGGCTCCCCCACCAACATGAGCGTCGGATGCCGGAGGCTGGGGCTGAAGTCCGTACTCTTGACTGCTTTCGGGGAGGATCTTGTCGGCGATTTCGTGACCCGTTTTCTTGCGGAAGAAGGTGTGAACGTCGAGTTCAGTCCGCGAAAGCCTGGCAGGCACACCGGATTAGTCCTCTTGAGCATCGAGCCGCCTGATAAATTCCCGCTTGTGTTTTACCGTGAGAACTGTGCCGATACCGCCCTGGAGATCGATGATGTGTTGGCAGCCCCCATCAGCGACAGCCGTGTGTTTCAGTTCGCGGGCACCAATCTGAGCAAAGAGCCGAGCCGGAGCGCCACCCTGTTCGCAGTGGAGCTCGCCAAGAAAGCCGGGACATCGGTCATCCTCGACCTCGACTTCAGGCCGGATCAGTGGCAAGATCCCCGCGCTTTTGGCGTCGCGGTTCGCTCTGTCCTCCGTTGTGTAGATATCATCCTGGGAACCGATGATGAGATCAATGCGGCTATGCTCAGTGATCCGCACGCTGTTCAGGTGATTCATTCTCAGGTGACCGATGCCCGGGTGATCGGGAATGCGGCCGGCCATGCGCGGAGATTGATGGAACGCGGACCCCGAGTGGTTGTGGAAAAGCGCGGCAGGCAGGGTTGCCGGATTCATCGGGTTGACGGTCCGGCAGAAGATGTGCCGGGATTTCAGGTAACGGTTCAGAACATCCTTGGTGCAGGCGACGCATTCGGCGCGGGCTTCCTCTACGGGTATGTTAAGGGATGGGACCTTCGGAAAGCCGCGCGGCTGGGCAACGCCTGCGGCGCTATCGTTGTGACCCGACACGGTTGCTCGATTTCCATGCCCTTTTGGGAAGAAGTCATGGCCTTTGTGGACGAACGCGGAGGTTTGTGATTTGAACGGATGAAGATGAAATGAAAGCCGACATTCTGAAACGTTTTGACTTAACCGGAAGAGTTGCCGCCATCACGGGTGCTGGGGGTGGACTGTGCGGCGCCATGGCTGAGGCTCTGGGTGCAATGGATGTGAAGGTGGTCTTGCTCGACATTGATCAGGAAAAGGCCGAAGCTCGGTCGCGAGCCATTAACGAGTCCGGAGGGACTGCCAAAGCCCTTCGGTGCGATGTTCTGGATACGTCCTTGATCCAGAAGTGTTATGAGGCGGTGTGCAGCTTATGGGGTCGCCCCGATCTTTTGATTAACGGTGCAGGAGGCAATGATCCCCGGGGGAGTACATCTGAAGAATTTTATAGTGTGACCGGATCGCCCGGCTCAACGACCCAATCTTTTTTCGATCTTGATCCGGCCGGTTTCCGCCAAGTGTTTGACCTGAACTTCATGGGTACGTTCCTCGTGACCCAGGTTTTTTCCAAAGGCATGGTGGAGAAGGGCAGGGGGTCCATTGTCAGCATCTCTTCATTGAGTGCCTCCGTCCCGCTGACGAAAGTGGGTGCTTATTCTGCAGCCAAGGCTGCGGTGTCGAATTTCACGCGGTGGCTCGCCGTCCATTTCTCTCGTACTGGCGTTCGCGTGAATGCCCTGGCCCCGGGTTTTTTCATGACCGAGCAACTGAAGTTCTTACATGTCGATCAGAATACAGGGGAGCTTTTGCCCCGGGCACGCAAGGTCATCGAGCACACACCCATGGGCCGGTATGGCCAGCCGGACGACCTGATCGGAACTCTCATCTGGCTGCTTTCTGACGCTTCCAGCTTCGTGACCGGCGTGGTCGTACCCATTGATGGAGGATTCTCTTCTTATTCGATTTAGGCAATGCCTTTGAAAAGATGAGCAAGGTATAGGATTCTGAAGGCGAGAAAGAGGTAGTGGCGTGGCCGGCGTCATTTTGAGAAACGTGACGAAGCAATTCAAGTCAATGGCGGCAGTGGACAATCTGAGCATTGAGGTGAAGGACCGTGAGTTCGCAGTGCTGGTGGGACCTTCCGGGTGCGGGAAGACCACAGCGCTGCGGATGATCGCCGGCCTTGAGGATGTGACGTCCGGTGAGGTTTACATCGGGGACCGGCTCGTGAACAACGTCCCGCCCAAGGATCGGGACATCGCCATGGTCTTTCAGAATTATGCTCTCTACCCTCACATGAACGTCCGGGACAACCTGGGCTTCGGGCTGAGAATGCGTAAGTTTCCTGGTGGAGAGATCGACGAGCGAGTTCAGGAGGCGGCTGACATTCTCGGCATCCATGAACTGCTGGATCGAAAGCCGAAACAGCTCTCGGGAGGGCAGCGACAACGCGTGGCAGTCGGAAGGGCCATCGTGCGAAAGCCCGAGGTGTTTTTGTTTGACGAGCCGCTCTCCAATCTGGACGCCAAGCTGCGAGTGGCCATGCGGGCCGAGATCAGCAAACTGCACCGGCGTCTCGGGGCGACCATTATCTACGTCACGCACGATCAAGTGGAGGCCATGACCATGGCTGACCGTATTTTTATCATGAATAACGGTGCTCTGCAGCAATCCGGCGTGCCTCTGGAGGTCTATAAGCAACCGGCGAATCGATTCGTCGCCGGGTTTATCGGCTCTCCTGCCATGAATTTCATCGAGGCCACAGTGGTCAGAGAGAAAGACACTTATTTCATAGACGCCGATGGTTTTAAGGTGAGGTTGCCCAAGGCGTTTTATTCGAGAATCGAGCCTTATGCCGGCCGCCGCATTATATTTGGCGTGCGGCCCGAGGATATGTCAGAGCATGACCCTGAGGCGAGTGGTGCGAACGGAAACACCCTTAGGGCACGGGCGGACGTGGTTGAAACCCTGGGGTTTGAAACCTTCGTCTATTTGACCTGTGGCCCCCATGCCATTGTCGCCCGAATGGAGGCTCCAGAACGGCCGTTGACCGTGGGTCAAACCTTGCAGGTGGACCTGAAGATGGTCAATACGCATCTCTTTGACAAGGGTACTTCAAAAACCATTGTGTGAAACAAGAAACTCAGCCGGCAGATGATTGGTCTGGCGATAGAAATCAAAACCATTGAAGGAGGAGGCAGGATATGAAAAAAAGAGTCGTATGTTTTTTGTCGATCGCTCTGCTTTGTGTATTGGCATCTTCTTCCATCGCTTTTGGAGCCGTGAACTGGAAGCAGCTCCAGGGTACGGAGATTCGTTTTCTGATGAACAAACATCCGTTTACCACATTCATAGAACCAAGGGTGTCCGAGTTTGAGAAGCTGACCGGCATCAAGGTGACGATCGAAGCTTTTCCAGAAGATCAATACCGCAACAAGAGGACGATCGAGCTCAATGCCGGAGGCAAGGTGGATGGCTACATGATCATGCCGGGCCAGGACGACCTTCACTACTGGAAAGCCGGATGGCTCCAACCCCTGGATGCCTACCTCTCAGATCTCACCCTTACTGAGGTGGACTGGGATCTTAAGGACTTCTTCGCGAGCTTTGCAAAGGCCTCGTCCGTTGACGGTAAATTGATCGGCATCGTGATCAATGCCGAGACTTCGCTCTTGTCTTATCGCAAGGACCTTTTCACGAGGTTCAAGGTAAAGGTTCCTCAAACGATGAAAGAGCTGGAGGAAGTGGCCAAGTTTTTCTACGGCAAGGAGGTTGATGGCAAGAAGATGGTGGGTATCACATTGAGGGGAAAGGGAGCTGCGGCAACGTCCCAGTGGGTCGACTTTCTTTACAGCTTCGGTGGTTCGTGGACGACGCCTCAGGGCAAGTCGAATTTCGCCTCTGCCCAGGACATTTCAGCCTTCAAGTTTTACGGCGGCCTGCTGAGGAACTACGGCCCTCAAGGAGGGACGATGCTCCATTGGGCTGAGAGCACCTCCATTTTTATGGAGGGCAAAGCCGCTATGATCTACGATGCCAATGTGTTTAAGGCATTGTATGAAAACCCCAAGGAGTCCAAAGTAGCCGGGAAGGTGGGTTATGCTGTCATCCCGGCCGGATCGGCTGGAAGGGTGCCCCATGTTTCCAACTGGAGCCTCTCCATCAGCAAAACCAGTACGCCGGAGCGGCAAAAGGCTGCCTGGCTGTTCATCCAGTGGGCCACCAACAAGAATAACTGTCTGGGCGCGCTCCTGGCAGGGGTGCCGGCAGGAAGGGCCTCAGCATGGAACTCGAAGGAATATAAATCCAAAGACGACCATCCGGACTGGACGGCAAACACGATGAAGTCGTTTGAGATAGGCCAACCGCAGTGGAACCCGCCTGTCATCAACGTCCCCGAGATCCGGGATATCACCGGCCAAGTGATCGTTGATGCCATCGAAGGCAAGGATGTGGCCGCCTCGGCAAAGAAAGCAGCCGAGGTGATGGATAAAAAGATGGAACGATAACTGTCAAGGCCGGGACCTGCTCGCGTTTGGTCCGTGTGCGAGTCCCGGCGCCATCCCACGACAACTTTCATGAAGACCGCTTCGAGCGCACTCAGCCGATTCATGGACCGCCGCCAATCGCTTGTCTACCCGGCGCCGGCCGTGATCGCCCTTTTTTTCATCGTCATCATCCCCATTGCGTATAACTTCTATCTTACCTTTACCAAATGGACCATCGGCCTGGGGCAGCCGCGCTTTATCGGCTTCGGCAACTTCATCGAGCTCGTCTCGGATGAGCGCGTCTGGAACGGCGTCAAGGTCATGGTCTATTTCAGCGGCCTGAGCCTTTCTCTCGAGCTGGTGTTTGGACTTCTCGTCGCACTCTATTTCAACCGTGAGTTCAAGGGCAGTGAGATCGTTCAGGCCCTCTACATCTTTCCGTTTGCAGCCACGCCGGTGGCTGTGGCATTGATCTGGAGGATCATGCTCAATCCTGAAATAGGGGTGATGAACTACCTGCTCCAAAGCATCGGTCTTCCGGGAAGTCTTTGGGTGAGCAGCCCGAAGACAGTGATCCCGGCCCTGGCCATGGTCGATATCTGGAAGTGGACGCCCATGATCACCCTCATCGTCCTGGGCGGTCTTAAGTCTTTGCCGCATGATCCCTATGAGGCCGCACGAATGGACGGCGCGAGTACGTTCCAAATCTTCTGGTACATCACCCTGCCGTTGATCCGGCCAGTGTTGATCGCCGCATTAATGCTAAGATCTCTGGACAACTTGAAGGAGTTCGACATGATCTACACCATCACTCAGGGCGGTCCCGGCATCTCCTCCGAGACACTCTATCTTTATTCCTACAATGTCGGGTTCAGCTTCTTCAAGGCGGGATACGGATCAGCCCTGATGGTCGTGGTGTTCTTAATCGTTTTGGTCTTTAACGTGGTCATGAATCGGCTGAGACTCAGCGCACAGGATGTCTGAACCGGTGCGCTGACACCGTGAAGCGTGAGAGATGAGGCTTAAGAAGGCATTCAAATCAACCCTTTTTTATGCGGGCGCCATTGCCCTCTGCGTGCCGCCGGTGTTCGTTTTCGTCTGGATGATTCTGACCGGTCTCAAAACAGGGGTTCAAAACATCGCCTATCCCCCGGAGTTCATCTTTAAGCCCACGCTGGAAAACTTCAGAGCTGTCTTTCAGCAGTATAATTTTTTCAGATATCTGATAAACAGTCTGATCGTCGCCGGTCTGGCCACGGGTATTTCGCTGGTGCTGGGGCTGCCCGCGGCCTATTCCATCGCCAGGTACCGGCAGGGAAAGATCGGGATGATGATCCTGGTCGCCAGGATGACACCTTTTGTGAGCTACTTGCTGCCGTGGTACATCATCTTTCGTTATTTGAGGCTGATTGATACCTACACAGCCCTTACCATTACCCATCTGATCATCACCCTCCCCATGGTGATCTGGCTGATGGTCTCCTTTTTCGAGGGCATGCCGGAGGAGTTGGAGGACGCAGCCATGATCGACGGGTGTTCGCGCCTGCAAAGCTTCCTCATCATCGTTCTCCCCCTGGTGCGAAACGGTATCGCCACCTCTGCGATCATGTCATTCATCTTTTCATGGAACCAGTTTCTCTTCTCGCTGATCCTCTCCGGTCCAAAGACCAAAACCGTTCCCGTAGCCGTTTATAACTTCATCTCCTACGGAAAGATCGACTGGGCGGGCATCGGCGCTGCGGCGACGCTGATCGTGTTGCCCGTTTCCGTGTTTGCATTCTTTGTGCGGAGGACGATCGTTCAGGGGCTGACCATGGGTGCTTTAAAAGACTGACCGAGGGAAAAGAAGGCTTGGCCATGTTTTTTTCAGAAGGGAAGATCAAAGAGATTATCGAATGCGGAACACCGGCAACCTTTTATGAAAAAAAGCGTGTCCTCGTTTTAACGCCCGATGCAACAAGGAGTTGCCCTCTGCCAGCGATGGTCCACGCCGTCCAAGAGCGATTCCTTGAATCCCAGTGACAGGGAATGACTGCATGGTGCTCATGCTGATGGGTCCGATGGGATGCGGAAAAACCACCATCGGGAAAATGCTTGCCGAGAAACTTGGATGGCCTTTTTACGATGGAGATAGTTTCCATCCAAAGAAAAATGTTGAAAAGATGCGGGCCGGAATCGCCTTAACCGACGAAGATCGTAGACTCTGGTTGGAGAAGTTACGGAACGATATACAACGCTGGCTGAAAGAAAGACAAGACACGATCCTGGCTTGCTCAGCCTTGAAGCAGGCTTACCGGGATATCCTCGGTGTCGACCAAAGAAACGTGAGGACGGTCTATTTAAAAGGTTCATATTCGTTGCTCCGCAAACGGATTGAAGGACGCCAACATCCTTATATGGACAAGAATTTATTAAGGAGTCAATTAGATACGCTCGAAGAACCCGAAGGGGGTCTGCGTGTGGATATCTCCGTACCTCCGGAGACGATCGTCGATAACATTATCCAAAACCTGAAGTTGAATCCATCACCCTAACTTGTTTCTATTGAAGCGGCTCCGACGGGAAACCTCTGCCAGACGAGAAGTGGAGTCCTTAGGCCTCCTTTCTTTTTGAATATCCCTTTACAAATCTCGGTGGGTATATTATAGCTTTTCTATAAGAAATATTTTTTATCTGCCGACCTTTCTAATGACTACAACACAAACTGCATCAGATAACAAAGGTCTCAAGGCGCTTGAGCAGAAGGTCTTGGGCAGCAACCTGTGCGCTGCCTGCGGGGCTTGTCTCTCTTTATGCCCTTACCTGAGTTCACGCAAGGGCAGGGTCGTCAAACTTGACAACTGCAATCTTGATGAAGGGCGCTGTTTTGCCTACTGTCCCAGAACCGAGGTTGATCTGGATAAGATCTACAGCAAGATTTTTGGAAAGGGCTATGAAGAGATTGAGCTGGGTCCTGTCCGGAAGATCATGATGGCGCGGGCCAGAGATCCTATCTGGAGAAAAAAAGCTCAAACTGGAGGCGTGGTCTCGAGTCTTATCGATTTTGCTTTGCGAAAAGGAATCATTCAGGCTGGAGTTCTAACGCCGCGTGATGGAGATCTTCTCCCTCAGGGAAAAATTCTAAAGAGCCGCAAAGGAATCCTCAGTTGCGCCGGTTCAAGTTATGTCTCTGGTCCCACTCTTGAGGCGCTGAATAGAGGACCCTGGAAGGGGGAGGAGAGGATAGGGATTGTTGGCTTACCCTGTCAGGTACTTGCCGTGGCAAGGATGAAAACCTCCACCCTTGAAAAGAAGACTCCGATTGATCGGGTGGATCTGGTCATCGGACTTTTCTGCACATGGGCACTCGACTACAAACCGTTCACAGCTTTTTTGCATGAACGAGTGGGCGGTCATTCAATCAAAAAACTGAACATCACACCGCCTCCTGAAAGAATATTGGAAGTGACGGCCGGAGGCAAATTACATCAGGTGCCTGTTGATGAGATCCGGTCATTTATTCGGCCAAGCTGCAGGGTCTGCCTCGATATGACTGCCGAACTCTCGGACATCTCTGTTGGGACAGTGGAAGGCAAGGAAGGCTGGAACACTGTGATCGCCCGCACTGCAGTCGGTGAGGATCTCTTGAAAGAGGCTAAGAAAACAGGAGTCATCGAAACTCGACCGCTCCCGAAAGACAATCTTGATCACCTCAAGGAAGCGTCACTCCTCAAGAAGAGACGTGCTATCGACGCCCTGAATGAAAAGGGCGGCATAGAGAAAGCCTACTTTACTCTTTCAGCAAATTTGGTCAAGCGCATCCTTTCTGAAGCACCGGAGAACGCGAAATGAGTTCCATCAGCCAGAATGCTCCCGGAAAAACTGTGCTCCTCATGGGGAACGAAGCCATTGCTCGAGGAGCGCTGGAAGCAGGAGTAAAGGTGTGTGCTGCCTACCCGGGAAATCCCTCGTCTGAAATCATCGGCGGCCTGGCTAAAGTCGCTGAAGAAATGGGCCTTCATGTGGAGTGGTCGATCAATGAGAAGGTTGCTTTGGAAGTGGCGACCGCTGCTTCTTTTGCAGGACTCAGGGGCCTTTGTGCCATGAAGCAGAATGGGCTCAATGTGGCTTCTGACTTTCTTCTCAACCTCAATCTCTCAGGATGTCGCGGAGGTCTTGTCCTGGTCGTTGCCGATGATCCGGCAGGGGTCTCGTCGAGCAATGAGGAGGATTCCCGCATCTATGCCAAACTGGGTGACCTGCCCCTTTTCGAGCCGGCCACCTTCCAGGAAGCCAAAGAGATGACCAGGTCAGCCTTTGAACTCTCTGAGCAGCTCGGACTTCCCGTTCTGATTCGAAGCGTGACCCGGGTTTCTCATGCGCGTGGAAATGTTTGTCTCGACGAACTCCCCAAATCAAGCACCAAGCCAAGGTTCGAAAACTGGTTGCGTTTCACCCCACTTCCTGCAATAGCGAATCACAAACTTCTTCATGAAAAGCTTAACAGGGCTAAGGAGATGGCGGAGAAATCGCCGTTCAATTTTTATCGGGGCGGAGAAAAGCCCGAATTGCTGGTGGTGACGAGTGGAAGCGGATGGATGTATTCATTGGAAGCATTGATTAACCTGGATGTTCAGGACAGAATCGGTGTGCTCAAATTAGGGACGACATGGCCTCTTCCTGAAAGGTTTGTCCTCGACCACCTGAAGAAGGCGGATCGGATCCTTTTCGTCGAGGAAGTGGACCCTTTTCTGGAGAATAATGTCAAGGAATTATATGCTCAGAACTGCGTTGATCTGGGACTGAAGACTTTTTTCGGAAAGGCGAGCAAGCACATCCCGGATGTCGGCGACCTCAGCCCTGAAATCGTTACGAATGCTATTCAAAATCTGCTTCAAATCTCGTATGAATCGCGGCCCGCTGATTACAGTCTCCGTGCCCATGAAATTGCTGCTCAGATCGTTCCTGCCAGGATGCTCGGTTTCTGTCCGGGTTGTCCGCACCGAGCCACTTACTGGGCAGTGAAGATCGCGCTCGCCTTGGACGGCAGGGACGGTTTTGTGCTCGGGGACATCGGCTGCTATTCCCTTGGGATGGGGCCTTCCGGTTTTGCGCAGATGCGGACCCTACACGCCATGGGTTCGGGCACTGGCCTCGCATGTGGATTCGGTCAGCTCAATCGCTTCGGACTGGAGCAGCCTGTGGTCGCTGTCTGCGGTGATTCGACCTTTTATCATGCAGCCATGCCGGCTCTGGCCAATGCTTATTACAATGGTTCCAACTTTTTGCTTCTTCTTTTGGACAACAGCGCCACAGCCATGACCGGCTTCCAGCCCCATCCGGGAACGGGTGAAACCGCCACAGGAGGAGAGGCCCCGGTGATCGATCTCAGGGCCATCTGTAAAGTTTTCGGGGCTCATGTGGAGGTAGTTGATCCCTTTGACGTGGCGTCAACGGTCGAGACAATTTTGAGACTCCTTGAGGATAAAAAAGGAGTCAAAGTCTTGATTATGAAACGGCAATGCGCTTTGGTCAGCGCAAAGCATCAAAAAAGACTTTACCGGGTTGCAGTCGAAGAGGAGCGCTGCTTGGGTGAAACCTGCGGTTGCAACCGGCTTTGTACGCGCGTCTTCAAATGTCCTGGATTGATGTGGGATAGGCAGACCGGAAAGGCATGCATCGACGAAGCCATCTGCACGGGTTGCGGAGTCTGCAGCGAGATCTGTCCTGCTTCGGCGATCCGGAAGGAGAAGGCTTAGTATGTTTATCCCGAAAGATCCTTTCAATATCATTATCGGTGGAGTCGGCGGGCAGGGAAATGTTTTGGCCTCGCAGATTCTCGGCGAGATGTTGGTGGCCCAGGGATACGTCATCACGATCGGGGAGACTTATGGTGCCTCTCAGCGCGGAGGTGCGGTCATGAGTCACCTGCGGATTTCAAGGAAGGACCAATTTTCGCCTCTGATCCCGGAAGGTCAGTGTGATCTGCTCGTCGCACTGGAGCCGGTTGAAGGGTTGAGGATTCTCGATCGGTACGGCAACCCGAGGGTAATGACCCTGCTTAACACCAGGCCCATTCAACCCTTGGACGTTATCTCAGGAAATGCGACTTATCCGGAAGTCTCAAAAGTGATCGCAGAAATAAGAGGGTTGAGCAGGCGGGTCTGGACGCTCAATGCCACAGAAGTTGCGCTGGAGATGGGCGATCCCATCTTCTCCAATATCGTCATGCTGGGAGCGCTTTGTGGCATCGGCGTATTGCCCATCAGCCGGCAGGAGTTTGAAACGGTCATCAAAGAACTTCTGCCTTCACGAACACTGGACGAGAATTTGAAGGCTTTTGATCGAGGAAAGGAGACGGTTGAAGAGGTGACTAAAGAGAAATGAAAAAAGGGGTGTTTTTTTTCACACCCCTTCATTACGTATAGACATTGTATAGGCTCTTTTTTGACGATTTGATTGGGATCTTAGCTCTTAAAGTTTCTTCGCCCTGTACTTTTCTGCCACTTCTTTAAACCCGGGGAGGGACCCTTCGATCACTTTCCTGTCGACCGCATAAGCAATCCTGAAATAGCCCGGTTTTCCAAAGCCCCTGCCCGGAACCGTCAGGATCCGTTTTGACTGAAGTTCTTTAACAAAGGCCACGTCATCTTCAATGGGAGCTTTCGGAAAAAGATAGAAAGCTCCCTGCGGTTTCACGACCTCATAGCCGAAGGCTGTCAAGGAATTGTAAAAGAGATCCCTTTTTTCCTCATATTCCCTGATGTTCACAGAGTTCTTCTGGAGGGGAGCGACCAACCTCTGCATCAACGCCGGGGCATTGACAAAACCAAGGGTTCGGTTGGCGAAGACAATGGCAGCGATCATCTCATCCAGATCTTCACAGAGGGGGCTTACTGCCACATAGCCGATTCTCTCTCCGGGAAGGGAGAGGTCTTTTGAGTGGGAGGTCACACGAATCGAATGAGGATAGCATCGGAAAACGATGGGTAGCCGGACCTGATCGAAGACGATCCTGCGGTAGGCTTCATCCGTAATCAGATGGAGCGTTTTGCCCAACTCCCGGCTTTTCTTTTTCAATATCTCCCCTAATTTTTCAAGAGAATCTCCGTTGTAAACAACGCCTGTCGGATTATTTGGTGAGTTGATCAAGATGGCTTTGGTCTTCTCTCCAATCGCTTTCTCAACCTTCGGCAAATTGAGGGAGAAGTCGTCATTGGTTTCGACCAATCGAATTTGACCGCCACAATTTTCGATGTAAGATTTGAATTCCATGAAGTAGGGGGTGGGGACGATGACCTCATCTCCCTCGTCCAGAATAGCCTTGAAGATCACATTGAGGCCACCGGCAGCACCTACCGTCATCACGACATGTTTTTCATCGAAGGGGAGCCCGGATTCCTCGGCCAGGTATTGGGCGATCGCCTTCCTCGTATCGCTGTAACCGCAGTTCGGCATGTAGCGGTGCATGCCTGGAATCGGACAGTCGGCAAGGGCCTTCAGTGCTTTCTTCAGGGAAGCAGGTGGTTCGAGATTCGGATTTCCGAGGGAAAAATCATAGATGTTTTCGTCTCCGTAGAGTCTCTTCAATTCTTCCCCTTCCTCGAACATTCGCCTCACCCAGGAGGCACCATTCAATGCGTTCTTCACTTTCTTCGAAATAGCCATGTCTGAGATCTCCTTTCTTAATCTCCCCCCGCCTCTAAAAATAAAAAAGCCATAAGGTTCCCCCTATGGCCGTCAAAAACGGAAAAGCCATGGGGAGTTGTTGATCACCCATGGCTTCCATCCCTTATCGTGATGGGGTTATGGGTGACCGTTCCCAAAATAAAAATAAAAGAAGTAAAAGCGATAGATTCCTGCCATGAGTATCCCTCAACTTGACAAATAGAAACATATTCGATCCTATTTGTCAAGTTGAATTTGGACACAAGTTGAATTTGGACTTGACAACCTCTTGAATTTAGGGCGATAGTTTGAAACAATTTCGAGACCGAACTATCTTGCAAATTTTCTCTGGTGTTACCATCGCGGATTGAGAAAACCCATCGCCTTGAGGCGAAGCAAGAATAGGCGACCAGCCATTCCGTCATACCCGCGAAAGCGGGTATCCAGGAGATTATATTCCCAGGTCCTCTTCTGGATTCCTGCTTTCGCAGGAATGACATCTTTAGGGGTAGCTTAAAGAATTAATTAAGCCCAAATTCGGAACAAAAAGTAGTCCTGCGTTGTCTTTATAAAAGGGGAAGAATAGGTTTTTGATGAAGGCTTCTCCCAAAATTGAAAAAAAGATGATTGAAAACTGCAAGGCCGGCGATCAAAAGGCTTTTTCAGATATCGTCCTGTGTCGCCAGAAAAAGGTGTTCAACATGGCCTACCGCATGTTGGGCAATTTGGAAGAGGCAAAGGATCTGGCCCAAGAGGTCTTTATCTCGGTTTTTGAGTCGATCAAGGACTTGAAAGAGGAGATCAAATTCGATGCCTGGCTCACGCAAATCACCTTAAACCACTGCCGGAACCGCTGGAAATATTTAAAACGAAGGCATTACTTCAATTCCGATTCACTCGATGATCCGATTGAGACGGAAGACGGGAATATGCCAAAGGCCATTTATGATCCATCTGATAATCCTGAAAGTCTCTATGAGAAAAAGATGATCCAAGAATTGATTCAGGGAGGACTTCTAAAACTGAAGGACGATCAAAGGGAATTGCTGGTCTTAAGAGACCTCCAGGGATTTTCTTACGAAGAGATGGGTGAACTGCTCGGTCTTCCCGAGGGGACGATTAAATCAAAACTCCACAGAGCAAGAATGGATCTGAAAGAAGTATTGGAAAGGTCGACTCATTAAAGGGGAGGAGGTCTATGGACTGTGAAAGAATAAAAGATCGTTTTTCCTCCTTGTGGGAGAAGGAACTGACATCTCTTGAGGAGAAAGATATCAGGGAACATCTTTCTTCTTGTCCCGAGTGCCGTAGGGAATTTGAACAATTTCGGAAAACGATGCAATGGCTTCACTCCGTGGAAGAGGTGGAAGTACCCGTCGAATTTCTACCCGAGCTGCATAAGAAGATAGAGGAGCGAAAGACGAAGGTCACTCCAGGGAAGACGTCAACAGGGAGATGGTTCAATCTCCCAATTTCTGTAAAACTTCCCGTCCAGGCAGTGGCCATGGTAGCCATCGTTTTCTTAGTGCTCTATCTCAGCAAAATGATGCCAACGGGAGTATACTATCTGAAAGAATCGAAACAGACCTCTTCCGTCCCTTCGTCAGAGCCAAAGTCTGAAAAGATGTTGGCTCATAAAGAAGCGGACGAGGAGCGAAAGGTTTTGAAAAGGCCCGCTGAGGCGCAGCGTCTGAAAGATCTTGGTCAGGTTGAAACTTCTGCTCCGGCAAAGGGGATCGGTACGCCTGCGCCCCAGGTGAAAGCAGATGCGAAGAAAGAGGAGGCCCCTTCTCCAAACAACGAGATCACTGCCCATCAGATTTTTGACCTGAAGGAGCAGGAAAAAGCAAAAAGTCCATCTGCAGAGCCGGAAAGGAACGAAAAAGGTTTTGCTGGAAGAGAAAAGTCTGTTGGGACTTTTGAAAAGTCTGTTGTGACTTTGAAACCGCCTCAGGAAATCGTTTTGAGAATCTCTGATCGGGGGAAGGTGGTCTCCCGACTTCAAGAACTAATCAAACAGTTTGGAGGAGAAGTTGTCACAATGGAGGGAAATATATTCGTGGCATCCCTCCCCGCAGGTTCTTTTTTGGAGTTTGAGAAAGAGGTGGCTGAGTTAGGTTCTTCCGCGAAGGAAGATAAGTTGATTCAGGAAAAACACGCCGTGGGAAATTTGAAGCCTGCTCCAGCCCCCCCGGAGGCGAAGAGAAAAGAAGCACCTACACGCGCAGCCGATGCGGAAGATCGAACGATTGTCCGCATCCAGCTTATCCAAGAATGATTTCTTTAGCCATGACACCTCTGCTCAATAAAGAATTATTAAAAAATTATTTAAAGAATTATTAAAAAATTATTCTGTTTGACTTCTAAGTTCAACTTTAGTATGATTCATGCGTTTTTCTCTTCTCTCTAGCTTCATTATTTTAGAAAATGTCCTTCATGCATGAGGAGGGTTTCATGACCAGACCGTTAAAAATTCTCGGAACAACTCTGATCATCTCTCTATTCCTGTTTTGCTTTTACCAGAGCGGATGGACAGAAGAGAGATACATCGTCAAACCGGGAGACTCACTTTATAGTATTTCGAAAGCGTTTGGCGTCAGCATTGAGACCTTGAAAACAGCGAATGGATTGGAAGGAAATTCGATCAGGCCCAAACAGGCTCTTTCCATCCCCTCCTCAAGAGCAAAGAAGGTGGTCCAGGTTAGTGAAAAAACTTCCACCTCGCCCTCGAAGAAACCTTCCGTAAAAAGCGTCAAGAGAGATTCAGAGGAGATGGATTCTTATGTCGTGGAGAAGGGGGATACTCTCTCCAGCATTTCAAAGAAGGTGGGTGTCTCTGCCGAAGAAATTAAAAAGGGGAATAATCTACATACTTCAGCGCTAAAAATCGGCCAGGTGCTCTCTTTACCGAAAGGCCAGAATCGAATAGGTCAGGAGACAGAAGAGTCAGAGGATGAAGAGGAAATGGCCGGAGTGACACAGACGGAGGTTGAGACAGGGGAGGCCGCTGCCTCGAACCCTCTGGGAAAATGGGACAATCCGGATGAGAGAAGCCTTTTAGTGAGGGTGGTCAAGACCTTTTTAGGCGTCCCCTATAAATTGGGAGGATCGACGTTAAAGGGGATCGATTGCTCTGCTTTTGTAAGAAAGATCTACGAGATTTTCAATATCGAGCTTCCCCGGACCACCCGAGAACAGTTCTCGATAGGGAAAAAGATCGGGAAGGAACAATTGGAGGAGGGAGATCTGGTTTTTTTTAGACGGCGAGGAAATAGCTCTCATGTGGGGATTTATATCGGCGACAATCAATTTGTTCATGCCTCCTCCTACAAACGGCAGGTTAAAATAGATGATCTGGATGCGCCTTACTTCAGCAAGCGCTTTCTCAGGGGAGTCCGGGTGAAGGAATTGGAGAAGGAGATCTAACTACCAAAACTTAGGGGAGATACCGAATCTCAAGAACCTGCGTTCGCTGAAGTGCCTGCCCTCCGCAAGGCTTCTGGAGGCGGGGCTTCGGGCAGGCGGCCAATATCCAAATAAATTCCAATAATCAATATCCAAACTTTTCAAAATTAAATTTGGGATTTGATTATTCAATAAGGGAGAGGAGTCATGATCATCGCCATCAATCCTAAGAATCCTCAGCGAAGATTGATCCGGAGGGTTGTGGAGGTCCTTGAAGGAGGGGGGGTGATTGGATATCCTACGGATACCATTTACGGAGTAGGGTGCGACCTCTTCAACCAGGAGGCGATTCGAAAAATCCATCGGCTGAAAAAGCTGGAAGACAAGAAGCCGTTGAGTTTTATCTGCTCTGATCTGAAAGATATCAGCCGTTATGCCTATGTTTCAAACTATGCCTACAAAATGATGAAACGTCTGCTCCCCGGCCCCTATACTTTTGTTCTAAAGGCGACGAAGCTGGTGCCAAAAATAGCCATGACCAAGCAGAATACGGTGGGGATCAGGATCCCTGACAACAAGATCTGTTTAACCCTGGTCAAGGAGCTAGGGCACCCGATCATCAGCACCAGCGTTTATAAGCCTGATGAGGGACTGTTCAACGAGCCTGCTGAGATTGAAGAACGATTCGGAAAACAGTTAGACCTTGTCATTGATGGTGGCGTGATCGTCGCCGAGCATTCCAGCATCATTGACCTCACCGGTGATTCTCCCAAAGTGATTCGAAAAGGAAAAGGGGAAGTAAGCCTTTTCCAATAAATTTTGAACGGCTCAAGAGAGGAGAAGAAGATGGGGCGAAAAAGTCTTCCACCTGCCACCTTACTTTTTCCCACTCCAGTCGTCCTCGTGACCTGCGTGGATGAGTCAGGAAAACCGAATATCATTACCTTGGCCTGGGTGGGAGTGGTCAATTCAAATCCCCCCATGATCGGGATCTCCATCCGGCCAGAACGATACTCCCATGCCTGCGTCAAGGGGTCCAAAGAATTTGTCGTCAATCTTCCCTCGGAGGAGATGGTCAGAAAGGTGGATGCCTGTGGCGTGCTTTCCGGAAAGGAGACGGATAAGTTTGCTTCCATGGGATGGAAACAGGCGCCTGCGGAAAAGGTAAAGCCTCCTTTGATAGAAGACTGCCTTGTCCAGATGGAATGTCAGGTCAAAGAAACGATTTCTCTGGGGAGCCACGATCTCTTTCTCGGCGAGATCGTTGCCGTCCATGTCAAGGAAGAAGTTCAAAAGGAGAAAGGACGAATCGATATCACTAAAGCTCTTCCATTAGTCTTCTGTCCTGGGGCGAACGAGTACTGGAATTTGGGGAAGTGCCTTGGCCATTATGGTTTCACAAAAGGTCGCCCATGATCATCGACTGCCACACCCATATCTTTCCGGAAGAAATAAGAAAAGATCGAGAAGCCTTCTGTAAAAAGGATAAAGGCTTTTCATCCATTTATGACCAGCCGAAGGCAAAAATGGTCGGGGTGGAGGATCTGATTAGCGCAATGGACGAATCCGGAATAGACCGTTCCGTTATCTGCGGGTTCCCCTGGAGTCAACCTGATCTTTGTTCATTCCACAACCACTATCTGCTGGAGGCAGCCGCACGTTATCCGAATCGATTGATCACTTTTGTAATCCTTCTCTTTTCAGATCCGGATTGGTCGGGGAGAGAATTGGATCGGGCTATGAAGAGCGGGGCAAAAGGGGTAGGGGAAGTCGCTTTCTACCGGGACGAGATGAGTTCTCAGGATATCCGCTCCATGAAGCCAGTCCTCACCCAGATGGAGAAGCAGGGGATTCCTCTTCTCCTGCATACGAATGAGACGATCGGCCATTCCTACCCTGGGAAGGGAAAGACGCCCCTCGGACGTTTTTATGAACTGATCCTTTCTTTTCCAAATCTTCGCATTATCCTAGGCCACTGGGGAGGAGGTCTTCCCTTCTATGAGTTGATGCCGGAGGTCGCGAAGGGGATGACCAATGTCTATTATGATACGGCTGCTTCGCCCTTTATCTATTTGAGGAAAATTTATGCCGTTGTGAGTCAGATCGTGGGAGTGGAGAAAATATTTTTTGGGACAGACTTTCCACTCATTTCAGCACGACGATACTTTAAAGAGTTAGAAGAGTGCGGCCTTCCGAAACAGGATCAGGAGAAGATCCTCGGCCTCAATTTTTCAAAAATCATTGGCTCTGTCTGAGGAAGGTAGAAATTCCTGTGGCCAGAATGGTTCCATCGTCTCTCGCCACATGAGCCTTTGCGCGAATCAATCTTTTGCTCACTTCCGAAATTGTTCCATAAACACGTAAAGGTTCGAGGATCGGAGCGGGTTTTTTGAAACGGATCTCTAAAGAAGCTGTGATTGCCTGGAAGCCCAATTCGTAAACCAATTTTGCCATTGCCTCATCCAGTAACGTACTAATAATCCCTCCATGCACGATGCCATCCCAGCCTTGGAAGGTTGGACTTGCGATAAAAGTTGTTTTAAGGGTCTGTTTTTTCTTGTCGATTTCAAAACTCAATTTCAATCCATTTGGATTTTTCGCTCCGCAAACAAAACATTTTCCATCGGTTTCAAATTTCATCTCCATACTCCCTATCTCCTGCCCTGTTCTTCTTCTGTAAGTGACTTCATAAGTCTTGTCCGGTTTGTCATTCCGGACTTAATCCGGAATCCAGTGTTTTTCTGCCTGCCTACCGGTAGACAAGGATTCCTGCTGGAGTTTATCCCGATGAAGATCGGGGCAGGGATGACACCTTTACCATGATTTAGTGTGGCTGTGTACAGCAGGGTTGACTTGCTCGTCAAAGCTATCATATAGTTTCAAAAGAGGTATTGTCAACTGATGAAGTTTGATAATCGTTATCTCCAATTGGCCATGGCTGCGGCCAGGGAGGCAGGCCGGATCCAGATGATCCATTTCGGCCATTCCCATCCGGTCGAATACAAGGGAGAGTTCAACCCGGTGACGGAAGTGGACCGGCTTTGTGAGCAGGCCATCTTAAAAATGATATCGGAAGCCTTTCCGGATCACGATATTTTGACGGAAGAAAGTCCCTTCGAAGGGAAGGGGGCGTCGTGGAAATGGATTATTGACCCTCTCGACGGGACGACCAATTATCTTCACGGGTTTCCATGTTTCTCTGTCTCCATCGGTCTTGAAGTAGAAGGTGAGACAAAATTGGGAGTGGTTTACGTTCCTCCGCTCGACGAGCTCTTTCATACCCTAAAAGGCAAAGGCACCTTTCTTAATGGGGAGCGGGTCCTCGTTTCCCGGGTCGACAGATTAAACAGGAGCCTTATTTGCACGGGATTTCCTTACGATGTCCGCGATCATGCCGATTTTTATCTCCGATTTTTCCGTCAATTTATCACAAAGAGTTTTGCTGTAAGAAGACCCGGGTCAGCAGCGATCGATCTTTCTTATTTGGCGGCGGGACGTTTCGATGGATTCTGGGAATTTAAGCTCCACCCCTGGGATGTGGCAGCAGCCAGCTTGATGATTACGGAAGCAGGAGGAAAAGTGACCGATCTTCGTGGCGAACCTTACACGATTTATTCTGGAGAAATCCTGGCATCTAATGGGTTGATTCACGAAGAGATGGTCCAGGTTATCCGGGAAATAGAGCAGACCGCGTAGAGTAAAGCGAATAGCCAAATGATAGGATGTGAAGTGTAGCCGCAACCTTCAGGTTGCGTCACTGAGGAGTGATGCCCATCAGAAAGCAGAGAGAACTTTTTGAGAAGAAGGAGAAAGAACTGTTTAAGAGGGAGGCCCCGCTTGCCGATCGGATGAGGCCCCAGACATTGGACGAATTTGTTGGCCAGGATCACCTGTTGGGCAAAGGGAAGATTCTCCGCGAGGCCATTGAATCTGATCGTCTTCCTTCCATGATCTTATGGGGCCCTCCTGGGTCTGGCAAGACAACCTTGGCGATGATCATTGCCTCCACCACGGGAGCCCAGTTTCTCGCCTTCAGTGCTGTCCTCTCCGGGGTAAAGGAGATTAAAGAAGTCGTCCGAGAGGCGGAAGAAGAATGGAAGTACAATAAGAGACGAACAATCCTTTTTGTCGATGAGATTCATCGATTCAACAAAGCGCAGCAGGATGCGTTCCTGCCCCACGTGGAGAGAGGAACGATCATCCTCATCGGAGCGACTACGGAAAATCCATCCTTTGAAGTCATCTCTCCTTTGCTCTCCCGCACGAAGGTCTTTACCCTCAATTCCCTAAGAGAGGAAGAGATTGAATTGATCTTGAAACGGGGACTCACAGACAAAGAAAGAGGATTGGGTCAATATAACGCAGTGATCGAACCGGAAGTGTTCGAAGGGATCAGTCGAATTGCCAACGGAGATGCAAGAATAGCGCTGAATACGCTGGAGATGATCGTCCTCACCACTCATCCGGACCAGAAGGGAATTCGGCATATTGCGAAAAAGGATTTGGAAGAGGTTCTTCAGAGGAAGGCTTTCCTGTATGATAAATCTGGGGAGGAACATTACAACCTCATCTCTGCCTTCCACAAGAGCCTGAGAGGGAGTGACCCCGATGCTGCTCTGTATTGGCTTGGCAGGATGTTAGAATCCGGAGAAGATCCCCTTTACATCGCTCGCAGGATGGTCCGGTTTGCTTCGGAGGACGTGGGGATTGCGGACCCACAGGCCTTGCAGGTAGCAGTCGCGGCTAAGGAAGCCTTTCACTTTATCGGCCTGCCGGAGGGAGATCTGGCCCTTGCCCAGGTAGCGGTCTACCTGGCTACCGCTCCGAAGTCGAATGCGATCTACACCGCCTATCAGGGGGTCCGAAAGGATATAAGGGAACTCGAGAATATGCCGGTTCCCCTTCATATTCGGAATGCACCCACCCCATTGATGGAAGATCTGGGCTATGGAAAAGGATATAAATACCCCCATGATTATCCGGACCATTTTGTGGAAGAGGAATATCTTCCCGAAAATCTGAGGGGAAGGACTTACTACCACCCGACCGAACAGGGATTTGAAAAAGAGATCAAAAAGAGGCTGGAATACTGGAGGAAAAAGAAGAACGAGAAAAAATAAGAAATCAAGAAAGAAATCAAATTTTGGCGGATTTATTTTGGTGATGTATAACGTGGTGTAAAAGCTGCTCTCAGGGTCCACACTTACCCAATGGCCCATCGGGGCGCGCGAATTTGGGCTCGGCCAAGATGAATCAGATACCAGCCGGGCACGCCATTTTCAGCTTGCTCTCGCGATCAAGTGGTTGCCCTCCTTGTTATAGGAAATTGTTTTTTTAAAACTTCCTTTCAAATCTTTAAGGTGAGCATCAATGTTATCTTTTGTCACCCATACACCAAAATCCTTTGGTACATGCAATGCCTTGTCATCGAATATTCTCGCTGCAATTAAACGACTTACTGAAGGAGTGTAATGAGAAAAGCTGAAGTAATTCCTATCATCAGTTGTAATACTGTTATATCCGCTGAAATCCCAAAACGAGGTAACCTCTGATAGCCCCTTCAAAAATGCAAGATATTCTTCTTCCAAAAAATGATCCATTATAATTCTGTGGTGCGGTGTTGTGAAAATAATGAGGTTAATGTTATTCTGATTACACAATACTACCAGCTCTCTCAACACTTCTAGATTTTCCCTACCTTTCTTGTCTCTTATGATGTCTTTGAGTTTACTCTGGTTATCGAAAAAGATTTGCCTGTTCTCAACTTCTGGTCCCACCGCCCCGTCCTTCCCCAATTGAATTTTTCGGCCCTTCTTTTTACCAAAGTTTGCTTTTAATTTTCGTTTGATATCGCCTTTAGGGATAATGCTTAAATAGGACCAATAGAAAGCAATCGGATTTGTATTGGACACATCGGGATGTAATTTCAATAAGTAATCCTGATCCTTGTACGTCTTTACGCGGAAGAAAAAATCAATATCCAAGCCGATATAAAGGGTCTTCAGCGGCTGGCCATTTTTAATTAAATATCTCACATGAAGTAAATGTTCAGTGACGTTTGCCATAATGGTAGCAAGATTATAGCCTTTCCCGGAAGGGATGTATTTCTCAAGCATATCCGGGCGTGTATAATACATCCTTGAGCTGCCTAAAATAAAAAAGTTGTATTTTACATTCTCTTTTTTCAAATATTCAATTTTGGCATACCGATCGTTTCTCTGAGCCTGTAGCTTTAAAAAAGGGGTTCTAAAGATGTAAAAAGGGTCCACCACGATATTGACGAGTGCGATCGTCAAAACGTATACGAAGATCACACATAGAATGATGACTGAGAAAGTTTTATAATTCATTCTCATTTGCAAAAGCTAAAAATTAAAATAGATAAACTCTCTTACCTGCTGGAGATTGGAAATTGCGTACACCGAAATAATGCAAAGGGCCGTTGCTGCGCTCCATGTCGGTTTCAACCGCTCCGCCATCTTGTTCGAATTTTTGAAAAAAATTGCGAGAAAGAAAGAAACGATGAGAAAAGAGAAGGTCCGTTCGCTCCACCCGATCGTCGTGAGGACGTCGCCGAACTGTAACCCATATTGTTTCAGTGCAGTGAAAAGATGAATGAATTTTTCGGGCAGTATGACACCTGTCAGCCCAACCATTCCTTTTAGCACCCTCGTGGCGTCGGAAAAGGTCTGGGCCCGAAAAAAGACCCATGCGGCATTGACGAAGTTGAACGTAATGATCCAAGAGATAAATCGGGGTAACCTAAACGGAGTCTTCCGCCAAAAATGAAAGACCACAAGGGCGAAACCGTGAAGGAGTCCCCAAATGACGAATGTCCACCCTGCTCCGTGCCAGAGCCCCACCAGAAAGAATGTGGCGAGAATGTTAATGGGTATCTGTCGTTCCGGAACCCTGCTCCCGCCGAGTGGGATATAGATGTAGTCACGGAAAAATCGGCTGAGCGTCATATGCCATCTGCGCCAGAATTCCTGGATCGTGAGAGATTTGTAAGGACTGTTGAAGTTGATCGGAAGTTTGATATTGAAGAGAAGTGAAGCGCCCAGGGCCATATCCGTGTATCCTGAGAAGTCATAATAGAGCTGTAACGTATACGAAAGCGAGGTCATCCACGCCTCTATCAGTGCAAGGCTATTCGTGTGATCAAAACCTGCATTGGCCCACCCTGCCAGTGTATCCGCGATGATGACTTTTTTGAACAGTCCCAGAAAGAAAAGGGTGAGACCCTGCGCGATGTGTTTATAGTTAACGACCTTATTCGTGGGGGCATCAAACTGGGGCATCATCTCTTGATGGCGGACAATGGGACCCACCAGAAGACGCGGGAAAAAAGTAACAAAGAGGGCATAGTTCAGTAGGCTGCGTTCACTTGCTGTGCCCCGTGCCGTATCCACAAGGTAGGCGATCTGTGTAAAGGTGAAGAAACTAATTCCGAGAGGAAGGGTGATATGAAGCAGTTTAAGATTCAGGGACGATACGGCGTTGATATTCGTGATAAAAAAGTCCATGTATTTGAAATAGGCGAGAAGAGAAAGGTTTCCAGCAATGCCAACCAGAAGCATCAAACGCGGAGATACAGGTCGCTCCCTTGTATGGATCAGTGTCGAACCAATCGCATAGTTGAAAAGGAGGCTACCGAGTAAGAGCGGAACGTAGATGGGATTCCAATAACCGTAGAAGAAGAAAGAGGCAAGAATGAGCCAACTTTTTGCGGCAAGAGTCAGGTTTTTCCGATTGAGAATAAAATAGACGGCAAACGTAACCGGAAAGAAGAGGAATATAAACGCATAAGAATTAAACAACATTGTTCTAATCCAACATAGACTTTTTCAGAAAACCCCTCATCGACATTTGCCGTCGAAACGAAATAACCCGTACCTGGCAGGAGCAAGTGTAACAACAACTTTGAACAAATGCAATTCCGAAGTTCCGGGAAGCGGAAAACACAATTGGTCGGTCTGACTGAACGATCTCACGTAATCCTTTTTTCCAATGGAAGAATCGGAAACCTAAGCCGCTGGAAAGTACTAGCATTTAGGTCGAGGGATAGTGGAAAAAAAGGGTGCACACCGGAGACCAGAGCCATCCTTGGATGACATTAGCGGAAGCGATGACTGTGCTATTGAATAAATGATAGAAGGGGAGATATAATGCGCTCGCCTTTGTATGAGACTGGCAGAACATCAAAACGAATAAGAGAAGGAAGATGAATTGCCATGAGACTGCACGAATTTGAGGCTGCAAACATTTTTGAAGCAACCGGGATCCCTGTTCCCCGGCGGGGTGTTGCGGAGACGGTGGAAAAGGCCCTCCTTGTGGCTGAAGAAATCGGATATCCCGTAATGTTGAAATCCCAGGTTTTAGTGGGCGGTCGTGGACTGGCTGGGGGGATCAAGGCTGCATCTAATCCGAAAGAGCTGAAAAAGATCGCTGAAACTCTTCTGGGTTCGGAAATCAAAGGTTCGACCGTTCGGAATCTCCTGGTTACCAGAAAGGCGGATATCTCGAAGGAGCTCTATGTGGGAATTACCGTGGACGGGTATTCGGGGAAGCCTGTCATCGTGGTTAGCACGGAAGGCGGCGTGAGTATCGAGAAGACGGCGCGTACTGTACCGGAAAAAATTGCATCCCTCCAAGTAGATCCTCTTTTGGGCTTCTATCCCTATCAGGCCCGAACCCTGTTAAGAAAGCTCGGAGTAGGGCAAACTTTTTTGATCGCTTGGGCCGATGTCATCGGCCGGCTCTATCACATCTTTTGCCAGTATGAAGCTCTGATCGTGGAAATCAACCCGCTAGCGGTTCTTCCAAACGGCAGCCTTCTTGCAGTGGATGCCGTTTTGGAGGTCGACAATTCAGCTCTTTCCAGAATCAAACATCCTTTGCCTGATCGGGTAGGGCGGATCGAAAATCCCCTTGAGCGGAAAGGCAGGGAGATCGGAGTCACCTACGTGGATCTGGATGGAGATATTGGCATCATCTCTTCCGGGGCAGGCTTGGGGATGGCCTCCATGGACATCATCGGACAAAAAATGAGGCCCGCCAATTTCCTTGAAACAGGGGGCGGCATCACGGAGGAGCTGCTTTACAAGTGTATGGAACTGGTCATGATGAAGGCGAACCTCCGGGCGATCTTCATCAATATCTACGGTGGCATCAATCCGATTCACGAAGGGGCTAAGGGTGTCGCCCGGTATATCAAGGAGCACAGGGTCAAAATCCCGATTGTGGCCAAGGCCCTCGGAAATCATCAGGAGGAAACCTGGGAGATCTTTCGATCGGTCGGCGTGCATGTCGTCACCGAAGCGGCGACCGAAAAGGCTATCAGGAAATTGTATGAACTAGTCGGTGAATGCAAATAACGTGGATCAATAAGTTTTGCAAGAACAGCCGTAGGAATTAAGCCGAGGTACAATCATGGGCATATTAATGGATGACTCAACGCGGGTCCTTGTTCAGGGGATTACCGGTCGTATTGGAAGCATCCAAACCCGTTGGATGCTCGCCTATGGAACCAAAGTAATGGGTGGCGTCACTCCTGGCAAAGGGGGATCTGTCGTCGAAGGAGTACCTGTCTTTGACAGCGTTGAAGGAGCTGTAAAGGAGACCGGTGCAACTGCCTCTGTCTTTTTTGTCCCCGCTGCCTCTGTCCTGGATGCTTTTTTGGAAACGATTGATGCAGGTGTCAAACTGATCGTGGTGATTCCCGAACACATTCCCGTTCACGATGTCATGAAGATGCGGGCATACGCTATTGAGAACGGTGTCTTCGCAATCGGTCCGACGACACCCGGCATTCTGGTTCCGGGAAAGGGCAAAATGGGCATCATGCCGGCCTCACTTTTTGTACCGGGTCGGGTTGGAGTCATCTCGCGGAGCGGGACCTTGTCCTATGAGTTCGCAGGCATCCTGTCGGAAAACCGGGTGGGGCAGAGCACGGTTGTGGGCATGGGTGCTGACCCTGTGGCCCTGACCAATCTTGTCGATATCCTCCGCTTGTTTGAAGAAGATAATGGGACGGATGCGGTGATCATCGTGGGTGAAGTGGGAGGGGAGCAGGAGGAGAGGGCTGCCTTGTTTATCCAGGAGAAGATGAGCAAACCCGTTGCTGCATATATTGCAGGCCGCTACTCCCCACAGGGCAAGCAGATGGGCCATGCAGGCGCTATTGTTCGTGGATCGTCAGGGACTGTGCGGGGTAAGCAGGATGCCTTGCGTCAGGCAGGGGTCGAGGTGCTCGAAAGCCCTATCCACGCGGCCCAGTTCGCCCAGAAGCACAACCTTAGATAAACGATGGACAAGCTTCCAGTTTATCTGCCAATTCAAGCCTTGTATTTTATAAGCAATATAAATGGGTTTAGCTGATGAGAGGAAGAAAGACGCCGGAGACTTGCTTTCACCTACAAGTCTACAGTCTGAGATGATGCTGAGGGTCAACGATTACCGGTAGAAAGGTTAAGTTAGAACATTGCTGATGGAATCATATTATACTGCCCTATTTTACACCGTCACTGAACGGTGAAGGACCTGGTTTCTGAAACGGTCTCCCTCTTCATCCCATCCCAGGCCCTTATTCTAAAAACACCCGGCCCATTCCCCACCAATTTCACTACCGCGGTCCAGTAAGAAGATGTCAAAGTCCAGTTAACCGCACTTTGAGTAACAGGGTCTTTCACATGATAAGTGACTCCTTTGATTTTATGGGGATCATTAAAGTTATCCGGTTGTGGACTGAATTCGAGCCTAAACTTGACGTTACAGTTGGAATTAAAATTGAAGGTAGGGGGGGTAGTCACAGAAAGGGTAGCTCCATCCGCAGGAGACTGAATCAACGGGGCCAGAGGATCATCAATCACGAGATATCTTACAGCGCTCCCCCATTGGCTGTTGTCCGTCCTTATCCCAGTCACCTTCCAGTAAATATCCTGGATGCTTCCGCTATTGTTGCTCGCCGTCATAATCTTTTTCCATATTCCAAGGGATGGGGTATGGCTGGTTCTTGTGCCCTGGATAGTTGCCTTGGTAATGAGAATCCCTCTGCTTGAAAAATCCGTGGGAGAGATGGAAAAGAGAATGGTAAAGTTTTTAAAGGTGCCATTGGCCATCCACTGAAAGGTAGGCTGGTATTTATTGATTAGGGTGCAGGCCAAACAGGTGGTGTCATTGGGTGGGGTTACCAATCCGGTGTATTCATCTGCTCCGATATCTACTGTACCTTTAACAATCCTGTCATCGCCCTCGAAATCGGTGGAAGGAAGACCAGGTGCGGAATTATTTCCCACATCAATGCACGGAGAGGACGGCTGTAAATGATAGTCACCGCTTCCAACAAAGAGGGGATCAGCATCTATGTTATTAGCTGAATTTGTCCAACTCCCTACCATATTTGTATAGTCGTTGTTGTAGCCGTTGGTGGGACGGGACCCCGATTGCAAATAGATATCCCCTCCCGTATTACCCCAGATGATATTGTCGTAACAGTTGACAGTGCCGCCAGGGCTGCCAGAGACGTTAAGATAGGCTCCCCCGCCGAAACCATTAGCAGTGTTCTCCGCAATGGTATTGTTCGTGAGGGTCACCGTCCCCACTGTGCCGGAACCTGAGTACAATTCGGCATGGACCCCCCCGCCGTAGAATTTCGTCACGCTGTTTCCGGTAACGATGTTATTGGTGATGGTGACGTTGCCTGCCGTACCTGAAGTTGATTTAGAATAGGCAGCGCCCCCCCCCCGCCAAACTCAGGGGCGCTGTTTCCGGTAACGATGTTATTGGTGATGGTAACGTTGCCTGCGGTACCCGAAGATGAGTGTGCATAGGCAAAGACCCCCCCGCCATAATAATCACCAACGCCATTCTGCATGGTAAAGCCATCCACTCTAATATCGCCGGCAGTATCATTAAAGAGATAAAGCACCGATCCGGTTTTGCCGCCATCCAAGACGGTGTTGGCAGGGTTCAATTCCCTCGTGGTACACCCTGCCCTGTACCCGCCGAGCAGAGTGATGCTATGACCTTCACTAGTGATATAGGTGAAGTGTTCCGTATAGGTCCCTTGGACGACCTTGATAATGTCATCTTCATTATTGGATTGTGCTGTTGTAAGAGCTGTCTGAAAGTCCGTGGCATTATTTACACAGAACTCTGCGCCCCATGCACCTTGGACCATTAAAGCCATAAGACAGATAACCGATAATAATGTCTTTTTCATCATACAGTCCCTCCTCCTTTAAAATTCCCCACTTTGCCGATGAACCCGCATTGAATGTAAAATCGTACACTGCTGTAAAAGATATATCTATTGGAAAAGCTTGTCAAATCGATTTTCGTTTATGTTGTATTGGTGTACAAAAATGTAAAAACAACATTACAGCTTACTAAATGAAATTTCATTTTCGTGATTTTTGGAGCAGGTTGATAGTAAAATTTGGCGAGTACACCTACAAAGAGTTAGGGTACGCTTCCCACATGACCTGAAGATTTCCGATTGAAATCGAGAATAGCATGACTCAGTCCCTAATGGGGTAGAGGGAAGAAGAATGGTTGGTACTGATATTTTGAGGCATTATGGTATTTCAGAGGCGGTAATTTTGTATCTTTACCGTTTACCGAGAGACTGCCAAGATGGAGGATGAATGCGTCCACATCCTTAATAGGGATATCAAATTCTAGGATAAAGGACATTCTATCGCTGGATATAACAAACAATCCCATGTCTAATTGCGCCAAATCCTCTCGCCTAGGATGTTTAAAACAAGCAGTTATAGATCCCCCTTCGCCTCTTTTGAAACCAGTAACTTTAGCAACCGGAAGGATTTTTTTGGTAGGAATCTCCATTTCTATTTTGGAGAGATCAATCGTGGATGTGCCACTTGGATTTTCCATTCCCAGTTGAACGGAGAACTTATCGTTCAGCCATGGGCGGGGTCTGGAATAAGTGAAAGCGGGGATAACGGGTAGCAAGGCCGGACCCCACGAAATAATCTGGAGCCCTCGTCCCTCTGGACACAAAATCACGGTGACGCCATCATTTTTAAACTCATAATAGTAATCTGTCGCAACCACCTGAGACCACGCTGTATCATTAATCTTAGGCTCGATATACCGAATTCTACCAATCCTAGAACATCTACTAAAGCCTAGTACAGAAAAGACGATAATTACGAGCCAAAAGAAAATTATTGAACTTATGGATTCGTCTTTCCGCATCCTGATAGGCTTTTTTTGCAATATAATGTTGGTCTGAGGGAGTAATTATATAGTTGCCTGCATAATTTATAAATTAACTATTGGGTTTCACCTAGAGCTTATCCGTTGTTCATTTTCGGTAGTAATATACACTATTTTTTGAGATTAGGGAAGCGAAGAGTACAGGAAGAACTATGCGGATATTTTTGACAGCTATTTCTTCTTTTTTACAGCGTCGCCGGTCATGGGGACGAAGACGACGGGGATGATGTCGATGGTCTCAATCTTTCCGGAACGCTTAACAATTTTCTTCAATTCCTGTGCGTAAGCGCCCACGGGGAGAACCATCCGGCCTCCTTCCTTTAACTGCTCGACAAGGGGTTCCGGAATATGGTCAGGGGCACAGGTGATGATGAGGGCGTCAAAGGGTGCGGCTTCGGGCCATCCTAAATATCCATCCCCGGCTTTCACTTTAATATTCTGATAACCTAATTCCAAGAGTCGATTTTTTGCCGCCGAAGCAAGAGGTTCGATGATCTCGATGGTGTAAACTTCTCTGGCCAGCTCCGCCAGAACCGCAGCTTGATATCCCGAACCGGTTCCGATTTCCAAGACCTTTTCGTCTCCTTTCAGTTCTAAGAGTTCGGTCATCAGAGCGACGATATAAGGCTGGGAGATGGTTTGGCCCTCCCCAATGGGAAGGGGTTGGTCGGAATAGGCGGAGCCCAAATATTCTTCAGGAACAAATCGGTGTCGTTCTACTTTAAGTAATGCAGAGAGGACCCGAGGGTCTTTCACGCCTCTTGCTTTGATTTGAGTTTCTACCATCTTCTCATGCATGACTTTGACATCTCCCTTTGGGTTCGATTCCGAAACTCTCTTTCCATTGGTGCAGTGAGGGAATACCGTCAACAGAAGAAAAAATATTAGAGTCGCAAGCCCTATCTTTCTCATCGCCACCAACGTATCACAGTTACGAAAATGCTGTCAATCCTTGACAATCTTTAAAAATATCTGATACTTTTTACACAAAAGGTGAAATCATGTTTAAGTCTTTCGTCAAAATTATTAGCCTCTGTCTCTTAATTTCTATCACTTTCTCTTTCCCCATCCTTCAAAGTCAGGGACAGTACCGGAACCGCACGGGAGGCTCTGAGATTATCTTTTTTGGGAAAGAGGAGACGAAATGGATCGAGAAGAGAGAGATTCCTCTTCCGATGATCATGGGTCACGGGATCAAGGAAGAGCCTAAGATCGATTCTTTCGATTTTAGAGAGGACACGATCGGTCCGATGCAAAAGATGAGCGCTTCCACCACACAGCCGGGTTGTGCCTATTCAAGTCGATTCACCTCAGGGGTGACAAAAGCCTTTATGGGAGATAAAGCCCTCTATGAAAAGGGGAGATATCGATATATGAAAAAGGCTTACGAAGAAGCCATCACCTCTTTTCAGAAATTGATCCAGGAATATCCTCAGAGTGAGTGGGCCGGCTCTTCCTACTATTGGCTGGGAGAAACAAAATACAGTCAAGAGAAGGATGAAGAAGCGTTCTCGAATTTTAACAACGTGGTAGAAAAATATCCGAAGAGTGAGTTCTACCCCCATGCTCTCTATTCCTGCGGATGGGTTCGGCTCAAGCACAACGCCTACGAAGAGGGGTACCAATTTTTCCACCAGGTCCATGAAAAAGCTCCAACGCATCCCATTGCCGAGTCTTCCCTGTTTTGGTCCGGGTACTGCCTCTACCAGCTTGGCCGGTATACGGAGACGCTTCAGGAGATGGAGACCCTTCTTCGAAAATATCCCGCTGGAAATTGGAGAGCCGAAGCTGAATACTTGGCCGGTGTGAGCTACTTTCGGCTTAAACGATTCAAAGAGGCGGCGGATCAATTCAAGGGCTTCTGGAAACGTTTCCCGAAGCATCCCCTGGAAGAGAGTTCTCGTTATGCTTTAGCCTGGAGCCTGGTGGCGCTGGGACAATATGCCGAGGGAAGAAAAGAGTTTGAAGACATCCTCCTGACCTACCCCGGCACCAAACTTTCAGACCCAATCTTCTGGGGCATTCTCAAGACCTATTTGGGCGTCGATGAAGTGGACAAGGCAATTCTTCTCCATCAAAGATTTCTTTCATACTTTCTTTCCTCTCCATGGGTGGAGCAATGCCTGTTTGATATCGGGCAATATTATTTTGGCAAAAAACAATACTCCAGTGCCGCGAACCTATTTCGGCAATTCCTCAGGACTTATCCTGAAAGTGAGCTTCACGAATGGGTCCATTTCATGCTCGGAGAATGCCTTTTCAACCAAAAAGATTACCCGGGCGCGATCACTTCCTATCAGCAAGTTTTGGAGGAGAAGGGGAGAGCGAGGCTTGAAGACCTCGTTTTATCAAGATTAGGTTATTCCCATTTTTATCTGAAAAGTTATGAGATGGCCATTCAATACTGGGAGAGACTCCTTGCCAATTTTCCTCATCTCACTGAGACGAACGAGATTCTTTATTGGTTGGCCGAGGCTTCGCTTTCAAAACAGGATTATCGAAAAGGTGTTGGATATGTGGATAAATTGAGAGGAGATCCAAATCTCTATCCAAAGGGGCTGAACAGTCTGGGATGGTATCATTTTCAAAGGCGCGAGTGGCAGGAGGCGAATCAGTATTTCTTGAAGATCCTTACAGAGTTCCCTCAATATCAGACCACCCCCTCCCTCTTCTTGTTAGTGGGAGAATGTTATTTGAATCAGAATGATTATGAGAAGGCCAAGGGCTACTTGACGCGATCGACCTCGGCGGCGGAGCAAAAAGGGGATAAGGGGAAGGCTTCTTATCTCCTTGGGTGGGTGGCTTATCGAGAGGAGCGGTTTGATGAAGCGATCGCTCAGTTTCAAACGTTATTGGAATCGGACCCGCTGAGCCCCCGCGGAGATGAATCCCAATACTGGATTGCGTGGTCTTATTTTCGGAAGAAAGAGTTCCAGAAGGCCGTTGAAGAGTTTCAACGTCTCGTGGAGAAGTACCCTGAAAGCCCTTATGTCCCTTCCGCCCTCCTTAAGATGGGAGATGCGTACTATAATCTTAAACGATATGCTCAAGCTTCAAGTTCCTATTTCGATGTCGCGAGGGCTTATCCGAAATCGAAAGAGGCACCGGAGGCTGATTTCGGAATCCTCCTCTGTTTGGTCCAAGAGAAAAAATTCGATACGTTCGCTTCCCGAGTAGAAACCTTTTTAAAGAAATATCCCCAACATCCCCTTTCCGGTCAGGCCTTGATGCAGCTCGGGGATTACTACCAGCAAGAACGGATGAAAGAGAGAGCGATCAAGACGTACCGGGAACTGGTCGGTCTTTACCCCACCAGCGAGTGGGCAGAAGAAGCACAGTTTCGCATTGCCCTTCTTTTCATCCAGGAGAGAAGATGGGCCGAAGCCGTCGAGGAAATGGACAAGGTCATTCGCCATTATCCCAAGGGTCATCTTTTTGTTGAAGCCCATGTCGAACTGGGCGGGCTTCATCTTCTTCTCAAAGATTACCCGAAAGCCCTCGAACGATACGAGTGGGTGATTAAGAATCATCCCCAGCACCCGTCGGCCAAGAAGGTCTATCTGGGAATGGAAGAGGGATATCTGGGGTCCGGGAAAATGGATCTGGCCGAGAAGATTCTGAAAGAGTTGATAGGCAGTTTTCCCCAGGATGATATCCAGTTTGAAGGGCAACTGAGATTGGGGACCCTCTACCTGCTTCAGAAGAAATTCGGAGAGGCCGTCGCCGCCCTTTCGGTGGCGTCTCGGAGTCCGGATGAGCGAGTGGCCGGTCAGGCTCAATTTAAATTGGGAGAGGTTTATTTGGAGGCAGGAAATCGAGAATCGGCGATGGTCCAATTTTCAAAAGTGATCTACCTCTATCCCCATCACTCCGACATTATGGAAGAAGCGCTTCTAAAACTGGGGGCCCTCTATGCGGAAGAGAAAAAAATCTCTGAGGCCAAACAGGTCTATCGCAAATTGTTGGAGAAGAGCAAGAGGGAGGACCGAAGAGAGATAGCCAGAAAAATGCTCGACCAGATGGAACGCGGGGGCATTCGTTGAAGGCAAAACGATCGACGAGGAAACAGAAGGGTTCCTTCATTTTCATCATTCTTTTGCTCATCGTCATTGGACTTTTGTCCTCGATTTTGATTTTCGTACCTTCCCTCCGTGTCCGTCTCCATGAAGGATGGAAAATCCTGACCTATGAAAGCAAAAGGATTTTAGGATGGGAAAAGAATAGGATCCCCCCGGAGGAGAAGCGGATACGAGAAGAAGTCATTCTTAAGAAGATGGAGGAGGCAAGTGCCCGGGAGGATTGGAGAGTTCTTGCCCCGGAGTATCCTCGACCCAAAAAATTAGAATCTCCAGTCGCTGAAGAGAAGATGAAAGCCTTGAAGAATTCCGCAGAGTTTAAAGAAATGGACCAGGAAGTCAAAGAATACTTGAAGAAAAAGGAGGATCTTTTTTACCCCGAGGCTCCCAGTCCTACGATAAAAGATGCAACGGACTTATCTCCTCTAAAGGATAGGGGAACAGAGAAAGTGATCGGAAGGCTCTTAAGCGCCAAAGGAGGGGGTGTTCAGGAGAAGCCTCTGGAGGAAAACGTTCGGCTGGGGATAAAGGGGTCTCTCGTCAGCCGCAAAATAGTGGAGAGACCCAATCCCCCACAGGTCAAAGTGAAAGTGGAGGCGGAAATCGAGTTGACGCTATGGGTCTTACCCAACGGGACCGTGGATCGAGTTGTCCCCTCGGTCAAAGGGGATAGCGAGTTGGAAAGGGTTGCCATCCAATATTTAAAGCAGTGGAGGTTCGCCCCGCTGTCGAAAGATCAACCGCAGGTAGAGCAAGGGGGGACCATCCCCATAAAATTTAAGCTCCAGTAATTTAATCGAAGATTGGCCAGAAAAACATGAAATGAGAAAAAAGCGTGTCCTCCTTTTTGTCCTCCTCCTTCTTTTAATTCTTGGAATATTCACCTTCTTTGGGGAAAAGGGGATCTTCAACCTCCTTCGCATTCAGAAGGAGGTTGCGCGGATCAAGGAGAAAAATGTAAAATTGGAAGAGGAGAATGAGAAATTGCGCGAGGAGGTAAAACGCCTCCAGACCGACAGGCGCTATATCGAGGAAATTGCTCGGAAGGAGTTGGGGATGGTCAAGGAGGGAGAGATTATTTATCAATTCGATACCCCTTCGAAGGGAAAGGAAGGTGCAAAATGAGGTATGAGGGGATGATCTTTCGGCCTCCCAGTGAAGCAGACAGCTTAATCCTCCAGGTCACGGTGGGTTGTTCTTACAACCGATGTACGTTTTGCAGTGCCTACCAGGGAAAGCGGTTCCGCATAAAGAGCTTCGAAGAGATCAAAGAGGATATCGACGAAGTGAGTCCTTATCGAATTCAAAGAGTCTTCTTGGCCGACGGGGACGCCCTGATCATTCCCCAAAAGAAGCTGCTTCAAATTGTCTCATATTTGAGAGAAAGAATAAGAGGGCTCGAAAGGATCGGAGTTTATGCCAATGCAAAGGACATCCTCCGGAAGGATATAGGGGAGCTCAAAGCCCTAAAAGATCTGGGTGTGGGGATACTCTACCTGGGCCTGGAGTCAGGAGATCCGGAGATATTAGAAAGGATAAAGAAGAATGCGACCGTGGATGAATTGATCCGGGCCGGGAGAAGAGTGAAAGAATCGGGAATCCTTCTCTCGGTGACCGTGATTCTGGGCCTTGGCGGCGCAGAGCGAAGCCGGGTCCATGCCGTGGAGACCGGAAAAGTCCTTTCAGAAATGGATCCGGACTACGTGGGCGCCCTTTCTCTCATGATCGTTCGTGGGACACCCATTGAGAAGGAGATTGAAACAGGAAAGCTGAGATTGCCAACCGCCTTTGGCTTGATCCAAGAACTGGAGGTGATGATCACGAATTGTCATTTCAGTCACTGTTTTTTTGCCTCGAATCACGCCTCCAACTATCTCCCTCTTCGAATTCAAATGCCAGAGCAGAAAGAGGAAGCCCTGGAGCGGATTCGAGAAGTTCTCCGGAGGAAGGATCCGGAGTTGTTGCGGCCCGAGTATTTAAGGGCCCTATAAACAACGAATGACACGAATGGTAACGAATAACACGAATATCATATACCGAGACTTATCGTATCAGATCATGGGAGCCATATTCGAAGTCCACAGAGAGCTCGGGCCAGGATTTCTTGAGTCTGTGTACGAAAAGGCATTACTCTTGGAACTGACAAGCAGAGGGATGAAGGTGAATACGGAAAACGTCTTCGACTTGACTTATAAGGGGAAAAAGGTTGGGAGTCATCGGCTTGATCTCATCGTTGAGAACGAAATTGTGGTCGAATTGAAAACGGTTGAAAGGTTTGCCCCTTATCACACAACTCGACTGTTATCATACCTTAAGGCAAGTGGCCATAGGCTGGGAATTTTGGTCAATTTTTCAAAGGCAAAAGTTGAATCTCGGCGGGTCGTTACTGGGTGAGATCACTTTTATTCGTGTCATTCGTATATTATCATTCGAGTCATTCGTCAAAGGCATTGGTATGAAGGACCAGGTGGATGTGGATATTCGGGTCAGGTATGCAGAGACAGACCAGATGGGGGTGGCATACTATGCGAACTACCTTATCTGGTTTGAAGTGGGCCGGTCTGAGTTCTGCCGAACGAGAGGGTTCCGATACGCTGAGCTGGAGGCGTTGGGTTATAAACTGGTCGTGTCCGATGTCAATTGCCGGTATCGGAATTCTGCCCGGTACGATGAAAACGTCGTGGTGCGGACTCGGCTGAAGGGAGTCAATAAACGGATGATCACCTTTGGGTATCAGGTCCTTCGCAAAGATCAGGGAGAAGTCATTGCGGAGGGAGAGACCCGGCACATCTGTGTGGATTCAAAGGGTAAAACAAAGAGCCTACCGGAAAAATTCTTAGTTTGCCTCAACGGGTAGTTTTCCCGTCTTTTTACATTCCTTCCGTAATTTTTTAGCTTGCCCATGATCAGCGCCAATGAAGCCTTTTCAGGGTCCCATCCGGGTCAACTAAACAGAAACCTGAAGGTGTGCAAGTGCCCTTTTCCCATTGAAAATTGGGCTGCAATAGGATAATCTTTCAGCAATGAATTCTCAGAAAATTTTAGTCTTGAGGCTAAGCGCAGTGGGGGATGTCATCCGAACGCTCCCTGCGGTGAAGGCATTGAAAGAACATGCTCCTTCCTCCTCCATTACCTGGATCGTCGAAGAACCCTCTCAGGCCTTCCTTGAAAGTCAACCGGAGGTGGATAGCGTGATTTTGTTTCCGAGGAAAAGGTGGACGAAAGGGATGAAGTCATTGGGGACGGTTTGGCAGACGATGGAGGAGATGCGGGGATTCATCGCAGGTCTTCGAAAGCGGAAATTTGATGTGGTCCTCGATTTTCACGGAATTCTTAAAAGCGGACTCCTCTCTTTTCTTTCAGGTTCTCGTAAAAGGATTGGATATGATCGAACTTCGACCAAGGAAGGGAATTCCTTATTTTCGAACGTGAAGGTGAGACTTCCAAAGGAAAAGATCAGCCGATTTGAGAGGAACTTCGCACTTCTCAGAGGGATGGGGTTGGAGGTGCAAGATTTTAAATATAGTCTCCATATTCCTTCAGCGGATCGAGAATATGTGGACTCATTCCTTAAGTCTAGCGCAGCGCCCCTGAAGAGACCATTGATCGCAATCCATCCGGGAACGAGCCTTAAGGCTCGTTTCAAGCGTTGGCCACCTGATCAATACGCCCGATTGGCGGATCGATTGGTCCGGGAACTGAACGCCGCTGTTCTCTTCACTTGGGGAGCTGAAGAGCTCGAGTGGGTAGAGGTTATTCGAAGAGAGATGGAGGAATCATCTCTTCTGGGCCCCGAGACCGACTCTTTGACACGGTTAGGAGAGGTATACAGACAGTGTGACCTTTATATTGGTGGGGATACGGGGCCGATGCACATTGCCTCACTCATGGGAATTCCTGTCGTCGTCATTTACGGACCGACCGATCCGATTGAAAACGAACCTTTTGGGAATCATATCAAGATAAGGAAAGAGGTGGGGTGCAATCCTTGTCATAACTATTCCTGCAAAGAACTTCTCTGTATAAAAGCCGTCTCAGCTGATGAGGTTTTTAAAGCAACAAGAGAGATTTTGAGTCTAACTCCTTGAAAATGTATTGTTATTGACTTTGCAGGTTTAATGCCCTAATATCTTTAACTTAATTGGGGAGACTGTTTTGAAAAAAGATTTTAACCAAGTCAATCGTATCTTGGTAAGGGGAGTAAACTGGGTAGGGGATACCGTCATGAGCTATTCGGCGGTCCAACAATTAAAGACGTTCTTTCCCAAATCCCACTTAGCCATCCTCGTTCCAAGTTATCTTGTAGATTTATGGAAAACATTTCCCTATGTTGATGAGATCATTCCTTTTCAAAAGAAAGGGGGGATCAGGTCGATTTGGGAAGATTTAAACCTCAGTCAATCTTTAAAGGAAAGGAATTTTGATCTGGCCGTAATCCTTCCACGCTCCTTCCGTTCCGCGCTTCATATTTACTTAGCTCGCATCCCAATCCGAATTGGTTATCAAGATGAATGGCGTTCTCTCTTCCTTACCCATGGAGTTCGCCGAACGAAAGAGATCCTTCGTGTCCATCGGGTCTATTATTACCAGAAACTGATCGAACCCGTGGGGAAGTTAGAGGGCCCTCCCTCTCCACAGATATTTCTTAGAGAGGAAGACCGGAAGTGGGCAGATCGAGTGCTGAAAGACCTTGGGGTTCGGGAAGGAAAACCCGTGATCGGCATGAATCCCGGTGCCACGTATGGTTTGGCCAAATGCTGGTACCCGGATCGTTTCGGTGAATTGGGAAAGAGGCTTTCAGAGAAGTGGCAAACCAGGGTTCTCTTATTCGGGAAGGAGGGAGAGCGTCCCATTGTCCATGAGATCCTGTATCATCTGGGGGCACGGGGGGTAGACTTAACCGGTAAAACGGGTTTGCTTCAACTGGCTGCGCTTCTGGAGCGGTGTTCGCTCCTTGTGACCAATGATACTGGAACGATGCATGTGGGCGCTGCTGTTGGCACCCCGGTCATCGCTCTCTTCGGATCAACGCCTCCCGTTGTGACGGGGCCGTGGGGAGAGGGGCACGAGGTCGTGAGAAGGGATGTCCCTTGCAGTCCTTGCTGGAAGAGGGTCTGCCCGACGGATCATCGATGCATGGACCTTATCACCGTGGATGAAGTCGAAGAGGTCGCGGATAAGAAATTGAGGCAAATTGCTCAAGTTTCTTGCCTGCCGGCAAGCACCAAATCCCAACTCCCAAATAAATTTCAATGACCCAAACGAAAGCGAACATAAGGCATTCCCAGCCTCTTATTTCGAACTATCTGGTCGTTGGAATTTGATAATTGGTTATTATTTGTAATTTGGAGTTTGAGAATTGGAATTTTGCTGATAGCGTTGTGACGAATAAGGTGAGCATGGTGGCTGGCGTAAATGAAAAAATTCCTGTTTCGGTCTATGTCCTCACGACCAACAATCGCAGGACGATTGAGCGGTGCCTGAAGAGCCTCTCCTGGGCCGAAGAGGTGGTGGTCGTAGACTCCTTCAGCCAGGATGGGACCTACGAAGTCTGCAAGCAATATGCGCATCAGTTATTTCAGCGGGCATGGACGGGACATCGCGACCAATACCAGTATGCCGCGGATCAGACCACGCGTGATTGGATCATGTTCGTGGACGCGGATGAGGAAATTCCTCCAGAGCTGGCTGAGGAGATTCGAGCGGAAATCAATAGAAAGGCGATTGACACAGATGGATATTTTGTTTACCGCCGGACTTACTACCTGGGGAGATGGATTCGATACGGAGGATGGTATCCGGATGGCGAGGTTCGCCTTTATCGAAGGAACAAAGGGAGATGGGAAGGGGGACTTCACGCCAAGTTGGTGGTGGACGGGAAGATTGGGGTATTGAAAAATCAGTATCATCATTATACCTATGGGAATATCTCAGATCAAATTCAGACGATCGATAAATATTCTGAAATTGCGGCACAGGATCTCTTGGAAAATGGAAAAACGTTTAGCCTTTTAAGGCTTCTTTTCCATCCTCCGTTTCGATTCATCAAAGAATATCTCCTAAAATCAGGGTTTCGGGATGGGTTACCGGGTTTCGTGATCATCGTCTCAACCATGTTCTATGTTTTTATCAAGTATGCAAAACTATGGGAATTAACCCATTCCACTGCGCCAAGCCGAAAGATTGACGATTTGAGAGAGAGGAAAGAAGGATGACTCCTGATCAAAAGGATTTCAAAGGGAAGAGGGTATTGGTGACAGGGGGACTGGGTTTCATTGGGTCCAATCTGTCGATTCGATTGATCGAATTAGGGGCTGAGGTGACGATTGTGGACAATATGATCCCTCGCCTGGGAGGAAACCTCTTCAATGTGAAGGAGATCGTCGATCACGTCCACATCAACTTCAGTGATGTGAGGGACGGTCATTCCATGGATTATTTAGTGAAGGGGCAGGAAATCATTTTTCATCTCGCCGGGCAGGTGAATCATGTAGACAGCATCCGAAATCCGACTCAGGATCTGGATATCAATTGTCGGGGGACGTTGGTCCTGCTTGAATCGTGCCGAAAATATAACCGAGAGGCGAAAATCGTTTTTGCGGGAACACGGGGGGAATACGGTTCGAGCGTTACCTTACCGGTGGGGGAAGATCACCCGACCAATCCCAAGGGCATTTATGCGGTGACCAATTTAACGGCTGAAAAGATGGTCCTTGTCTATCACGATGTTCACAAGATTCCGGGAACCTGTCTTCGGATCACCAACACCTACGGCCCACGGCACCAAATGGCCCATGATGAATATGGTGTCCTCAACTGGTTTATCCGAAAGGCGATCGACGGCGAGGTCATTCCCGTTTTTGGGGACGGCAGGATCCTAAGAGATTTTCTCTATGTGGACGACCTCGTCGATTGTTTCTTACGAGTGGCCACCTGCGATCGGGCTTACGGAGAAGTATTCAATGTGGGAACGGGTATTCCCGTCAGCTTTATCGACCTGGCAAAGAAGATTGTAAAGATCGCCGGAACGGGTAAGGCAGCTTTTACTGAATTTACCCAGGAGAGGAAGGAAGTCGAACCAGGAGATTATTATACCGATATCTCAAAGATTAAACGCATGGTGGGTTGGACGCCGGAGATAGACTTAGACGAAGGGCTCCGGAGGGCGATCGAATTTTATAGAATGCATAAGAAAGAATACTGGGAATAAATGATAATGCGGATTTCGGATTTCGGAATGCGGAATAAAAAAATTTGATTTTCCTTTTTCAAATTCCAAATTCCGCAATCAGCATTCCCTGCCTACCGGCAGGCAGCTGTACTTCGCAATTGGAAAAAGAGATGGTTCCATTTTTCGATTTAACGAGACAGTATCAACAGATTAAAAGGGAAATTATTTTGGCAACCCGTAGGGTCTTTGAGAGAGGCCGCTTCATTCTGGGAGAAGAGGTTTCTACCTTTGAAAAGGAGTTTTCTCATTATTGTGGGGTGCGATTTGGAACGGGAGTGGGTTCCGGCACCGATGCCCTCTATTTGGCTCTGAAGGCAGCCGGCATTGGGGAGGGAGACGAAGTGGTGACAGTCGCCAATTCCTTTGTGGCCACCGCTTTTGCCATCTCCTTTGTCGGGGCAAAGCCCGTCTTCATCGATGTCGATGCCAAAACCTATACCATGGATCCCAATCGTTTGGAGCTTCTTCTGAAGCGCGAAAAGGGAAAAAAGCGAGGGAAGAAAATTAAGGCTATCCTTCCTGTTCATCTTTATGGTCATCCGGCTGAAATGGACTCCATCATGCACATTGCAGATCGTTACGATCTGACCGTAATTGAAGATGCCTGCCAGGCTCATGGGGCAAAATGTAGAGGGAAGAAGGTGGGTTCATTCGGGGCCATGGCCTGTTTCAGTTTCTATCCGACCAAGAATCTTGGAGGGTACGGGGATGGGGGGATGGTGGTCACCGACCGTCGAGAATATGACCAAAAGCTGAGACTTCTCCGATGCTATGGAGAGAGGAAAAAGTACCAACACGTATTAAAGGGTCACAACAGCCGGTTGGACGAAATCCAAGCAGCGATCCTTCGGGTCAAACTGAAATATTTGGATCAATGGAATGAGGAGAGGAGAAGAAAGGCGAAAATCTACACGGAGAGACTGCTCCCTTACGGTGTCGGATGTCCCTCAGAGAAAACTGGAGTCCGGCATGTCTATCACCTCTATACAATCCAGACGAGGAAGAGGAACTCTCTTCAAGCTTTTTTGAAAAAGAAAGGGATCGAGACGCTCATTCATTATCCCACTCCCATTCCTCTCCAGAAGGCTTATCAGGAGACAAAATATCAGGAGAGTGATCTGACCGTAACGGATCAGTGGTCCCGAAGGATTCTCTCCCTTCCTTTCTTTCCGCAGATGGAGGCATCCGAGATGGAGGAGGTGGCAGAAGGGATCGGATCGTTCTTTAGTCACGAATAGGTCGAATGAAAGCGAATAGCGCGAATATCTTGGACACGAATGCCACGAATGACGACAAATAGCACGAATATCATATACCAAGATTTGTCGTACCAGATCATGGGAGCCATATTCGAAGTTCACAAGGAACTCGGGCCGGGATTTCTTGAGTCTGTTTATGAAAAGGCATTGTTGCTGGAACTTACGAGCAGAGGAATGAAAGTGGATGTGGAAAGAATATTCGACTTAACTTACAAAGGAAAGAAGGTTGGGACTCATAGGCTTGACCTCATCGTTGAGGACAAAATTGTAGTTGAATTGAAAACGGTTGAAAGGTTTGCCGCTCATCATACAGCTCAACTGTTGTCGTCTCTTAAGGCAAGCGGTCATAGACTGGGGATTCTGGTCAATTTCTCAAAGGCGAAGGTTGAATCTCGGCGAGTCGTTATGGGGTGAATTCGCCCTCGTTTTGTGTAATTCGTTATCATTCGTGTCATTCGTATTTATCATTCGAGTAATTCGTTGCAGTATGAAGAAGATGAGATTTGCGATAGGCCTTCGGGAGTTCTCCAAGAAAAAAGGCGGGGCCGAAAGATACCTGGTTGACCTTTGTAAACGAATGGCCGCTGAAGGCCACGAGGTCCATGTCTACGCAGAGCATCAGGAGGGAGACGATTCAGAAATCCGTTTCCATCCGGTCAGGACGATCCGATTTCCGAAGAGCCTTCGGCTTCTTTCTTTTGCGATGAAGGCGACGAAAGAGATGGAAAACGGGAACTACGACATTACCTTCGGAGTAGGAAACACGTTGGGCGCAGATGTTCTTCAGCCCCACGGGGGGGTGCACTGGGCCTGGTTCTGGAGGAGCCTCGAGGCTTACGATAATCCGATCCTATGGATGATCAAATTCTTAGGGAGGGTCTTAAGCCCGAAACAATGGGCCAGCGGATGGGTCGAGGATGCCCCTTACAAAAGGGGAAGTGTTCCTAAGGTTATTGCCATTTCGGATATGGTGAAGCAGGATATGATGAAGTGGTATCGGCTCCCCGAGGAAAGAATCACTGTTGTTTATAATGGTGTCGATACCGAGTACTTCCACCCGAGGAACCGTCGATATCGTGAAGAGATCAGGAGGCGACATGGGATCGGAAATGAATGGGTGATCCTCTTTGTCTCAAACAATTTCCGAATGAAGGGACTGGGTTTTCTGATCAAGGCACTGGCCAGGATTAAGAAAGCGAGCCAGGCTTCTTTTAAACTGATGATTCTGGGAAAGGATCGTCAAGATTTCTACTTACGTTTGGCCAGGAGAATGGGGATTCTTGAGGAAGTGGTTTTCGTGGGGTCTACCGATGAACCGGAAAAATACTATGGCGCATCGGATCTTCTTGTTCACCCCACTTTTTACGATGCTTGTTCCCTTACGGTACTCGAAGCGTTGGCCAGCGGACTTCCGGTGATCACCACTTATTCCAACGGGGCCAGTGGGATCATCACCCAAGGCCAGGAGGGTTTTGTCGTTGCCGACCCGCGTGACGATCAGGCCCTGGCAGAGAGGATCCTGTTCTTTTTAGACCGTGAAAGGATGGAACGGGCTTCAAAGGCTGCTCGTCATCTGGCAGAATCCTACTCGGATGAAAGGAATTGGAGCGAGATGAGAAATATTTTTCAGAAACAAGAAGGAGTGATTGCGGGATGAAGAAGTGGTTTTGGTATCCGGTTGCCAATATCAAGAACCGTTTCCTCTTCGGAGCCTACGGGAAGGATGTTTATATCGAACCTGGGGTCGTGATCAACCGGCCTAGGTTTGTTCATATGGGGAATCATGTGAGGATTAAAAGGAATACCAGCATTAATCTTCACCCGAAGGATAAGAAATCAAAAGAGATTCTTCTTTTTATCGGAGACAATGTGATCATTTCGGAGAGCTGTTTTATCAGCGCCTGTAACCATCTCGTCATTGAGGAGAATGTAGGCATCTCCCCGAACGTCATGATCATCGACAACTCAAGAAAGCCAGGGGATATCAGCCTCCCCAGTAAAGAGCAGAAAGTGGAAAGCAGTTATGTACGTATCGGGGCGGATTCCTGGATTGCCTATGGAGCCTGCGTTTTGCCGAACGTAACGATCGGAAAACATTGCATCATCGGCGCCCTCTCCGTGGTGAATAAAGATATCCCGCCTTATTCCGTAGCGGTCGGTTCCCCGGCGAAGGTGGTAAAACATTTTGATTTGGAGAAGCGGATATGGGTAAAGGTGCCGAACGAAGAGACGCCCGAGGAGCTCGCTCGAAAAAAGGTCGATAAGACTCACTGAAGGATTGAATCCGATATGAGAAAAGGATCTTGGAGATATTTTCAAAATATAAAGAACCGGCTGATATTCGGACACTATGGCAGAAACGTCTACATCCATTCGGGAGTTCATATTGTGCGACCTCGATTCATCTCCATCGGAGATAACGTGACGATCAGCACGGATACAGATATCTATGTCCATCCGGTCGATCGAGATTCAAGAGAATTTGTCATCCAGATTGGGAATAATGTCCATATCGGGAGAAACAACATCATTGGGGCAAGAAAGAGTGTGATATTGGAGGACCATGTTCTGGTTGGACCACACGTGATGATTGGGGATCACAGTCACCGTTATGAGGATGTCGCCGTCCCGATAAAGTTACAGGACGCCACAGAAGCCGGACCCGTTCGAATTGAGCGGGATAGCTGGATCGGTGCAAATGTCTTTATCTTGCCCCGGGTGACCATTGGGCGACATGCCGTGGTGGGAGCCAATTCGGTCGTTAACCGAGATGTCCCGCCCTATTCGGTTGCCGTCGGTGTTCCGGCCAGGGTGGTGAAACGGTATGATTTTGACAAGGGAGAATGGGTGAAGGTGAATGAATAAAGAGATTTCTTGGAGCAAGCTCTTTGACTACCGTGATCAAATTCACGTCCGCTATCGGGAGATCTGGGATCTGAAGATCCTGCGGAAGAGATTCCCTTTGATGGTTAAAAATATTCGGAATGGGGAAAAGATCCTTGACATCGGAGCTTCGAACCGGAACCTTGAAGAAAGGTTGAAAAGGCATTATCCAAATCTCATCTATAAAAGTATGGACGTGGACCAGGAACAGTCCCATGATTTTTATAGTATCGAGGAGATTCGGGAGACCTTTGACGTGATTTTTTTGTTCGAGGTGATCGAGCACCTTGAGCTCGGAGAGGGGGTTCAGCTTTTGAAGAGTTCTTACGATCTGCTCAATGAGGGCGGACGGTTGATCCTCACCACTCCTAATGTTTTCAATCCAAGTCGGTTCTGGAGGGATGCCACGCATCGGGTGGCCTATTGTTATGACGAGCTGGGAGGCCTTTTATTAGCCCAGGGATTTTTGATAACGGCCATGTATCGTACCTATAACGATGTTTCCCACCGTTATTTCTTCAGGGTCTATGTGATGGCCCCCGTGCACCGTTATCTGGGTATCGACTTTGCGAAATCCATTTTGATTGTCGCGGAGAAGAAATTGGGCAAGACGAAATGAAAATCATTTTCCTCACCCATTCCAGTGATCAGGGGCACCGATTCCGGGTGGAACAGTATTTCCCCTATCTGATGGCCCACCAGGTCGAACCGAAGTGGCAACCCCTGCCTGGTTCATGGAAGGAACGATTTGCCGTTTACCGCCGTCTTCACTTGTTCGATGCGGTTTGCATTCAAAGGAGGTTATTGTCTCCTTTCGAATTTTATTGGATCCGAAGAAAGTCCCCGAAGATCCTTTTCGACCTCGACGATGCGATCATGTACCGATCTTCCAGATCCCCTCATCCACATTCTTTATCTCGGTGGTTGAAATTCAGATGGATGGTGAGGGGAAGCGATGCAGTGACTGTGGGAAACCAGTTTTTGAAGGGCGAAGTCCTTAAGGTGGATCGTGAAAAGAAGGTATTTGTCATCCCGACCTGCATCGACACGAAACTTTACCCACAAAAGAAGAAAATTTCTGACCGTCCGGAAATCATTTTAGGATGGATTGGAACGAAAGGGAATTTAAGGTACCTGAAGAGATTGGAACCTGTCTTTGAGACTCTCCACCAAAGATTTCCCGAGGCCAAGTTGAAGATCGTGAGCAATGATTTTTATGATTCTTCTCACCTTCCCGTCATTAAGAAATCCTGGAAATTGGAAGATGAGAATGACGACCTGATCTCTTTTGATATCGGGTTGATGCCTCTGAACGATCATCTCTGGTCGAGAGGCAAATGTGGATTGAAGATCGTTCAATATCTCAGCGTCGGAGTGCCCGCCGTGTGCACGCCCGTGGGGATCAATTCGGATATCATACAGGATGGGGAGAATGGCTTTTGGGCGAGGAGTGAAGAAGAATGGGTCGATCGTTTATCGATCCTGATCCAGGATAAAGGACTGAGGTATCGAATGGGGGTAAAGGGGATCGAGACGGTGGAAAAGGGGTATTCCCTGGCAATCACCTCTGAAAAGTTTTTTAAAGTTCTCCAAAGCCTCAACCAGGGTGAAGGGTAGATGAAGGTTCTTTTTCTCATTCAGGGTTTCACCGTGGCTGCCAGCCGATATCGGGTACTTCAATATATTCCTTACTTGAAGTCCAAAGGAGTGGATAGTACGGTCGACCTCTATCCAAGGACCTTGAAGGAGAATTTTCAGTTCTTCAGCACTCTCTCCCAGTACGATGTCGTTTTTCTTCAGAGGAAAAGGTTCAACCAACCCCGGCTTGGACTATTGAGGAAAAGAGCGAAAAGGATCGTTTATGATTTTGACGACTCGGTGATGTATCGAAACTCAAAGGCGAAAGATCCTATCTCGTCGAGCCGGAGAAGACGTTTTGTCCAGATGATCAAAAAATCTGATTTTGTCATTGCCGGAAACGAATTCTTGAAGGGGGAAGCTCTCCTATTTAATCCGAATGTTGAGGTGATCCCCACGGCGATCGATGGGGAAAAGTATCATCTAAAGACCTATCCAGTTCAGCAGGAAAAGGTGACCCTCGGATGGATCGGGGACCATGGCTCGATCCATTATTTGGAAAAGATGAGGCCCATCTTTGAGAGGATAGGTGAAAAATATCCTCACGTGGAACTGAAGATTGTCTGTGACACTTTTTTTGATTGTGGGCGAATGAAAGTGATTAAAAAGGCCTGGAGTTCGGAAGAGGAAGTGGCCGATCTCCAGGGATTTGATATTGGGCTCATGCCGCTCGTCGATGATCCATGGTCATGGGGAAAATGCGGCCTCAAGATCATCCAGTATCAGGGAGTAGGAGTTCCGGTTGTCTGTACTCCTGTGGGGATCAACAAAGATTTGATCGAGGACGGCACCAATGGGTATTGGGCAATGACGCCCGAGGAATGGGAAAAGAAGCTTTCCCTCCTTATTGAAAATTTTGGACTTCGAGAACAGATGGGTCGAGAGGGGAGAAGAAGGGTTTTGGAAAACTATACCTACCAGGTCTGTGCACCGCGTCTTTTCTCAGTACTGACTCGGACGGTGGAGCGATGATGGGGAAAGGTGATCTCATTGAGAGAAGCGATTGTCAACTATGTGAAATGGGCCATTGAACGATTCCGGTTCGAGGAGCCGATCCTCGACACCTGCGCGGGATGGGAACCGAATTTTTACCAGCCCCTCTTCCCGGGGAAACGTTACGTTAAACAGGATATGAGGGACTTTGATCCGGCCTGCATTGATGTCATCTGTGATATTTCGGATATGAAACCGATTGCAAGTGAAAGCATCGGATTGGTGTTGAATCTCGAATCCCTCGAACATCTTCCATTTCCTCAACGGGCGATCGATGAAATCTATCGCGTGCTGCGCCCCGATGGACTTCTCATCTTAACGACGGTTATGCACTTTAAGATTCATCGTGCCCCAAAAGATTACTGGAGGTTTACGCCGGATGGCATTGAGCTTTTGTTGAGTCGATTTAAAATTTTAGATTGCACCCTGGAAGGAAATTTAAAAAGGCCGAAGGGGATATGGGTCACGGCTCAAAAGACTGTTCATGAGGAGGAATGGGGGAAGCTTCCTTCGTTACGGGTTGTCGGGAGTGACGATCGGGTCTTGAAAAAGTTGGGGCGAAGAATAGCCCGTCTCAGGGAAAGGTCGAAGGGACATGTGGAGAAGTGATGACGTAGTCCTTAAAGAGTGGAGGAGAGGCGATTTTGGCAGAAGAAAATCATAGGGATATAAAATGGTCTTACGGGGCTGTTCCTCTGGCGAGGAACGAAATTCACGACAAAATCACTGAGATGATGGATAAAGAGTCCAGGGGAAAGGTTTTAGATGTACCCACCGGGACTGGAGTTCTCGCTGCTCGACTGAGAGAGATGGGATTCGACGTCTCATGTTGTGACATCAACGCCTCTTATTTCTCAGTTCCCGAATTGACGATTGATATCGGCGATCTGAACCAATCGGTCCCTTATCCAGACGAATCTTTCGATTATTTGATCTGTCTGGAGGGGATCGAGCACACAGAAAATCCTTCCAACGCCATCCGTGAGTTTCACCGAATTTTAAAAAAAAGCGGAAAAGTCTTTCTCTCCATACCCAACTTCTTGAACATCGAACGGAGGTTCCGTTTTCTTTTCACCGGTAGCTTTTCTAAAATTCCTTCCCTCGAAGTCGTTAGAAATATTTGGAAAGGGGATATCTCCATGGCTCATCTCAGCCCCCTTGGATATTCATTATTAAAGTTCATCATGGAGTATCATGGGTTTCGTGTTCTCCGATTGGAGAAGGATAAACGAAAACGCAGAATGGTTTGGCTGTTACCTTTTGTCTGGGTCATTCGCCTTTACGGACAATTCGTATCCAAGAAAAAAAAGGAACTCTATCGATTGGATGAAACGATGAGGGATGAAGTCATCTTAGGGGGGAATACCCTGATCATCGTCGCAGAAAAGGGAGAGTGAAGATCGGCAGCCTATGACTCTTCGGAATCGAATCAAGCGTTTTGGCTGGGGAATCGAGAAAAGGGTTCGTCCTTCATCGAAAAGGATTCTCTATACCAAAGATTTGCTGGGGGACCGACATCGAATAGGAGAGCACACATACGGAAAACCGAGGGTGATATCCTGGGGGGAAGGGGCCTCACTGACTATCGGTAGATACTGTTCGATCGGAACCAACGTCTTCATCTTTCTCGGGAGCGAACATCGCGTTGACTGGGTCAGCACCTACCCGTTCCCTTTTTTCTGGCCGGAGGCGAAATCGATCCAGGGGCATCCTTCAACGAAAGGCGATGTGGTCATCGGCAATGACGTCTGGATCGCATTCGGTACCACCATTCTTTCAGGCGTGGCCATTGGAGACGGGGCGGCAATCGGTGCCTGTTCCGTAGTGGCACGAGACATTCCCCCATACGCCATTGTGGCTGGGAATCCTGCCCAGATCATCCGGTACCGTTTCGATGACGAGACCATTCGAAAACTTTTGGAAATAAAGTGGTGGAACTGGCCGGATGGCAAGGTCGCTGAAAATGTGCATTTGATTTGCAGTAATTCCGTCGATGCCATGATAAAAAAATTCGGTTGATCTCCGGTTAGCCATGTAAGGGGACGGACCGGAACAGTATTACGTTGGAGAAAAAGGTTGGGACGGCATGGTGGATCTATCTATCATCATTGTTAATTGGAATACCAGAGATCTTTTGATCCAATGTTTGGAATCAATTTTTAGGACGGCCCGAGGAGTCGATCTCGAAGTCTTTGTTGTGGATAACGGGTCCACCGATGGAAGTGCAAGGGTGGTCAAGGAGAGATTTCCTGTTGTCAAGGTGATCGAAAACCAAGGGAATATCGGATTTGCCGGCGCGAACAATCAGGCCTTGAAAATATCCGGGGGTAAGTATTTGCTTCTCCTGAATCCGGACACGCAAGTCAAGGGCAAAGCTATAGAAGAGTTGATTTCCTTTATGGAAGCGCATCCCAGGGCCGGGATTTCAGGAGTCCAACTCCTCAATTCAAACGGATCTAAGCAGAACTCCATCGCTAATTTCCCGTGCCTGACAACAGAGCTTCTGAACAAGAGTCTCTTGAGGCGGTTATTCCCCAAAAAGTTTCCGGGGAAGGAGACAAATTATTCCGAGCCCATCGAGGTCGATTCGGTGATCGGTGCCTGTATGATGGTGAGGCGGCGAGCTGCGGAGCAGGTTGGCATCTTGGATGAGGATTATTTCCTTTTTCTCGAAGAGACGGACTGGTGCTATCGAATGAAAAACGCGGGTTGGAAGATTTACCATGTCCCCCAAGCAGAAGTCGATCATTTTCAAGGGAAGAGCGCCGAGGAGGTGAAGAAGAAAGCGAGGGTAGAATTTTATCGCTCTCGTTATCATTTTTTTAGAAAAAACAAAGGCACTTGCCAATGGTTTATTCTCCTGATTGGGTTGTGGATCAAGTTGGTGGCGGAGTTTCTTTTGACGGGCCTATCGAACCTGTTCACACTATTTGCCGTCCAGAAGTTAAAAGAAAGATTTTCGGTTTATGCCCACCTCCTCTGGTGGCATCTAAAGCTTTGCCCAGAGGGAATGGGGTTAAAACCAACAGAATGACACGTCGCGAATTTCACATTGCAAAAGATGATGTGTTTTTGAAGCAGAGTTCGGGAATTGAGACACGCACGAATTGGAGGAGCTATGATCAACGTTGCCGTGGTGGGAGCGGGTGCATGGGGGAAGAATCACATCCGGGTATTTTCTGAGATTCCCAATGTTCGTTTGAGATATGTCTGCGACCAGGACCCTTCGAGATTGCGTGCTTTACAGAAGACCTACCCGCAGGCAAAGATGGTTGAGGATCTGAAGCCAATCCTTCAAGACTTAGAGGTGACGGGGGTCGTGGTGGCTTCTTCGGCCCTCTCCCATTATTCCCTATCCAAAGAGATTCTGCAGGCAGACAAAGATGTGCTGGTAGAGAAACCGATGGCCTTAAGTGTGAAAGAGGCAGAAGAGATGATCGAGATATCAGAGAGGAGGAAAAGAATCCTCATGGTGGGCCACCTTCTGATCTATCATCCCGTCGTCGACCGCCTGAAGGACATGGTTGCCTCTGGTGAATTGGGGAAAATTTACTATATCTACACACAGCGAGTAAATCTCGGAGTCATTCGTCAGGATGAGAATGCACTTCTCTCGTTTGCTCCCCACGATGTATCGGTCATCCTCTACCTTCTCGACGAGGAACCGGTGATGGTGACCGGCTGCGGCGAGAGTTATATTCAAAAGGGAATTGAAGATGTGGCGTTTCTCGGCCTCCAGTTCTCCGACGGAAAGATGGCCAACATCCATTTAAGCTGGCTGGACCCTCATAAATTAAGAAAAATCACCATCGTCGGTTCCAAGAAGATGGTGGTCTTTGATGATATGGAGGTTTCTGAGAAGTTGAAAGTCTATGATAAAGGGGTGAAGAACCTTTCTTATGATACGTATGGAGAGTATCTGAGCCTTCGATTTGGGGATATCACGATCCCGAGCGTCAAGATGATCGAACCGCTCCGGGCCGAGGCTGAGCATTTTATTCACAGTATTGAATCAAGAAAAGAGCCGAAGACCGGGGGGCGAGATGGGCTCAAGGTGGTAAAAATTCTGATGGCGGCTCAGGAATCTTTAAAGAAGAAAGGATTCCCTGTGAGCGTTCGTTGAGGAAGAAAGGAAGGACAGATGGAGCAGGGGTATTTTGTGCATCCCACGGCGCTCGTGGATGAAGGCGCGGAGATTGGCGCGAAAACAAAAATCTGGCATTTCAGCCATGTCATGCCGGGCGCAAGAATTGGGGAGAATTGTGTCATCGGCCAAAATGTTTTCATTGGTTCAGGAGCATTGTTGGGAAATAACATAAAGATTCAGAACAATGTCTCCATCTACGACGGGGTTATTTTAGAGGACGATGTCTTCTGCGGTCCCTCGATGGTCTTTACCAATGTTTTTAACCCTCGAAGTTTCATATCGAGAAAAAAAGAGTTTCGTAAGACCCTGGTGAAGAGAGGGGCGACCATCGGCGCCAATGTGACGATCGTCTGCGGAAATACCGTCGGCCAGTTTGCATTTATCGGAGCCGGTTCGGTGGTGACCAAGGATGTTCCGGACTATGCTCTGGTTTACGGGAATCCAGGAAAAGTGAAGGGATGGGTCTGCCAGTGTGCCGGGGAGATCTCTTTCCGGTCCGAAAAAGCCGTCTGCACGGCCTGCGGGAAGAGATACAAAATGGATTCTAAAGGAGTGATGTTGCTCTGAAAGATAGACGAAATGGGTAATGCCCCCTGTTTGCCAAATGGTTCCACGAGGGATCACCATCCTGAGCTGGTCGAAGGAGAAGAGAAGGGGGATGAGCGAGAAGCTTGCCTGAGTGGAGTCAAAGAGTGAAAATTGTAACCGTCGTAGGCGCAAGGCCCCAATTTATTAAAGTTGGAGCTGTTTGTCGGGCAATCGAGACCTATAACCGTCATGTTTCTTCAAAGAACCGGATGGATGAGATACTGGTTCATACCGGACAGCACTATGACTATCTCATGGATAAGGTTTTTTTTGAAGAACTTGAACTTCCTAAACCGGTTTATCATTTGGGGGTGGGATCAGGTTCCCATGCTCAACAGACGGGAATGATGCTTGAGAGGCTCGAACCCGTCCTGGAAAAAGAAAAACCGGATGGAGTCGTGGTCTATGGTGATACCAATTCCACCTTGGCAGGGGCTTTGACCGGGGCAAAACTCAACATTCCTGTCGTTCATGTTGAAGCTGGCTTAAGAAGCTACGTCGGGTCAATGCCCGAAGAGATCAACCGGGTTGTTACCGACCATCTCTCTACCTTTCTCTTCTGTCCGACCAATCAGGCCGTTAAGAATTTGGCGAAAGAGGGGATCAAGCCGAGTGAGGGAAAGATCGTAAGAAATGTCGGCGATGTGATGTACGATTCAATCCTTCATTATTCTAAAATAGCTGAGAAGAAATCGGCGATTCTCGAGGAGTTAGGTTTTTTAGCCCCGGGCTTTGTACGAAACACAGATCCGCGCTCCCTGCTAATGTGTAGGGAACGGTTTCCCTCCAGGGCTGAAGCCCCTCTGGGGCGGAGCCAAACCGTTCCCTACTATCTCGTTACCCTCCACCGGGCTGAGAATACGGATGACCCGAAAAAGTTGAAGTCGATCTTAGAAGCCCTGAATGAGATTGGAAGAAAAATTCCCGTCATCCTCCCCCTTCATCCCAGGACCAAGAAGATGATCCACACCTTTCGTCTCCTGCCTCGAGGCCGTCACATCAAATTGATCGATCCGGTTTCCTATTTCGATATGTTGAGTTTGGAAAAACAAGCAAAAGCCATCCTCACGGATTCGGGAGGTGTTCAAAAAGAGGCCTATTGGTTCAGAGTGCCCTGTTTTACGTTGAGAGAAGAGACGGAATGGGTGGAGACCGTGAGGAGTGGGTGGAATGTATTGGTGGGCACAGCGAGGAGAAGGATTGTGGAAGAGGCAAGCTCTTTATTAAAGAGAACACCTTCTCCAAAATCGAAAGGAGTATTCGGAGACGGAAGGGCAAGCCAGAGAATCGTCCAGGTCCTAATAGACCTTCTATAAGAAAAGGGAAAAAGGAGAATGATTGATAGAACGATCGGCTTTTTCAAGTCCCTCAATGAGAGAGAGCTTCTTCTGCTCCTTCTCGCCATTACCTTTGGAATCCGGTTTTATGCTGTTCTCATGGCACAAGGAATTGCTTTCGATAGCGCTGAATATGGGTTCGTCGCAAGGGATTTTCTGAAGGGTCATTTTATAAAGGGATTATCTTCCCCGGCTCCTCCTTTTTACTCTTTCTTGATTTTTCTCTTTTCTCCAGATACCACACATGTGGAAATGGCAGGAAGATTCATCTCTCTCTTTTTCGGAACCCTTGCCATCCTTCCGTTGTTCTATTTGGTCAAAGAGACCATTGGTCAAAAAGAAGCCCTCGTCTCGGCGCTCTTTTATTCTTTCCATCCCTATTTGGTCACTTATTCGGGAATGGTCCTCAGCGAAGCCACCTATTGGGGCTTGCTGGTCCTATCGGTCTATTTCTTCTGGACTGGACTGAAAAACGAAAAAGTATGGAGCGCGATGCTGTCTGGATTATTCCTTGGTCTGGCCTATCTGACGAGACCTGAGGGGATTGGTTATGTTCTCATTTATCTGATCTGGGCAGTTGTGGCGGGCGGTCTTAGAAAGAGATGGTCTAAAAGACTTGTTTTTATTGGAGTCCTGATACTGAGTCTCTCGATTTTCGTCCTCCCATACGTCATCTATATCCATCAAGAAACAGGCCAATGGTTGATCAGTAAGAAAGCCGTGGCAAAGCAATCCAAATTCTTAAGCACAGAAACGGGACAGGCCGATTCCTCGAAAGGGATTGAACAAATGAAGACGATAAGTGGCGAGTCTAAAATTTTCTGGATCAGCCACAACATGACTCAATTTCTCCCTTTAGTCATCTATCGCTATTTCAGAGCTTACCATTTTTTGTTGTGGCTATTTCTATTTTTTGGCCTGATAAGGGTTAGACAAAAAGTCATCAGGTATGAGTTGTTCTTAGCCTCTCTTGTTTTTTTCCATCTGGTTTCTTTGTCCACCTTTACTCCGTCTTCGACCCGTTTTTCAATTCCGGTGATTCCTCTTTCTCTTCTTTGGGCTGGGGCAGGCGTCTTTGAGATGAAGAGATATCTGGAGAAAATTAGAGGAGAAAATGCAGAAAAGGTAGTTTTCTCTTTGGTCGCTTTAGTGATTTTGTGTGGGTTACCGCAGAGTTTGAAGCCAGAGAGAAGTTTTCGCGCAGAGCAGAAAAGGGTTGGGCTGTGGTTAAAACAGAATACTCCACAGAATGCGATTATTATGAGTAATAGCCCTCTAGAGGCATTTTATGCTGACCGCGAGTTCAAGGGGTTACCCTTAGGCATTTCCAGACGCCAGAATCCTGGGAAATCCTATAATGAGATTATCCGGTATGCAAAGGCAAAGGGTGTTCGGTATATTCTCGTCAACAAGAATACTCATGAAACGAACCCAGATTTTATCGAATCCATTCGATCCTCAGATTTAAGAGAAATATTTAGAAGAGCGGACGGGGAATCGATTATTTACGAGGTAATTTATTGAAATTTTTGAGATTGGAGGATGGATTTTTCAAACATACGGGGTTGATGTTCGTTGGCATCGGCCTCTTCAACCTCTTTAATCTCCTCTATCATTTCTTTATGATAAGAATGCTCCCCCCTATTGATTACGGGCACCTCAATACACTAACCACCTTCTTCATGCTCATCACTGTGCCAGCCACTACGGTTCAGACGACTATCACAAAATTTGTCACTTCTTTCCAGGCGAGGTCTCAATATTCCCAGGCAAAGAGTTTCCTACGACATTTTCTCTTGCTTATAGTGACAGTAGCTTTCTCATTATTTGTATTGATAGCTCTGGGAAGCTCTTTCCTCTCCTCCTTTTTCCAGATCGCTTCCCGAGGCTTGATTATTCTCACAGGAATTGTTCTTTTTTTTGGTATGGTGACTCCTGTGTTAAGGGGAGGGCTGCAAGGTTTACAAAAATTTGGTTCCATAGCTTTGACGCACTTTATGAACGGGGGACTTAAACTCGTCCTGGCTATTCTCTTTGTCCTTTGGGGGTGGGGATTATTAGGTGCGATGGGGGCCGTCGCCCTTGCCTATTTCGTCACGGCCTTTTTTTCTCTCTTCCTATTATATTTCCCTCTAAAAACCCAGGGGGAGAAGGTTTACGTAAAGAAAGGCTTCACGGGCAACGTTTCTCCGGATGTCTCTGAAGCTTATCGGTATTTTTTCCCAGTCGGATTGGCCTTATTGTGCTTTATGGTTCTTACGAACATCGATTTAATTCTGGTAAAACATTTTTTTACACCCGTAGAGGCCGGTTATTATTCAATTTCGCAAATGGTCGCGAAGATTATTCTTTTTCTCCCCCTTCCCATTGTGACAGTGATGTTCCCGAGAGTCTCTGTCATGGAAATTAAAAAGAGGAAAACCACCCATATCTTGATATGGAGTTCGGTGGTGGCGGGATGCCTCTGTGCTTTAGCGATCGTGGTCTGTCATCTTTTTCCTGAACTGATTATCCGTTTGGTCACCGGAAAGGATTATCCCGAATGTATCCCGTTAATAAAGTTTTTTTCAATCAATATGACCTTTTTTTCTCTCACCTTCATTTTGCTCTATTATCAGCTTGCCATTAATAGGAAAGACTTTATTTATCCCTTGGTGCTTCTGACATTGATCCAGGTGGTGTCTATTAGTTTATTTCATCAAAACATGATCCAGGTTCTTCTCATCGTTGGTATCGTGTCCCTCTTGTTATGCGGAATCAATTTTTATTTGGCTTATTCTCCCTCCCGGTCGACCCAGGCCTGATGGACAGTTTTTTTTGGCTATCACTTTTGACTTAATGCGATTCTTGCTGAAATGTGTAAATAATAAGGATACATTGCCTGAATGATCTCTCTCTTCCCCAAAAGGCTGGTGTAGCCTATTCCCCAATCGTCCTTTGATCCCACCTTGAAAATAAGGGCTAATTTTGATAAGAACAAAGTTTGAAGGATTGCTCAATATGGAAGGTTAGAAAGTTGAAAAAAAGATGAATAAAGGGCACGATTGGAAAGTTCGGGATGGAAGTGAAAGGGATATGGAAAGGATATTATCTCTCCGAGATCTAGTCTTTGGAGAGGTAGAGAGAGATAAGCTCGATCCAAGATTCTGGAATTGGCAAATGAAGGAAAACCCCGACGGAATGGCATGGATCTACCTTGCTGAAGACGGACAGAAGATCATCGGCCACCTTGCCGACCTTCCGAAGCGGTTTCTGGTTCAAGGAAAACTTGTTCTCGGGACTTTGACCCATGATATGATGGTCCACCCGGATTACCGGAGAAAGGGCGTTTCCAGTGCCACAGCAGAATACGCTATCCATAGAGTCGAGAGAGAAAAGGGAATGTTCATGACGGCTTACTCCATCCGAGAGGAATCCTTAAATAGTTTGTTAAAGGTAGGGTGGAAGGAGATAACGAAGCTTCCTGTACTCGTTTTTCCGATACGGTTTTCTGGAATTGTAAATCGTTATCTTCGTTCTAAGGCCTTGAGCCTTTTGATCGGGGGAGTAATGAGATTTTTCTATTTCTTTCTGTTTGGCCTGAGAAAGAAGAGAAAGATAGAAGGAACGGTGATGGAAAGGGTTTATGAATGGGACGAAATGTATGACCTTTTCTGGGAGAGAGCGAAGTCCGTCCATCCCATTATGGGTAACCGGAATCGGAGTTTTTTAACCTGGCGTTATCTTCGACATCCTACCCGAGACTATGTCATTTACCGCGCCCTTCAAAAGGGAGAGATGAAAGGGTATATTGTGTTGAGAAAGGTAGAACTGCTAAAGTTTAATAGTGTTGTCATCGTAGATTTACTCGCCCTTGACGATCACACCGTCTCTGAATTGGTAGTGCGAGGGATTGAACACAGTCGAGAGGAAGGAGCTGATCTTTTGGGTTTCATGGTTCCAAGACCGCACCCCTATGACCGGGGCTTAAGAAGAGAGGGATTTTTGCCAAGTTTTAAAGCATTTCATTTCTTGGTTTATTCTCACGGGAATGAAGGGATCCTTTCGGACCCCAAAGGATGGTATGTCACCTGGGGAGATACCGACGTCATCTAATCGCCCAGAAAATAGGAGGCAATTGTTCAAAGGTAACGGTAATTGATGCCCGTATCCTCAAGCGGCAACGACGTTCGTGTTCGTAATCTTTAATGTAATTCTCGGACGATACGAAATGCCTGCCTGCCGGTAGGCAGGGGCTTCGTAGCCGTAAACCTTCAATAACGAAGTGCTTCATATGGAAGAGACGAATGCCCTGTCGATTGATTTAGAAGAGTGGTATCACTCAGAATTGATGGAAGGGAGAAGGTCCTCTTTCTCGCAGGCTGATGAGGCCACGCGACCCATTCTTGACCTGCTGGACCGATATCAAACGAAAGCTTCCTTTTTCATCGTGGGGGAGGTCGCCGAAAAGAATCCCCGCCTCATACGGTCCATCTTCGAGAGAGGGCATGAGATTGGTTGTCATACTTTTTCTCATCAACTCGTGTGGAATTTAGACGAGCATCTCTTCCGGGAAGAGATGAAACAGTTTCACTCTGTTTTAGAGAAGATTTTGGGAAAAGTTGAAATTAAGGGGTTTCGTGCCCCTTGTTTTTCTATTGATAACCGTAACAAATGGGCGCTGAAGGTTCTTTTGGATTTTGGATACCGATATGATGCGAGCATTTTTCCATTAAAGATCAATCCCCTTTATGGGGTCCGCGGAGCCCCTACGCGACCTTACCGCATCTCTCTTCATGATGTGAGAAAGGAGGACCCCGAGAGTCCCCTGCTTGAATTTCCGCTGTGCCCGTTGACGTTCGGTGGGTTGAAGGTTCCCATTTCGGGGGGATTCTACCTTAGAATCTTGCCGACTTTTTTCCTTTACTGGGGATTGAGAAGAATCAATCGATCCCAGCCCTTTCTGGTCTATTTTCACCCCTGGGAAGGCTACGACAAGACGCCTCGATTTAAGCTCCCTCTTTACAATCGTATGATTTCGTACTACGGCATTCGTTCTGCATTGAAGAAATTAGAGTTCTTATTAAACCACTTTAAATTTACGAGAGTTGATTATATCCTTGGACTAAAGTAAGGGTAAGATGAATTCTGCTCTGTTGATTTCTGTCATCATTCCAAACTGGAACGGTAAACTTTTTTTGACCGAATGTATCGATTCATTAAGAGAGCAGACGTTTCATGATTTTGAAACCATTCTGGTGGATAATGGATCGACAGATGGCTCGGCTGACTTTGTGGAAGAGCGATATGGAAAATTCATTCGCGTTCTCCGAAATGAAAAGAATCTTGGATTTGCGGGAGGGAATAACGTCGGTATCCAGGCGGCGAGAGGGGACTATATCGTTCTTTTAAATAATGATACATGGGCCGATCCTCATTGGCTCGAAGAGCTGGCCAAGGCAACTCAATTTGGCATGGCAATAGGGATGTGGGGTTCTAAGGTTTGTTCCTACTATCAAAGAGATAGAATCGAGGGAGCAGGAGAGCTCATTTACTGGGATGGACTGTGTCGATCGCGAGGACAGTATGAACAGGATCACGGTCAATACAATGCAATAGAAGAAATCTTCTTTCCTCCAGGGTGCGGAGCCATGTACCGGAAAAGCCTGTTTGATGCGGTGGGTCTCTTTGACGAAGATTTCTTTGCCTATGCGGATGATAGTGAAATTGGGATTCGAGCACGATTGGCAGGTTGGAAATGTCTCTATGTTCCCACAGCCATCGTCTATCACAAAAACTCTGGAACAGCCGGAAAATATTCTCCCCTGAAGGCCTTTTATGTCGAGAGAAACCGTCTCTGGATTACCATCAAGTACTTTCCTTCTCCGTTACTCTTTCTCAGTGTCTTATTCACGCTCTACCGGTTTGTTTTTCAGAGCTATGGGGCCCTTATGCATCAGGGAGCGGCAGGAAAATTTACAAAAATGTATTCCGCTCCAAAATTAATTGTTATACTTTTCAAGGCGTATGCTTCGGGTATTTTTTACCTCCCTCGAATGTGGAAGAAAAGAAACCGGTTGAAGGCATTTAGGAAAGTTTCCTATGGAGAAATCTTTAGCTGGTTTAAACGGTTTGGAATGAGCGCAAAGGAAATCTCTCTGAGAGATTAGTGGATGATGAAGGTCTTCTGGATTCGGGTTTGATGAAATGAGGAAAAAGACTAAAAAGATCGGCCTCCTCTGTTCCGCGGGGGGGCATTATACGGAGATGCTCCAACTATGGGAGGCGTTTGAAGAGCATCCGAAATTTCTATTGACCTATCGGGAAGTGGCCACGATGGATCGAGAAGGTACCTATTATCTGGAAAACATCTTTAAAAGTCCGATGGCTTTTATCAAAGGAGTGGTAAGGATATTCATGATTCTTTTGAAGGAAAAGCCAGACATTCTCTTCTCAACCGGTTCTGAAATAGCCGCCCCTGCCTTCTATCTCGGTAAATTCTTCTTTCGGATGCGATTGATCTATCTGGAATGCAGCGCACAGGTCTACCGGCCTTCTTTAACCGGGAGATTCGTTTATCCGATTACTGATCTCTTTTTGGTTCAATGGGAAGCTTTGCTGAAACGATATGGTCCTAAAGCGAAATATGTGGGAGGACTGATATGATTTTCGTAACAGTCGGCAATCATTATCAGGGATTCAATCGCCTCATCCAAAAAATGGATGAGATTGCCTCCCGGTCCCCCTACGATGTCCTGATCCAAAAAGGTTATTCCACGTACTGTCCTCAGGCGGTGAAGTATTTCGATTTCGTCCCCATTCAGGCTGCCACGGACTATATTCGGAAATCCGAACTGGTGATCTCCCACGCGGGGATTGGGACGATCATTCTGTGTAGAGAATATGGAATTCCTCTCGTGATTTTTCCAAGGAGGAAGAAGTATGGCGAGCATGGAACAGATCACCAGGTCGAGATTGCAAAGGCCTTAGAAGAACGAAAGGATGATAATATTTTCGTGGTCTATGAGGAGAATCAATTGGGAAATAAGATAAGAGAAATCTTAGAAAGTCCCAAGAGATTTGCTCCGTCAGAAAATATTGGGAAAAGAAACCTCGTCCAAGTCATCCGAACATTCATCGAAGAGAATGGATGACATCGTCTTTTTCTTGACAGGAGGGAAAACGTAAGAGGTATAGTCTTTCCGATTAAGGAAAACAAAGAGGCAATGGAAAAGCAAAAATCTATCCAAAAAGAATGGTATGAAAACAAGATCCCCGGGAGACCGGACGAGGTCATTCAAATCAGCACTTTCACCCATATCAAAAGACTGATCGATTTGTTCCCCGTCAAAAAGGTGGTGCTGAGTCTCAACTGCGGATGCGGAGACGGTTCGCAGAAAGATCTTTTTGGCCCTTCCATTGGCGTGGATATTTCATTTGAAAATATTCGTTCACTCGTGAAAGAAGGAGGTCGAGGGGTTGTCGCGGATATGGAATTTCTCCCCTTCAGAGATCACGCCTTTGACCTGGTTTACGGATTTGGAATTCTTCACCACCTGAGTGATATCAGAAAGGGTGTTTCGGAAGCCTGCCGCGTCTTGAAAAGGGGAGGCTACCTCGGTTTTGGAGGAGAAAATAACGGTTTATGTCCCTTTGTCTATATCATGAGTTTCCTTTATGGGAACTGGAAGATAGAGAAAGGATCCTACCGAATCCGAGAGGGGAACCTGAGAAAGATCTTCCGAGAATCGGGGGTCACCGATTTTAAGGTTTCGAGATGGGGGATGACGATTTATGGAATGGGGCGAGCCCTATATAAATTAACCTCTGAAGGGGAAAAATATTTGAATAGATTTAAACCGATTAGGATCTTTTCAGGATATTGCTATATGGCTGGGAAGAAAGGATAAAATAATCAAGAAGGATGAGTTCGATTGACGTGGTACCTTGCAGTGGAATTATCTTCTCTCCCTCTTCTCCCCATCTATCTTTCGTCAAGTCGCAAGTCCTCTTGCCAAATTTAAACTTTTCAGAGATAATTCAGCATGGTTTTCCTGATGAGTGACGATTGGCCCAATTGGATGAGGTCGGGTGATCGAGTAGCTTTGATTCAAATAGGACTACAGTCGAGTTTTTGAGACCCGATTTGCGAGAGAGTGAGCCGGTATGGTTTACAACCATTTCTTAGCAAGGAAAAACGTATGCGAAGCGATGTTAGGGCATACCGCAGCACAAGTCGGACTGTCGAGGTTTTTGAGAAACATGGGAGAAAAATATGGACCCCTCTATATTAAACTGTTTGGTTATCCGTTCAGCACCACAGGTCGAATCCTGGCAAGAAAAACCATAAAAATTCTTGATGGAGACAAAAAGGGATTCTTATTGGATGTGGGTTGTTCTCATGGTGCCTTTGATTTCGAATTGGGGAGGCGAGGATATACAGTCGTCGGTATCGACATTAATAAAGAAAGCATTGATGTGGGGGAGAAGATAAAAAACTCGTTGAGGGGGAAGAACATCCGTTTTCATCATATGGATATATTATCCAACGATTTCCCAGATAAGAAATTTGACGTGATTATCATGTTTGAAGCATTAGAACATATCAAGGAGGATGGCCGCGTTGCGGAGGAATTCCACCGAATCCTTAAAGACGATGGAACGATTATTCTTTCTGTGCCTTACGCAGAGAGGGTGGATGAATATGAGGTACCGGTTGGGGCTTGCCCGACGAAGAATGGAGGCCATGTCTGCATAGGGGAAGGTGGCAGCCATTATCGGAGTGGGTATAATCTGTCTCGGATGCGAGGACTGTTGGAAAAGAATGGATTCATGATGGCACAGTGGGAGTACTTATGCCTCCCCCGGTGGCTGGAGTCTTCTGTATTATCCTTCCCTTTTAAATTTCCGCTATCACTCTTATTTACGCATTTCAGCCGAAACCGCCTGAAGTTAGTCGTGATTGCTAAAAAGTTCAAGTCTGCTTCTTTTGATAAAAGTGGTCCTTCTGCTAAAGGTGGCGTGTCGAAATGAACAAGGACAGCATGGGCACAAAAGATTCGGTTGACCTCAGTGTGGTGATTGTTACTTACAGGTCAAAAGAGTATATTTCAGGGTGTCTTCGATCTATTATTGAGGCCGCTCGAGGACTCTTGTTTGAAATTATCATCGTGGATAACCATTCTGCCGATAGCCTCGCTAACCTTGTTCGGAATGAATTCCCCAGTATCATTGTGATTGAAAATAAGAAGAACGAAGGATTTGCTCGAGCTGTCAATAGAGGGGTGAGTATTGCACGTGGCACCTACCTATGTATATTGAACCCGGACACACAGTTCGAAAAAGAGACCCTAAAGATTTTGTTGAATTTCTTAGAGAGGCACTCAATGAATTGTGTTGTTGGAGCGCGTACGATTGACCCAAAGGGAAGAGTTATTCCCTCCTGCCGCTCGTTGCCACACATTGCCAATTTGGTGAACCGCCCAATCTCTTTCCTCTTGAGGAACAGAAGGTTGAAAAAACCCATGTCCCACCTATTAGACATATGGGAACAAAATAAGACAATTGATGTTACTCAATACAATGGATATATCACTGGAGCATGTATGGTTACGAGATTAGATTTTTTCAAGAAAATTGGGATGTTAGATGAACGATACTTTTTATATGCTGAAGATGCTGACTTTGGCCTGCGGATCATTCGGAGTGGAACCTCAGCATTTCTTGTCGCCGAAGCATCGTTGACTCATGTTGGGGGATGCAGTGCTACCAAAAATCCATTGAGCCGTTTTTATTTCGTTGATGCCTATATCAGGTATATCGATAAGAATTTCACATTATTCCATGGTTTGGCTTATAAGATCTGCTTTTTCATCCTTGTCCTTGGATGGACAATCGGGGCATGTTTGAGGTTAAACAGAGGTCAAACCATAGCTCTAATAAGAATCTTAAAGCATTTTAACTTTTTTAGGTCAGGTGGAGCCCCTTGTGTGCCAAGATACTTATTAGAAGATGAGACAATGGATAAGAACACGTACTTCCCATAATCCAAATTAGAGTGAGAGCAGGTCGCTTGAAGATCACCGGAAATATTCTTTAGGATGAATGATGAAACGATTTGAGGAGATGGATTCGATGGCAAATGAGTCTCGCAAGAGAAGGGTTTTGGTGATTGGACTTGACGGAGCCACTTTCGAAATTCTGACACCTCTCATCGAAAGGGGTTTCCTGCCGAATTTGAAGAAGTTCATTGAGAATGGTGCATCCGGCCCTTTAGAGAGCACGATTCCTCCGATCAGTGGCCCAGCATGGCTTGCTATGGCGACTGGAATGTCTCCAGACAAGAGTGGCGTCTATGATTTTCTGATCTGCCAAAATGAAAGTTACCACCTTAAATCTATAGGATCAACAAACTTTGCTGGTCATTCAGTCTGGGATATTCTTACCCGTGGCGGGAAAAATGTAGGCATTTTGAATTTTCCCCTTCTTCGTCCTCCGTATAAAATCAATGGATTCATGGTCTCCGGGCTGGGTGCCGTACCTGGTGAAGAGTTTACTTTTCCCAAAAATTTGAAAGAAGAATTGAAAAAGTTACTAGGGGAACAATATGAAATATTACTCCCATATGGTGATCCTCACTACAATGATGTTGGACTTTTTTTTAAAGATCTAAATAAATTATTTAATAAACAATATCAGGCAATAGAATTCTTGCTTCAAAAGAAGGAATGGAATCTGTTCTGGGTGGTTTTATTACAAACCGATTGGCTTCAACATCTTTTATGGCGACATATTGATGCAAATCATCCGTTAAATGAAGGCAAGAAAAGCTTGAAATATCTGGAAAAATTCAATGAATTTTGGGCTCAAATCGACAAAACACTTGGGAGCATTTATGAGATGGTGAGAAAGGATACCAATATCCTTATCGTTTCAGATCATGGTTTTGGACCTTGTGATCAGGTCTTCAAATTGAACGCTTGGCTGGAAAGAGAGGGTTATCTTTTTAGGAAGAAAAAGGGAACCAACATCCAAATCAAAAATATGGTTTTCAGTTTTCTCCAGAAGGTAGCATTGAAATGTAGCAAAATTAATTTTATTCCATCGGCCTTTTATAAATGGGGGAGGCGGTCCCTCGGAAGCTTGACCCCGGGTGTGTGGGAGGGAATTGACCTAGAAAGAAGTCTGGCTTTCGATCCGGGGCATACCATGCCATTCGGAGGGATTTATATTAATAATAGGATGGTTGATGACCCTTCCGAAAGACAAAAAATCGCCCGCGAAATCCAAGAGAAACTTCAGGATTGGGGAAATCAACAGAGTGTAGAAATTCAGATTTGGCCGACGAATCAAATACATCATAATAGAAGGGTATTAAATTGTCCTGATCTTATCGTAGGAATTGGGAAATGGCGATGTGCCATTTTGAAAGATAAGTTCGATGGAGAGCTGTTTGAGAACAGAGCTTATTCACCGAGACATACAGGATCCCATCGTTTAGAAGGAATCTTCATTGGGTGTGGACCAGATATTAAAGCGATCAAACTCAACAAAGTAAAAATTTTTGATATTGCTCCTACATTATTATTTATGTCTGATGAAGCCATTCCATCAGAAATGGACGGGCGGGTCCTAACAGAAATATTTGAAAAAAACTATCTGGAGAATCGTCCTGTAAGGATTAAAGAGAAGAGAGAGAGAAGCGATCAGGATTCGCAAACAGGATTGAGTGATGAGGAAGAAAGATCTTTTATAAAGCAGCTAAAAGATTTAGGTTATTTATAAGTAAACCACAGTATCACCGCCTCTATTTCTCGGTAGCCATTTCCAAATCGACTCCCTGCGAATATTTCGATGCCCGCTGAGGGAGAAACTTTTGGAAGGCGGTGCGAGATAGTCGATTAACCACTTGCTCCACCGATTTACAGCCGAATAAAAATAAAGGGAATGAAAGGATGACACTAAGAATGCTGCCAGTCGAATTTCTTTGCAAAAGATGCGAGCGCTCCAAGACAATGTAATACGTTAAATGAAAGAGATAAAGTGAATAAGAGTAAATCCCCAAATAGCTTAAATAGCGGATTTTCGGTCGATGCGCAATAAATAGCTGACAAATGTAGATACAGCAAAGAAAGAATAAGACATCAAATGCTATGCGGATGAGAGGAAACTGACTGGCTCCTTCTTTTTCATCAAGGTCCAGGCAATCACCAGCAGTTTCGCCGCCAGCTTCACCCGCATCTTCGTATGTATCCCTTCCTCTTTTTCTCGCCCCCGAATCTTGTTCGTATAGGGGATCATCACGTCCCGATTCTGTGATGAGCCAACCAGGGCTGCTTGATACAAAGCATACCGAAGATCAGCTCTTCCGCTCTTCGAGATCTCCGGAATTGCCTTATCCGAACTCCTTCCACTTCGACTCCCACTCAGATCGTATCCAGCTGTTAAGGGCATTCAAAAAGATACCAAATCTGGCAAAGGTGGGTTCCTTGTAGAGGGGGGTTGGGGCGTAATTCTCCCTCTGGCAGCTTCGAAATGTAAAAGATACCTCATTGTCTTTTGCGATTCCTTTGAACTATTTCTTTGATCCGTTATTTTTTACTTCGATAAGATCTCCCTTCAAAGGTGATAAATTTGCCGTTCATGGTGAGTCGGTCAAGGATAGCCGAAGCGGTGACGGTATCGAAGATTTTTCCCCAGTCGGAAGGGATGAGATTGCTGGTAACCAAGGTGGTCGTCACTTCGGTCCTTTTTGAAAGGATCTGCAAGATCCAATCTGCCTGTTTTTTTAAAACTAAGGGGAATTGTTGACTAAGTTGAAAAACCATGATATAGAGGGACAATCGGGTAGCTTGAGACCTCACTAAAGGATAGTATATACCTCGACAGGCAAGGCTGGATGCTCCCGGAACTCTTCACCATGTGATCGTCCGGGTTATGGGAGGTTTCTAATGACCGGCTATTGGCTTAGCCGCGGTTTTTACTATTATGATAAAATGAGAACGAGGTTTCTTTTTTTTAATAGAATCCGGCAGTACAATAAAAATAGGTCTAATCGGAGAGTTGAATTTGAAAAACTGAGGCTTCCTTTTCTACGGGTTAGGTATCAACCGAAATATCGCTATTGCAATTATAGTTGTTCCTATTGTATAGCTGGGCATAATAATAAGGGGATCCTTAAGAGGGAATGGAATCCTGATAGATATGACGCGATCATACAAGGTATTTATCAGTTGCCTTACAAAATCGATTTGAGATTAGGTTTGGGGGGGGAAATATTTACGTCTGAACATATAATGCGGTCTGTCATTTCGATGACGGAGAAGGAAAAAACGCATTGCGTAAATCTCATTTCAAACCTTTCTTTGAGGAAGGACCGTTTAACGGAATTTTTAGAACGGTGTGATTGCAGCAAGCTTGCGATGGTCACGAGCTACCATCCTGAGCAGGTCGAGCGGCTTGAGGACTATTTGGAAAATGTCAGGTTGTTAAAAAACTATGACGTCCCAGTTACCGTTGTGATGGTTGCCTTGCCATCGGCGTTCAAGGAAATTGAAAGGATGAGTGAAGTTTGTAAAGGGGAGGCGATTCACTTTTTCCTGCAGCCAATGATAGGTAAGTATAACAAAAAAAGGTATCCGAAAGCTTATACGGGTGAAGAAAGGAAATTTTTGGAAAGGTATTTTTATTCGGAACACGACTATGAATATATGGTTGAGATGAAAAAACCTGGGTTATGTTTTGCTGGGGTGGATTTCATACATATTGACAATATTGGTAGATGCTTCCAATGTTGCGTGTCTTCAAAATACATTGGGAATATTCTAAGGGGAAAAATCAGGTTAGATGAATTCCCAGCGTTCTGCCCCCTGAGGAGATGCCAATGTGACACGCAAAACATTAATTTAGTCGACTTTCGGTTAAAGTATGAACATTTTACACTTAATCAGCATATTTATATTGCAAGGGATAGGACAGGGGATGTGGTGAAGCAATGAAGAGCATGCTTTACGTATTAGACTCCTTACGGGCTGATGATCTTTCTTGCTATGGGTATGAACGGGAGACGTCGCCCAATATTGATGAATTGGCTGAAGATAGCGTCGTTTTTCAAAATGCTATTGCTCAATCCGCGTGGACAAGAGCCTCAGCCGCTTCCATTTTGAGCTCATTGTATCCGTCTGTTTATGGGGTGAATGGAATGGACGACTATTTTAGTTATTCGGACCTCACGTTGCCGGGAGCAGTCGTGAAAGAGGGATTCGAAACGATTGGTATGTCTGCGATGGGAAATGTATGAATCAACTAGGAAAGAATCTACCGGCCGGGGCACACCATTATAGGGCCTTTGTTGGCCCACCAGAAAAATATGATCTTATGAGTGCCACACAGTTCGGCCTCTTAACATTTCTTGGTTTAAGAGAACACCATTATCTTCTAGATATCGGGTGTGGTTCCTTGAGAGGAGGAAAGATTCTTATTCCTTATTTGCTGCCGGAACGATATTTTGGGATTGAGCCCGAAGAGTGGTTAATCGAAGAGGGGATAACCAATGAGATTGGTCGTGATATCCTTCAGATTAAACGCCCCGTTTTTAGTTATGACCGAAGCTTCAACTTAACCCAATTTCACCAGAAGTTTGACTTTATTTTGGCTCAATCCATTTTTTCCCATGCATCTCAGCAGCAGATCCGAAAGTGCCTATCCGAAGCGAAACAGGTTATGATAACCACTTCTATTTTTGCAGCCACCTTCGTCAAGGGGGAGAAAGATTATATAGGCGACGAATGGGTTTATCCGGATTCTGTGACTTATACTTTGAAACATATGAGCCGCCTGGCAGAGGAGCAGGGATTAATCTGTAAACCCATTGATTGGCCGCATCCCAACCAACAGACATGGATAGGGATTGTTTTCCCGGAAAACGAAAAGAACATTCCGGATTGGACGGATCGTGTGAAATGGTTGTACCTAGAAAATGAAGTTCGAGTTTGCAAGGAAAGACTTGCAAAAATCGAAGATCACCCGTATGTCAAACTGGGCATAAAAATAAATCGGTGGATCCAACGGGTGAGACGATGGAGCCTACGAACTTGGCCCCATAAGACAGATGGAGGACTGATTTAGGAGGCAGGATGTGTATGAACACAGGGGAGGTGATACCTAAAAGGGATTCGTGGGAAGATGAGGTCTATGGGTCGTCCTCGGCAGAAAGACTCCTGATACACCCTAAAATGGGGACATCCCTTTTCATTAAATAATCGAGGGGTATTCCTCTTCTCACAGAATGATGCCGCCGGCAACGGGTCTTCCTTCCCTTTCTAAGACAAATCTCCCCATCTCAGGAATTTCATTAAAAGGATCGACCACCACTTTTTTATCGAGCTGAATTAGGATGTCCGCTACCTCCGCGCTCTGGATGGAGGAAGCATCTTTTTCGGTTAGCTCCATTGAGGCAGGGTCGAATTTTCTGTAGATCTTTTCAATATGGCATGGGACCTCCTGGGTGACACACCTGAAAAGGAGGGGTTCTCCCGCACGATAACTCATCGGGGCCATCCAAAAGACGTTGGCCTTGATCTTATGGGAGATCATGGAGGAGAGGTCTGCCGTCAACATTTGCCCCCTCTTTACCCGATGCCTCCCTTCGAGACAAATGCCCACCGATTCTTCGAAATGAGCCTTATTCACATCCTTTTCGAGAAATTTTTCGATGGTTTTGACCACCACTTTCTTCTTTCCGGGCAAGAGATAGAGACTCTCTCCTTTCGTGAGATGACCTGATTCGATTCTGCCAACTAAAATCTTTTTTCCATCGATTCGATAAGAATCTTGGACGGGAAAACGAAGCGGTTTCTCCTCTATCTTTAAGTCGTGGAAGGTATCAAGAGCCTGCAATACGGTGGGGCCTTCGAACCAAGATAGTTTCTCTGACGGGTTGGCCACATTGTCTCCACGAATGGCTGAGATCGGGAGAACAAATGTGGGATGGACATTCAATTTACCCAAGAACTCGGTAATTTCCGTTTTCAATTGAAGAAATTTATCCTTGGAATAGTCGACCAGATCGATCTTATTCAAGAGGACACAAATTTGCTTCAATCCCAGCATGCCTAAGATATACGCATGCCGTTTGGTTTGGTCGCGGATGCCTTCGAATGCGTCGATGATGAGCAGGGCGGCTTCTGCCTGACTCGTCCCGGTGATCATGTTTTTTAAGAACTCTTTATGGCCCGGGGCATCGATGATCACATATCTTCTTTTGGAAGTTCGAAAAAAAGTCTGGGTGGTATCGATGGTGATTCCTCTTGATCTCTCTTCCTCAAGGCAGTCCATGACAAAAGCAAATTCCACGATTCTGCCAAGCATTTCCGAGCTTTTTTGAATTTCAGAATATTTATCCGGCGGTAGACAATCCGTATCGTAAAGCAGCCTGCCGATGAGGGTGCTTTTCCCATGATCCACATGGCCAACAATGACGATCGGAAGGGCGCGTTCTTCTTTACCCATATGATTTTACCTCCTTTACATGTACCCCAAGGCTCTCAATTTTTGCATCGTGTAGATGTTTTCTTTATCCTGGGCTCGACCGGACCTCTCGGAAGTCTTGGAAGTTCGGATCTCTTCAACGATTTCATCGATGGTTTGAGCACTCGAATCAATGGGAGAACAACAGGGAACACATCCGATACTTCGAAATCTTTTTCCGTTTTTACTGAAATAGAGAGGAACAATAGGGAGTTCTTCTCGCTTCACATAACTCCACACATCCAGCTCTGTAAAATGGAGGATGGGGTGTATTCTAAAATGTTCTTCTTCCTCGATCATGGACTGATACTGATCCCATAATTCCGCCGGCTGATTTTCATAATCCCACTTAAACTGGGAATCCCTTGGCGAGAAATATCTTTCCTTTGCCCGGATTCCGTGCTCGTCCCTCCGGATGCCTAAAAGGATGGCCTTCAGGTTGTATTTTTTGATGACCATCTTAAGAGCATTCGTCTTTAGTTCGTTGCAACAGTCCAACTTAGTCCCCTGACCGGGTCCCATTCCTCCCTCGAGTTTTTCCTCATTTCTTCCGATCAACAGATTCAGATGCCATTCCTTCGCTCTTTCATCCCTAAATCGATACATCTCCGGGAACTTGTAACTGGTATCGATATGAATGATCGGGAAGGGAATATGACCGAAGAATGCTTTCCGGCAAAGCCAGAGCAGTGTCGTGGAATCCTTGCCGACAGACCACAGCATGGCGATATCCTTAAATTGGTAATAGGCCTCTCGAATAATATAAATGCTCTTGTTTTCTAATCTTGTTAAGTGATCCATAGCGGTTCTCCTATTCAGAATGATATTGAAGAATGTATTCTGTAAGATTTTGGATAGATGGTTTTTCAGAAAAAGTAATTTCTTCCGGAAGAAGACAGAAAGCATCGTGCCAGGTATGCATCCCTGTAAAGATATTTTGACCGAAGATTTCCCTTTTTTCCAGACTTCCCTTTAAATCGTAGCCATCGTTCGGAAGACAGACCAAATCTGGAGCAACCCCGCTGTAAGGTCCGTGATAGATCTCCTCCTTTTCAAAGATCCTATCGATGATTTTCTTCCCGTCTTCTCCTTTTAGGCTCGTGAGTGCCTCCTTGATCTCCTTTAATAAATTCAATTTCTCTTCTTTTCTGACCGCGCCTCGTGGATACCGATCCCGCTCATGAAGGTAAATGCGGCCGGGATCCATGTCAAAGGCCTTTGTTCCTTCGTCGATCCTCTCATAGAAATTGCCATCCTTCTTTAACACCAGAAACCCCTTTTCCTCCAGGAACCGGTTGAGATAAAC